>Ga0335075_10010503_pt1 | contig 14048 bp, 14 predicted proteins | sample Lox_Sample_24_FD_206723 | JGI IMG/M metagenome (GOLD analysis project Ga0335075, IMG submission 206723) | Soil microbial communities from Loxahatchee National Wildlife Refuge, Florida, United States - Lox_Sample_2.4 | ecosystem: Environmental > Terrestrial > Soil > Wetlands | place: USA...
CCGATCGCTCGAACGCTCTTGCCCGCCGCAACCAGGCAGGCGATCTCCTCGCGCTCTTGGAACGTCAGGTCCCGAGCCTGTGGCTGATTCACGATCGAGGGGACCACGCCACCCGCACGTGCGAACAGACGCTGTGCCGTCGGTCGAGATATCCCAGCCACAGCACCGGCGCCGACGACCGAGACACCAGCAGCGACCTGCTGCCAGAACACGCGCTGAACATGGACAGGAACGGGCGGACGACCCATCGCAAACACCTCGATCAGATCAAGGTGTTGCACTCACCCATTGAACCCGCCTTCGTCCTTCGCACCTCAACCAGCGGGACGGCCCGGACTTCGTCCTTCGCGCCTCAACCAGCGGCGGCCAGGACGTCGGTGGTGCGGGTGCGCTTCGCGCAGGGTCGCGGTCCGTGGTGGTGGCCCGGCGTGTCAGGGGCGCCGGAGGTCCCGCTCACGGGCAGCCGTCGGCGAGGGTGGGGAGGGCGACCCCTAGGGTTGAGGCATGAGCCTGCCCGACGAGCCGCTGCGTCAGGACGGCATCGGTGACCACGACGAGCTCGACCGGCTCTGGACGCCCCATCGGATGGCCTACATCCGCGGGGAGAACAAGCCCACCGACGAGTCGTCGGGGGAGTGCCCGTTCTGCCGGGTCCCGAAGCTGAGCGACGAGGACGGTCTGGTCGTGCACCGGGGCGAGCTGGCGTTCGTGGTGCTCAATCTCTACCCGTACGCGCCGGGACATCTGATGGTCTGCCCCTACCGTCACATCGCCGACTACACCGAGACGACGGACGAGGAGGCGGCCGAGATCGCCGACCTCACGCGGACCGCGATGCGGGTGGTCCGCAAGGTCTCCGCGGCCGGTGGCTTCAACATCGGCATGAACCAGGGGCACATCGCCGGCGCGGGCATCGCGGCCCACCTGCACCAGCACGTCGTACCGCGCTGGCCCGGCGACCAGAACTTCATGCCGATCATCGGCCGCACCAAGACACTTCCCGAGCTGCTCGGCGAGACCCGCCAGCTGTTCGCCGAGGCCTGGCCCGCGTGAACCGGGACGACGCCGAGCTGGCGACCGGCCTGGTCCGCGACGCCGGCCGGCTGGCGCAGCGGATGCGCGCGGAGGGCCTCTCCGCGGAGCGGAAGACGTCGATCTCCGACGTGGTCACCGCCGCCGACCGCGCCGCCGAGGCGCTGATCGTCGAGCGCCTGCGCGCCGAGCGCCCCGACGACTCGATCCTCGGCGAGGAGGGGACCGACCACACCGGTACCAGCGGCCGGACCTGGGTCATCGACCCCGTCGACGGGACCTACAACTTCGTCGCCGGGCTCGACTGGTGGTGCTCGGCCGTCGCCCTCATCGACGGCGACGACCTGGTGCTCGGCGCCGTCCACCACCCCGCGAGCGGTACGACGTACGTCGGCGGCCCGAAGTTCACCCCGACCGTCGACGGCGTACCGATGGAGCCGCTCCCCGACCGCCCGCTGGCCGAGTCCTGCCTGACGACGTACCTCCACCCGCCGTTCTTCGGCGGCGAGGTGGGCGACGCGTTCGGCCGGATGGCCAACGGCGCCGCGACCGTGCGGATGCTCGGCTCCGGGACGATGGACGCGATGACCGTCGCCCAGGGCCGCCTGCAGGTGCTGTGCCAGCACTCCGTGCCGTCGTGGGACGAGCTGCCCGGTGCCGCGATCATCCGCGGAGCAGGTGGTACGACGCGCCGGGTTGAGGCCGCCGGCGTCGAGTGGTACGTCGCGGGCGCGCCGACCGCCGTGGCCGAGGTCTGCGCCGCGCTCCTCGCCCGCTAGCCTGCTCCCGACATGATGGAACGTTTCCGTGCCTTCTGGACGAAGGTCATCTCGCCGATCGCCCACCTGCTCATCCGGATGGGCGTGAGCGCCGACGTCGTCACGCTCGTCGGCACGCTCGGCCTGAGCGCCGGCGCCCTGATCTTCTTCCCCCAGGGGATGCTGCTCACCGGGGTGCTGGTCGCGACCGCCTTCGTCTTCAGCGACCTGATCGACGGCTACATGGCCCGCTCGCAGGGCAAGAGCAGCAAGTTCGGGGCATTCCTGGACTCCACGCTGGACCGGATCGGCGACGGCGCGATCTTCATCGGCCTCTCGCTCTACTTCGCCGGCCCCGGTGACAGCACTCTCTACCTGGTGCTCTGCCTGGTCTGCCTGCTGATGGGTGCGGTCACCTCGTACGCCCGCGCCAAGGCCGAGGGCCTCGGCTTCCAGGCCAAGGTCGGCATCGCCGAGCGCGCCGACCGGCTGGTGGCGATCCTGGTGATGACCGGTCTCAGCGCCATCTTCGACCTGCCGATCCTGCTGTACGTCGTCCTGTGGGCTCTCGCCATCGCCAGCACGGTGACGGTCGTCCAGCGGGTCTGGGTCGTGCGCAAGCAGGCCCTCGCCGAGGTCGCGGCCGGCCCCGTCTCGTAAGCACCACGCTCAATCGGCGGCGTCCTCGATCCGCCGTACGATCCGGGTATGGCTGAGAGCACCCCTGACGACTCCTTCGACACCTCCGAGATCCGCGGCACCTCGCGCGTGAAGCGCGGCATGGCCGAGATGCTCAAGGGGGGCGTCATCATGGACGTCGTCACGCCCGAGCAGGCGAAGATCGCCGAAGACGCCGGCGCGGTCGCGGTGATGGCGCTGGAGCGGGTGCCGGCCGACATCCGGGCGCAGGGTGGCGTGTCGCGGATGAGCGACCCGGACATGATCGACGGGATCATCGACACCGTCTCGATCCCGGTGATGGCCAAGGCGCGCATCGGCCACTTCGCCGAGGCGCAGGTGCTGCAGAGCCTCGGGGTCGACTACATCGACGAGTCCGAGGTGCTGACCCCGGCCGACTACGCGAACCACATCGACAAGTGGGCCTACACCGTGCCGTTCGTGTGCGGCGCGACCAACCTGGGCGAGGCGCTGCGCCGGATCACCGAGGGCGCGGCGATGATCCGCTCCAAGGGCGAGGCCGGCACCGGGGACGTCTCCAACGCGGTCACCCACATGCGCACCATCCGTCGCGAGATCCGCCGGCTGGGCGCGCTGGAGGCCGACGAGCTGTACGTCGCGGCCAAGGAGCTGCAGGCGCCGTACGACCTGGTCAAGGAGGTCGCCGAGGCCGGCAAGCTCCCCGTGGTGCTGTTCACCGCGGGTGGCATCGCGACCCCGGCCGACGCGGCGATGATGATGCAGCTCGGCGCCGAGGGCGTGTTCGTGGGCTCGGGCATCTTCAAGTCCGGCAACCCCGCGCAGCGGGCCGAGGCGATCGTGAAGGCGACGACCTTCTTCGACGACCCCGACGTGGTCGCCAAGGTCTCCCGCGGTCTGGGCGAGGCGATGGTCGGCATCAACGTCGACGAGATCCCGCAGCCGCACCGGCTCGCCGAGCGCGGCTGGTAGTACGCCGCATGACCCCGACCGTCGGCGTACTCGCCCTCCAGGGCGACGTCCGCGAGCACCTCGCGGCGCTGGCCTCCCTCGACGTCCAGGCGATCGCCGTACGCCGCCCCGGCGAGCTCGACGCGTGCGACGGCCTGGTGATCCCCGGCGGCGAGTCGACGACGATGGCCAAGCTGGCCCGGATCTTCGAGCTGCTCGACCCGCTGCGCAAGCGGGTCGAGGCGGGCATGCCGACCTTCGGCACCTGCGCCGGGATGATCCTGCTCGCCGACCGCGTGCTCGACGGCACCTCCGACCAGGAGACGGTCGGCGGGCTCGACATCACCGTGCGTCGCAACGCCTTCGGCCGCCAGGTCGACTCCTTCGAGGGGCCGCTGGCCATGGCCGGGCTCGACGCGCCGGTGCACGCCGTGTTCATCCGCGCCCCGTGGGTGGAGGAGACCGGGCCCGGGGTGGAGGTGCTCTCTCGTGTCGAGCGCGGCGAGGCCGCCGGTAGGGTGGTGGCGGTCCGTCAGGGTTCGCTGATGGCGACGTCGTTCCATCCCGAGGTGGGTGGCGACGCCCGGGTCCACCGCCTGTTCGTGGATCTGGTCCGGAGCTGAGAAGAAGAGGGACGTATGTCTGGCCACTCCAAGTGGGCGACCACGAAGCACAAGAAGGCCGCGATCGACGCGAAGCGCGGCAAGCTGTTCGCCAAGCTGATCAAGAACATCGAGATCGCCGCGAAGATGGGTGGCCCCGACCCCTCCGGCAACCCGACCCTGTACGACGCCATCCAGAAGGCGAAGAAGCAGTCGGTCCCCAACAAGAACATCGACTCCGCGGTCAAGCGCGGTGGTGGTCTCGATGGCGGCGGCGTCGACTACGAGACGATCATGTACGAGGTCTACGGCCCCCAGGGCGTCGCGCTGCTGGTCGAGTGCCTCACCGACAACCGAAACCGGGCCGCGATGGAGGTCCGCACTGCCGTGACCCGCAACGGCGGCACGATGGCCGACCCCGGGTCGGTCTCCCGCCTGTTCACCCGCAAGGGCGTCGTGGTGGTCGGCAAGAGCCAGGAGCGCGGCGGCGCGAGCGTGGAGATCTCCGAGGACGACGTCCTCGAGGCGACCCTCGACGCCGGCGCCGAGGACGTCAGCGACCTGGGCGAGAGCTTCGAGGTGCAGTCCGAGCCCGGTGACGTCGTCGCCGTGCGTACGGCGCTGCAGGCGGCCGCCATCGACTACGACTCCGCCGACATCCTGTTCGTCGCGACCATGGACATCCCAGTCGGCGAGCCCGAGGTCGCCGGCAAGGTCTTCCGTCTCGTGGACGCCGTCGACGACCTCGACGACGTCCAGAACGTGTTCACCAACGCCGACATCCCCGACGAGGTGCTGGAGTCGCTGGACGCTTGATCGGGCGTGTCCTGCGGACGAACGGACGGCCCCCCGAGTAGCGTTGTCTCCGAACACCTGTTCGGACGGAAGGCGACGCGATGCGAGTGCTCGGGATCGATCCCGGCCTGACCCGCTGCGGGATGGGCGTGGTCGAGGGCTCGGTCGGGCGGCCGCTGAGCCTGGTCGACGTCAACGTGCTGCGCACCTCGGCCGACGTACCCGTGGCGCACCGGCTGGTGACGATCGAGAAGGGCGTCGACGCCTGGCTCGACGAGTTCGCCCCCGACGCGGTGGCGGTCGAGCGGGTCTTCGCCCGCTCGGACGTCAGCACCGTGATGGGCACCGCGCAGGCGAGCGGCATCGCCATGGTCTGCGCCGCGCGTCGCGGGCTGCCGATCGCGCTGCACACCCCCAGCGAGGTCAAGGCCGCGGTCTCGGGCAACGGCCGGGCGAACAAGCAGCAGGTCGGCGCCATGGTGACCCGCATCCTGCGGCTCGACGCTCCGCCCAAGCCCGCCGACGCGGCCGACGCCCTGGCGCTGGCCATCACCCACATCTGGCGAGGCGGCGCGCAGGCCCGCATCGACGCGGCCCTCGCGGCCGCCGGAAGGAAGAGGTAGATGATCGCCTTCGTCCGCGGCGAGGTCGCCGCGCTCACCCTGTCCAGCGCCGTGCTGGAGGTCGGCGGCGTCGGCCTGGAGCTGATGTGCACCCCCGGCACGCTCGCCACGCTGCGCCCCGGCTCGAAGGCCACGCTGGCCACGTCCATGGTGGTCCGCGAGGACTCCATGACGCTCTTCGGGTTCGTCGACGAGGACGAGAAGCAGACCTTCGAGCTCGTGCAGACCGCCTCGGGCGTGGGGCCGAAGGTCGCCCAGGCGATGGTCGCCGTACTCAGTCCGGACGACCTGCGCCGGGCGATCGCGGCCGAGGACGTGAAGGCCCTGACCAAGGTGCCCGGCATCGGCCAGAAGGGCGCGCAGCGGATCATCCTCGAGCTCAAGGACCGGATCGGCGCCCCGGTCGGCAGCGGTACGCCGAGGCCGGTCGCCGCCGAGCCGTGGCGCGAGCAGGTCCAGCAGGGCCTGGTCGGCCTGGGGTGGTCGGCCAAGGACGCCGACAAGGCGATCGAGACGGTCGCGCCCGACGCGGGCGAGACCCCCGACGTCGCGGCGCTGCTCCGGGCCGCGCTGCGCTCGCTGAGCAAGGCCTAGAACGTGCCGTTCCACGAGGACGAGTTGGAGGAGGCCGAGGCAGGGCACCTGCGCTCGCTGACCGCCGCCGAGGCCGAGGGTGACGAGCGCGCGGTCGAGGCGGCGCTGCGGCCCAAGACGCTCGACGAGGTGGTCGGGCAGGCGCGGGTCCGTGCCCAGCTGGGTCTGGTCCTCGAGGCGGCCCGCCAGCGTGGCCGGGCACCCGACCACGTGCTGCTGTCGGGACCGCCGGGACTGGGCAAGACCACCCTCGCCATGATCATCGCCGCCGAGATGGCGGCCCCGCTGCGGCTGACCAGCGGCCCGGCCATCACGCACGCCGGCGACCTCGCCGCGATCCTCTCCGGCATGAACGAGGGGGAGGTGCTCTTCGTCGACGAGATCCACCGGATGTCGCGCCCGGCCGAGGAGATGCTCTACATGGCGATGGAGGACTTCCGCGTCGACGTCATCATCGGCAAGGGACCGGGCGCCACTGCCATCCCGCTGGAGATCCCGCCGTTCACCCTGGTCGGCGCGACCACTCGAGCCGGGCTGCTCCCGGGACCGCTGCGCGACCGGTTCGGCTTCACCGGTCACCTGGAGTTCTACGAGCCGGCCGAGCTCGACCTGATCGTGCACCGCTCGGCGGGCCTGCTCGGCGTCGAGCTGCGCGCCGACGGCGCCGCCGAGATCGCCAGCCGGTCGCGCGGCACGCCCCGGATCGCGAACCGGCTGCTGCGCCGGGTCCGCGACTACGCCCAGGTGCGCGCCGACGGGGTCGTCACCCTCGGTGTCGCCGAGGCGGCGCTGGATCTCTACGAGGTGGACCAGCTCGGCCTGGACCGTCTGGACCGGGCCGTCATCGACGTCCTGTGCCGCCGTTTTGGCGGCGGACCGGTCGGCGTCTCCACGCTGGCCGTCGCCGTGGGGGAGGAGCGGGAGACCGTCGAGGAGGTCGCGGAGCCGTTCCTGGTCCGGCTGGGATTCCTCGCCCGGACCCCCCGCGGCCGCATCGCGACACCGGCCGCCTGGGCGCACCTCGGCCTGACCCCGCCGCCCGTCACGCCGGTCGACGGCACCCTCTTCGACGACTGACCGGGGACCGCCCGTCGGTACGGGGCGCCGTAATGCCGCCTGCCGTGCTGACCCCCGTTATGCTTGCCCGTCGGTCGGCCCGCCCATGTGGGGCTGGGAGACCCCACGTCGTCTTTCGAGAGGTCCCCTCGTGTCGGAGTTCGCCGGCTTGCTGCCGATCGTTGCCATCGCGCTGTTGTTCTGGCTGCTCATCATCCGACCGGCCAGTCGGCGCCAGCGGGAACTTCGCACCATGCAAGGTTCGTTGTCCGTCGGGGACGAGGTCATGCTGACCTCGGGCGTCTTCGCGCACGTGGCGGAGATCGCCGACGACCACCTCCGGGTCGAGATCGCCGAAGGGGTGACCATCAAGGTCGCTCGCGGCGCTGTCGGCTCGATCATCCAGCAGCCGCTCGTCGACGACGAGCCCGAGGAGAACTGACATGGCACGTTCGTCCGCAGCCCACGCGGGGCGCACCCTGGTGGTGTTCTTCCTGGGCCTGGCGATCCTCTACGGCCTGGTGGCCCTCGCCGGCAGCTGGAAGCCCGCTCTGGGTCTCGACCTCGAGGGCGGTGCCCGGATCACCCTGCAGGCCCAGGGCAGTCCCGACAGCGACAGCCTCGAAGAGGCCCGCAAGATCATCGACCAGCGCGTCAACGGCTCCGGTGTCGCCGAGGCCGACGTGACGGTCCAGGGCGGCAAGTTCGTCGTTGTCGAGGTCCCCGGCGACGTCGAGAACCGCCGCCAGCTGGAGGAGACGGTCAAGCGTCAGGCGCAGCTGCGGTTCCGCCTGGTCGCCTGTTCGGACCGGGACGGCGCCTGCGCCGCCGGTGCCCCCGGCGCCGGCGACGGGTCGGTCCTCGACCCGGGCACCACGTCCCCGGGCGTGGAGGTCCCGTCCGAGGGCACGCCGGGCGGCACCGAGGCGCCCTCGGGCAGCAACCGTCCGCCCGTCGGCTTCGCGCAGGCCGACGAGACCGCGGCCCCCACGGACGCCGCGAGCCCGACCGCTCCGGCCGAGACCCCCGCCGAGTCGCCCGCCGAGTCCCCCGAGGGCACGCCGGCCGAGCCGGGGACGTCCGCGCCCCCGACCCCGCAGGTCGTCGACTACCAGGGCCCCAAGGCCGGCGCCACCGAGGAGCTCCTGGCGTGGCAGAACAGCCCCGACCAGGCCTCGGTCGACGCGTTCAACGCCTTCACCTGTCCCACGGACGGGACCCCGGCCGTGCTGGTCGACGACCCCGACCGTCCGATCGTCTCGTGCGAGTACGACGAGGAGACGGGCACGACCGAGAAGATGCTGCTCTCGGCCGCCGTGGTCGAGGGCACCGACCTCAAGGACGCCAGCTACGGCACGCCGCAGCAGGGCACCGGCTGGGTCGTGACCCTGTCGATCGGCGGCGCCGGTGAGAACGCGTTCGAGCAGGTCTCGCGTGCGCTCCTCCCGACCGAGCAGCGCTTCGCCATCGTCCTCGACGGCCAGGTCGTCACCGCCCTCGGCTTCGACGGCGTGATCCCCAACGGCGAGGCGCAGATCTCCGGTGACTTCACCGAGGCCGAGGCCGACAGCCTCGCCACCAGCCTCCGGTTCGGCGCGCTGCCGATCGCCTTCGACCGCGACGTCACGGTCGAGGACATCGGCCCGTCGCTCGCCGGCGACCAGCTCAGCGCGGGTCTGTGGGCGGGCGCCATCGGTCTCGGACTGGTGATGCTCTACTGCCTGCTCTACTACCGCGGCCTCGGCCTGGTGGTGTTCGGCTCGCTCGGTGTCGCCGCGGCGATCAGCTACGCGATGGTCCTGCTGCTCAGCGAGACCGCCGGCTTCACCCTGACCCTGCCCGGCATCGCCGGGTTCATCATCGCGGTGGGTGTCACCGCCGACTCGTTCATCCTCTTCTTCGAACGCATCCGGGACGAGATGCGTGAGGGCAAGTCGATGCGGGTCGCGGTCGAGACGGGCTGGAAGCGGGCCAAGGTCACGCGGCTCGCGGCCAACGTGGTCTCGCTGCTCTCGGCGGCCGTCCTCTACATCTTCGCGACCGGCGTGGTGAAGGGCTTCGGCTTCGCGCTGGGCCTCTCGACGCTGATCGACCTCGCGGTGCTCTTCTGGTTCACCAAGCCGCTGGTGTCGTACCTCGCACGGTTCAAGTTCTTCAATGGTGGTGGGAAGCTGTCCGGCCTGAGCAAGGAGACGCTCGGCATGGACGCTGTCCCGGCAGGAGGCAAGGCCTGATGGGCAAGTTCTCGCGCTACGGCAACGCGCTCTACGGCGGCCAGCGGTCGATCGACTTCGTCGGCCGTCGCGGCCTCTGGTACTCCATCACCGCCGTCGCGGTGCTCGCCTCGCTCGCCGTCATCTTCATCAAGGGGATGAACTTCGGAGTCGAGTTCACCGGTGGTACCCAGGTCCGGGCGTCGATGCCGGCCGCGCAGGTCACCCAGGACAACGCCGACGCGGTCCGCGAGGCGATCGTCGACGAGGACATCGAGGGCGTCGACAGCCCGACGGTGACCACCGAGGGCACCTCGGCGATCGTCGTCGAGGTCGGTGAGGTCTCCGACGCCGCGAGCGACCGGATCGGCGAGGTCATCCAGGAGACGGTCCCGGAGACCACCGACCTGTCGCAGACCGAGATCGGCGCCAGCTGGGGCCGCGAGGTCGCCCAGCAGGCGCTCACCGGCGTCGCCGTCTTCCTCGTCCTGGTCATGCTCTTCATCTGGGGCTACTTCCGCGAGTGGAAGATGTCCATCGCGGCGATGGTCGCGCTCTTCCACGACATCATCATCACGGTCGGCATCTACGCCCTCTCCGGGTTCCCGGTCACGCCGTCGGCCGTCACCGGTCTGCTCGCCATCCTGGGCTTCTCGCTGTACGACACCGTGGTCGTCTTCGACAAGATCCGCGAGAACACCCACGAGCTGCGCAAGTCCGGCGAGACGTACGCCGAGGCCGCCAACCTGGCCGTCAACCAGACCCTGGTCCGCTCGATCAACACCGGCATCGTGGCGCTGATCCCGATCGGCGCGATCCTCTACGTCAGCGCCGTCCAGCTGGGTGCGAGCTCGCTGCAGGACCTCGCGCTGGCGCAGTTCGTCGGCATGGCCGTCGGCATCTACTCCTCGGTGCTGCTCGCGCCGCGCGTCCTGGTGCACCTCAAGGGCCGCGAGTCGGCGATCCAGCTCGCGGACAAGCGTGCGCGGTCGCGGGCCAAGGCGAACGCCGACCGCTACGCCACCGTTCCGGTGTTCGCCGAGGACATGCCGGTCCAGGACGAGTCCGACCCCGAGTTCGAGGACGGTGCCGAGGAGGAGATCCGGGTCACCCGGGCGAGCGCTCCGCCACGGGCGCCGGAGGCGTCCGGCCGTGGCCGCGTCGTACCTCCCGCCAAGGGTGAGGTGCGTCAGAGCGGGGCGTCGGGTCGGGTCCAGCCGACGCGGCAGACCCGGTCCAAGCGCGGCCCGAAGTGACGGGTGGCTCGGGGACCGCGGCCGAGGTCGCGCGGGCGGCGCTGGAGCGCCTCGTCGTCGACGTCCCCGACTTCCCCGAGCCCGGCGTCGTCTTCAAGGACATCACCCCGGTCCTCGCCGACCACGATGCGCTCACGGCCGTCGTGGCGGCGCTGGCCGACGTCGGCCGAGTCGACGGCGAGACCGTCGTCGACAAGGTCGTCGGCATGGAGGCCCGCGGCTTCATCCTGGCTGCGCCGGTCGCCCTCGCCCTGGGCGCGGGCTTCGTCCCGGTCCGCAAGGCCGGCAAGCTGCCGCGTGAGACCCACGCGGCGTCGTACTCCCTGGAGTACGGCGAGGCGACGGTCGAGCTGCACCGCGACGCGATCGTCGCGGGCGATCGGGTGCTCCTCGTCGACGACGTGCTCGCGACCGGTGGCACCGCGCGAGCCACCCGCGAGCTGGTGGAGCGCTGCGGCGGGACGGTGACCGGCTTCGCCACCCTGATGGAGCTCTCCTTCCTGCCGGGACGCCGGACGGTCGGCGACCTTCCGGTCACCAGCCTGATGACTGTCTGACGCGACGCGTAGGCTTGCCCGCGTGACCGAGGAACGCACCGCCCCGCCCGGGCGGACCGGTCCGCCCGCACGACCGGCCGAGCGTTCCGACGCCGCTCCGCCGGGGCGGAGCATGCGGGCCCGGCTCGCCCGGATGGGGACCCGCAGCCAGCCCGGGAACCCGGTCCTCGAGCCGCTCTTCCGCTCGGTGCGCGCCAACCACCCGAAGGCCGACCTGGCGCTGCTGGAGCGCGCCTATCTGACGGCCGAGAAGATGCACGGCTCGCAGATGCGCAAGAGCGGTGACCCCTACATCACCCACCCGCTCGCGGTCACCACCATCCTCGCCGATATCGGCATGACCGAGCCGACGCTGGTCGCGTCGCTGCTGCACGACACGGTCGAGGACACGCCGTACACGCTGGAGCAGGTGCGCGCCGACTTCGGCGAGGAGGTCGCCCGTCTCGTCGACGGCGTGACCAAGCTCGACAAGGTCCGCTACGGCGAGACCGCCGAGGCCGAGACGATCCGCAAGATGATCGTCGCGATGTCGCGCGACATCCGGGTGCTCGTGATCAAGCTCGCCGACCGGCTCCACAACATGCGGACCCTGCGCTACGTCAAGCAGGAGACGCAGGAGCGCAAGGCCCGCGAGACCCTCGACATCTACGCGCCGCTGGCCCACCGCCTCGGCATGAACACCCTCAAGTGGGAGCTCGAGGACCTCGCGTTCGCGACCCTGCACCCCAAGATCTACGACGAGATCGTGCGGATGGTCGCCGAGCGCGCGCCGTCGCGCGACCAGTTCCTCGCCGAGGTGATCGCCCAGGTCGAGAACGACCTGCGCGAGGCCAAGATCAAGTGCAAGGTCACCGGCCGGCCGAAGCACTACTACTCGATCTACCAGAAGATGATCGTCGGCGGCCGCGAGTTCTCCGACATCTACGACCTGGTCGGCATCCGCATCCTCGTGGAGGACGACCGCGACTGCTACAGCGTCCTCGGCGTGCTCCACTCGCGCTGGAACCCCGTCCTCGGGCGGTTCAAGGACTACGTCGCGATGCCGAAGTTCAACATGTACCAGTCGCTGCACACCACTGTGATCGGCCCGCAGGGCAAGCCGGTGGAGCTGCAGATCCGGACCTTCGCCATGCACCGCCGCGCCGAGTACGGCGTCGCCGCGCACTGGAAGTACAAGGAGGACGGCCGCGCCGGCGTCGACACCGACCGCCCCGGCGACATGGACGACATGACGTGGGTGCGCCAGCTCCTCGACTGGCAGAGCGAGGTCGAGGACCCGGGCGAGTTCCTGGAGTCGCTGCGCTTCGAGATCAACCGCGCCGAGACCTACGTCTTCACCCCCCGCGGTGACGTCATCGCGCTGCCGGCCGGCGCCACGCCGGTGGACTTCGCGTACGCCGTGCACACGGAGGTCGGCCACCGCACCATCGGCGCCCGCGTCAACGGGCGGCTGGTGCCGCTGGAGTCGATGCTGGAGAACGGCGACGTCGTCGAGGTATTCACCTCCAAGTCGCCGACGGCCGCGCCGTCGCGCGACTGGCTGACCTTCGTGAAGTCGCAGCGGGCGCGCTCCAAGATCCGCCAGTGGTTCACCAAGGAGCGGCGCGAGGAGGCCATCGAGCAGGGCAAGGAGCAGATCGCCAAGCTCATGCGCAAGGAGGGACTGCCCCTCAAGCGGCTGATGTCCCACGAGTCGCTGACGCTCGCGGCCCGGCACTTCCACCACGCCGACGTCTCCGCGATGTACGCCGCTGTCGGCGAGGGCAACCTGTCCGCGCAGGCCGTCGTACGCCGGGTCATCGACGAGCACGGCGGGAGCGACAGCGCCCAGGAGGACCTCGCCGAGGCCGTCACGATCACGGGCCGGCGCGGCACCGCCCGGACCGGCTCCGCCGGCGACGCGGGCGTGATCGTCAAGGGCGCCCCGGACGTCTGGGTGAAGCTGGCCAAGTGCTGCACCCCGGTGCCGCCCGACCAGATCCTGGGCTTCGTCACCAAGGGCGGGGGAGTCTCGGTGCACCGCCAGGACTGCACCAACGCCGCCAGCCTGAAGTCCCAGCCCGAGAAGCTGCTCGAGGTGGAGTGGGCGCCCACCGGCCAGTCGACGTTCCTGGTCAACATCCAGGTCGAGGCCCTCGACCGCGCCCGGCTGCTGTCCGACATCACCATGGTGCTCTCGGACGCCCACGTGAACATCCTCAGCGCCAACCTCTCCACCACCCGCGACCGCGTGGCCAAGAGCCGGTTCACCTTCGAGATGGCCGAGGCCAAGCACCTCGACAACGTCCTGCGCGCCGTCCGCGGCGTCCCCGGCGTCTTCGACGCCTACCGGGTGACCCAGTAGCAGAGCCCGGTCGCTGGTTGTGGTGTGAAGGACGGAGTCCTGAGCCTCGGACGCTGGTTGAGGTGTGAAGGACGGAGTCCTGAGCCTCGAAACCCGGTGAGCCGAGAGTCGGCGTGGGTCGAGGTCGTCGGTCGGCAAGACGGGTTTCGAGGCTCGGCGCTGGCGCGCCTCGCACCTCAACCAGCGTGGGTGAAGCGGACGCTGGTTGAGGTGTGGAGGACGGAGTCCTGAGCCTCGAAACCCGGTGGGTCGAGAGTCGGCGTGGGTCGGGGTTGTCGGTCGACAAGACGGGTTTCGAGGCTCGGCGCTGGGGCGGGTTCAATGGGTGAATGCAACACCTTGATCTGATCGAGGTGTTTGCGATGGGTCGTCCGCCCGTTCCTGTCTATGTTCAGCGCGTGTTCTGGCAGCAGGTCGCTGCTGGTGTCTCGGTCGTCGATGCGGGCGCTGTGGCTGGGATGTCTCGACCGACGGCACAGCGTCTGTTAGCACGTGCGGGTGGCGTGGTCCCCTCGATCGTGAATCAGCCACAGGCTCGGGACCTGACGTTCCAAGAGCGCGAGGAGATCGCCTGCCTGGTTGCGGCGGGCAAGAGCGTTCGAGCGATCGC
>Ga0335075_10010504_pt1 | contig 14047 bp, 11 predicted proteins | sample Lox_Sample_24_FD_206723 | JGI IMG/M metagenome (GOLD analysis project Ga0335075, IMG submission 206723) | Soil microbial communities from Loxahatchee National Wildlife Refuge, Florida, United States - Lox_Sample_2.4 | ecosystem: Environmental > Terrestrial > Soil > Wetlands | place: USA...
GTCGACGCCGCGCTGGCCGGCCTGCTGGACCGGGAGCGCAAGCTGCTGGCCGGCCTTGACGGAGAGCAACGCGAGGTGCTCGCGGGTCTGCTCCGCACCCTGCTCGCCCCCTTCGACGCCGGGTGAATAAGCGGCGAATACGGACTTCTCACTGGGCTACCAACGGGTTAACATACGGCAGACAAATCAACATGGGGTGTTCCCGCGGCCCCTGATCCGCCTCAACGAGGAGGCCCCAGATGTCTCGTCTGCCCTTCGCGATCGCCGCCGCAGCCGGCGCGCTCGCCTTGATCGCGGCCACCGCCATCCCCGCCTCCGCCGGCGTGCCCGCCCACCGGGGATTCGGCAGGCATGGCGGTCCCGAGTACTACCTCTCGCTTGGTGACTCGTTGTCCGTCGGCGACCAGCCGAACGCCCAGGGTGCCACCCTGCCGACGGACCAGGGGTATGCCGACCAGCTATACGCCATGCTGCGACGAGACGATCGCGACTTGCGCCTAGTCAAGCTCGGCTGCCCGGGTGAAACGACCGCGACGCTGAATGGCGGCGGAATCTGCGGCTACGCCGGTGATCAGCGGTATTCGCTCACCGCCGACACCGGCACCCAGCTCGCCGCGGCCCTCAAGTTCCTGCGCGAGCATCCCGGCCAGGTACCGCTGATCACGATCGACATCGGCGCGAACGACCTGAACAACTGCATCGCGCTTGGCTCGATCTCCGCGATCGCGGCCTGCGTGCCGCCGGTGTTCGCCGCCATCGGGCATAACCTGGCAGAGACGCTCGCCGCGCTGCGCGCCGCGGACCCGCGTGCCACCATCGCCGGAATGACCTACTACGTTCCGGAACTGGCCTCGTGGCTGACCGGCGCGGCGGGCAGGGCGTTCGCGGAGGGATCCCTCCCGCTCGCGACCGCGCTCAACTCCACGCTGACCGCCGACTACGCGCAGGCCGGCGCGGTGGTGGCCGACGTGTTCACGGCGTTCCACAGCAGCGACCTGACCGACCAGGTGTACCTGCCGGGGGTCGGCATGGCGCCGGAGGACGTGGCGCTGATCTGCGCGTGGACATGGGAGTGCGCGGCGCCGCCCGTCGGCCCGAACGAGCATGCCAACGCGGCGGGGTACGCCGTGATCGCCCGGACCTTCCTGGTCGCCTTGCGGGAGGCCGGATACCGCTCCTAGCCGTGGCGGGCGCTGTGGCTGGCCGTCTTCGTTTATGGGTACATAAACGATGTGGGTGGGACCTCGGCAACGTCGGCCGTCCTGGCCGAATGGGCGGCCGATACGCTCGACCGGACCCTGCAGCTGATCGCCGGTCTGGGCGAGGATCAGCTGATCGGCCCCATGCTGCCGACGGTCAACCCGCTGCTCTGGGAGATCGGCCACCTGGCGTGGTTCCAGGAGAAATTCCTGCTCCGGCATGCCTGCGGCCGGGAACCCATCCTGCCCTACGGTGACGCCCTCTACGACTCCGGCGCGATCCCGCATGACACGCGCTGGCGGCTCGCCTTGCCCACACTCAGGGAAACCACGGACTACATGCGGACGGTGGCGGATCAGACCATAGCGGAACTGGTCAAGCCCGGAGTCACCGACGTCATCAAGCACTTCGCCAGGTATGCGATCCACCACTACGACGTGCACACCGAGGCGCTCACCTATACGCGGCAGACCCTCGGTTATCCGGCACCTGCGCTTGCCGGGCTGAGCGGGACCCGGCCGCGCGACACGGCAGCCGCCGTTTGGGGGGATGTTCCCGCGGGAGGTGGAGAATTCCTGCTCGGGGCGGCGATGTCCGATCCCTTCGTGTATGACAACGAGAAATGGGCGCACCAGATCGAGCTGGCACCGTTCTCCATCGCGAAGACCGCGACTACCCAGGCGGAGTTCGCGTCCTTCGTGGAGGCCGACGGTTACATGGACACCCGGCTGTGGGCTGACGCCGGCGCGTGGCTGGCGCAGGTCGGCGCGAAACACCCGGTCTACTGGCGGCGCGGTCCCGACGGCGGCTGGCAGCGTCGGCATTTCGATACCTGGACCGACCTCGAGCCAGACCTTCCCGTCTGCCATGTGTCCTGGTGGGAGGCTGACGCCTACTGCCGGTGGGCTGGCCGCCGGCTGCCCACAGAAGCGGAATGGGAGTATGCCGCCACCGGCGGCGCATGGCCGAAGCCCGTCTACCCATGGGGAGACCCGGCTCCCGGACCCGGGCAGGCCGCGACCGACTGGCGCTCAAGCGGCCCGGTACCGGTCAGCGAGTGCGCGGCGGGCGACAGCCCAGTCGGATGCCGTCAGATGATCGGCAACGTCTGGGAGTGGACATCGAGCGACTTCACCGCTTATCCCAACTTCGAACGGGACGCGTACTGGGAGAACTCCGAGCAGTTCTTTGGCTCGCGCAAGGTGCTGCGAGGTGGAGCCTGGGCAACCCGCGGACGGTTCATGCGGTCTACCATGCGCAACTACTTCACGCCCGACCGCCGTGACGTGCTAGCGGGATTCCGGACCTGCGCGGTGAGCTGAATGCTCCTGGTTGTCACGCCCACGCCGCCGGATAGCGCGAACGGAAACGGGGTGACCGCACGACGCTGGGCCGGCATCCTGCGCGATCTCGGCCACCACGTTGACCTCGCTCAGGAGTACCGCGCCGGAGACTACGAGCTGCTCATCGCGCTGCACGCGATCAAGAGCGCCGGGACGGTGCGCGCCTTCCACGCCGATCACCCGGCGGTCCCGATCGTGATCGCGCTCACCGGCACTGACCTGTATCCGGACCTGCGCACCACGGGCGTCGACCCGGCGGTGCTCGACATCACCAGCCGACTCGTCGTGCTCCAGCGGCACGGAATCGGCCAGGTGCCGCAACGGCTCCAGGATCGTGTCCGGGTCATCTTCCAGTCGATGACCACCCTCCCGCCCGTCCCGCCAGACCCGGACTGCTTCGAAGTGGCTTTTCTCGCTCACCTGCGCCCGGTCAAGGACCCGTTGCTGCTCGCGGCCGCCGTCCGGCGCCTTCCGGCATGGTCGCGGATCCGGGTCACACACGCGGGCGAGGGCCGGGATCCGGCGCTCGCCCGCGAAGCAGCCGCCGCGTCGGCCGGATCAGGCCGCTACACCTGGCTCGGGCCGTTGCCCCGGCCCGAGGCCCTGCGAGTGCTCGCCCGCAGCCGACTGCTGGCGATCACCTCGGCGCACGAAGGTGGCGCCAACGCGGTAACCGAGGCGATCGCCGCGCGCGTGCCCGTGATCTCGTCGCGGATCCCCGGCTCCATCGGGCTGCTCGGTAGCGGTTACCCCGGCTACTTCCAGCCTGGAGATTCCGTCGACCTGGCCCGTGTCCTGCTGGCCGCGGAACAAGACAGCGGCTTTTACCGGCTGCTCCGCGAGCGAGGTCAAGCACTGCGGCACCTCACGGATCCGGCACGTGAGCGCAGCGCCTGGGCGAGCCTGCTCGCCGAACTCGGCCTGAACACGTAGGCCGTGTGTTCCTCACGGCTCAAGGGAGGCGGCGACCTCCAGCCAGCGCTCCTCAAGGCCGGACCTTTCCGCCTGGAGGGCGCGGAGCTGGCCGCCGAGTTCAGTGAGCTTCTCGTAGTCGGTAGCGTTGGCCGCCATCTCCTCGGTCAGCGCCGTTTCCCGGGCCGAGGCGCGTTCGATCTGCCGCTCCAGGCGCTGTAGCTCCTTGCGGCCAGCCCGTTCCGCGGTGGCCGCGGACACCGGCCTTTCCGCGGCGCCCGCGCCGCCCGCTCCGGGCCGCGGCTGGACGGCGGCCGCGTCGCGGCGGGCTCGCACGCGCCGCAGGTACTCGTCCACGCCGCCGGGCAGGAACAAGAGCTTGCCGTCGCCGAGCAGGGCCGTCACGTGGTCGGTGATCCGCTCGAGGAAGTACCGGTCGTGGCTGACCACGACCAGCGTGCCTGGCCAGTCGTCGAGCAGGTCCTCGAACTCGGTCAGCATCTCGATGTCGAGATCGTTGGTCGGCTCGTCGAGCAACAGGACGTTCGGCTCGTCCATCAGCAGCCTAAGCATCTGCAGGCGACGCCGCTCGCCGCCGGACAGGTCGCCGATCGGGGTCCACTGCCGGTCGCCGTAGAAGCCCAGCCGTTCAAGCAGCTGCCCGGCGGAAAGCTCCCGCTTGCCGACCTGGATCCGGAGCCGGATCTCCTCGACCGACTCCCGCACCCGCTTCGCCGGGTCAAGCTCGGTGAGTTCCTGGGACAGATGACCGATCCGCACGGTCTTGCCGCGGATGACGCGGCCGTTCACCGTGATCTCGGGGCCGACCTCGTCGGCCAGCAACCGCAGCAGCGACGTCTTGCCCGCGCCGTTGACGCCGACCAGCCCCGCCCGGTCCCCTGGGCCGAGCCGCCACGTCACGTTGTCGAGCAGCGTCCGGTCGCCTACCTTGAGCGTGACGTCCTCGAGCTCGAGTACGGTCTTGCCGAGCCGGGCGGTCGCCATCCGGGTGAGCTCCGCGCCGTCGCGCGCCGCCGGCTCGGTCGCGATGAGCGCGTTGGCCGCCTGCACCCGGAACTTCGGCTTGGTTCCCCGGGCCTGCGGGCCACGCCGGAGCCACGCCAGCTCCTTGCGAGCCAGGTTCTGCCGCCGCTGTTGCTCGGCCTCGGCGCCGCGCTGCCGCTCGGCCTGGGCGAGGACGTAAGCGGAGTAGCTACCCTCCGTTTGGTAGACTTGACCTTGACCCACCTCCCACATCTGATCGCAGACCGTGTCGAGCAGCCACCGGTCGTGGCTGACCACGACGACGGCGCAGCCTCGCTCGGCCAGGTGCCGGCCGAGCCAGTCGATCGCCTCGATATCCAGGTGGTTCGTGGGCTCGTCGAGGAGGAGGATGTCGCGTTCGGCGGCGAGCAGGGACGCCAGCGCGACCCGCCGCCGCTCCCCGCCGGAGAGCTGGCCCACGTCGGCCTGGTGGCTGATGCCGGACAGCAGTTCCCTGGCTACCGAACGGGCCCGTGGTTCCCGTTCCCACGCCCGGTCGCCGAAGGCGATCCGCCCGACCGTGCCAGCCAGTTCGTCGCCTTGCGGCAGGTAGCCCGTGCGCAGCCCGGACATCCGCGCGATCCGGCCGCTGTCCGGTTCTGTCCGGCCGGCGATCATGCTGAGCAGCGTCGACTTGCCCGCGCCGTTGCGGCCGACGATGCCGATCCGCTCGCCTTCGGCGATGCCGAGCGAAACGCCGTCAAGCAGCACCCTCGGGCCGTACGCCTTGGTGACCCGTTCCAGGCTGATCAGGTTCATCGTTCGATCACGGACGCACCCGGCGCGGGGCCGACCGCACGGGCCACCGCCCGGCAGACGCCGGCGCCGGACAGCGCGACCGCCAGGTCGGTGGCGTGGCTGGCGTCCCGGGAGAGGAAGAAACAGGTCGGCCCGGACCCGGAGACCAGCGCGCCGAGCGCGCCGAACTCACGGCCAGCCGCGAGCGTCTTGCGCAGCGCGGGGAGCATCGAGATCGCGGCGGCCTGCAGGTCGTTGCTGAGCGACCCGCCGAGCCTTCCCGGGTCGCCGGCGCGCAGCGCGCCCATCAGCTCGGCGCTCAGCTCCGGCCGGGGCGAAGGCTGAGCGACCTCGTTATCCCGGTTATCCCGCAGCCGGTCCAGCGTGCCGTATACCTCCGGCGTGGACAGGGCAGCGTCGGCGAACGCGAGCACCCAGTGGTACCGGGTGGCCGACACGAGCGCCGGGCTGAGGTCTTCGCCCCGTCCCCGGCCGACCGCGGTGCCGCCAAGCACGGCGAACGCCACGTCGCTGCCGACAGATGCGCCGACTTCGCACAGCTCGCGCTGGGACAGCCTGGTGTCCCACAGCTCGTTGCAGGCCACGAGCGTCGCCGCGGCGTCCGCGCTGCCGCCGGCCAGCCCAGCGGCCACCGGTATCCGCTTGCGGATCGTCACCGCCACCCCGGGAGCGTTGGCCTTCCCTGAGGCGGTAGCCGCCCTGGTGGCCGCGCGCAGCGCCGCCACCGCGCGCAACGCGAGGTTGTCCCGGTCGGCGGGCACCTGCCCGGCGCCCTCTCCGGTGACGGTCACGCTGTCGCCGTCCGCCAACGTCACGGTAACGTCGTCGGCCAGCGAGATCGCGTGGAACACGGTCACCAGGTCGTGGTATCCGTCCGGGCGCAACGGCCCCACCGAGAGCTGGAGGTTCACCTTGGCGGGCACCCGCACGGTTACTGTCGTCACGATTTAGGAATCGTACTTCGCGCCGGCCTGCGCTATGGTCGCCCGGGTTTCGGCGATGCGGGCGAACTCGGCGATCCCGAGCGCCTCACCGCGTGCGCCAGGGTCGATCCCGGCGGTGCGGAGCAGGCGTTCCGCTTCGGCCGCCGATCCGGCCCAGCCGGCCAGTGCGGACCGCAAAGTCTTGCGCCGCTGCCCGAACGCCGCGTCGATCACCGCGAATATTTCGGCCCGGCTGACGGTCACGGCCAACGCGTCGTGCCGGGTGAAGGCCACCAGCTTGGAGTCGACGTTCGGCACCGGCCAGAACACGCTGCGTGGCACCGTCCCGGCGGGCCGGGCCGCCGCGAACCAGGCCAGCTTCGCCGACGGCACCCCGTACGCTCGGCTGCCCGGCGCCGCGCACATCCGGTCCGCCACCTCTGCCTGGACCATGACAACCCCATGCGCCAGCGACGGGAAGGCGGCGAGCAAGTGCAGGATCACCGGAACAGCCACGTTGTACGGCAAGTTGGCCGCCAGCACGGTCGGTGGCGACCCGAGCAACTCCGCTCCGCCGCGCGTGAGGCTCTCCGTCTCACGGCCGGAATCCGGGCCCGGGCTCAGCGCGAGCGCGTCGGCGTGCACCACCTCCACCCGGGCGGTGAGCTCGGGCGCCCTGGCCGCGATGGTCCGCGGCAGTTCGGCCGCGAGCACCGGATCGATCTCAACCGCGACGATCCGGCCACCCGCCTCGGCGGCCCGCTCGAGCAGGGCGAGCGTCAGCGAGCCGAGGCCCGGCCCGACCTCGAGGATCACGTCGCCGGGACGCGGGTCCGCCAGTGCGGCGATCCGCCGGACCGTGCCCTGTTCCACCACGAAGTTCTGCCCAAGCCGCTTGGTCGGCCTGACCCCCAGCCGGGCGGCGATCTCCCGCACGTCGCCCGCCCCAAGCAGCCGCACCGGCGTCCCGGCCATCCCCGCCCCAGCCATCCCCGCGCCGGTCATCCCCGCGCCGCCGACAGGCGGGCGAACCCCGCCGCGCGCGCAGCGCCGGCGCGCGGCTTTTGCCCGTTATGGGATTGGCGACCCAGGAGCGGGAAGACCCCGCGATGGCCAGCCGGACGGAGAACGACCCGACGCCGGATTTGTCCGCATTTGGAACCGCCGATCGAACGGGCGATCAATCTTTGATTGCAGTTTTCGTCGCTATAGCGACGCAAACTGCAATCAAATCGTTGGGCCGCCTGACGGAGAGCCCTCCGACGCCGGATTTGCCCTAGTTTGGGGTAGGCGGCCAGGCGGGAACGGCCGACTAGGCGGGAGCGAAACGCTAGGCGGGTAACCCGAATGGCGGAAAGGGCGGGCATCGCGGGCCGCTCTCACCAGCCGAAGACGCGGGCACCGGTGGCTGCCAGGTGCACGCACAGGTCTGCCACGTCCATGCCCTTCACGTCCGCGAGAGAGCGGATCGTGTACGCGGTCATCGCCGGGGAGTTCGGCTTGCCGCGATGCGGGACCGGGGTGAGATAAGGCGAGTCGGTCTCGGCCAGGATCAGTTCCGGCGGGGCAACCGCGGCGGCTTCGCGCAACGCCGGGGCATTCTTGAACGTCACGGTTCCCGCGAAGCTCATCACGTACCCCGCCTCGGCGCACCGCGCCGCCATCTCCGCATCTCCGGAAAAACAGTGAAATACCACTGAATAAGGCGGCCATGGCGTGTACTCCGCCAGGATCGACAGCACATCTTCGTGCGCGTTCCGGTCGTGGATCATCAGCGTCTTGCCCATTCGCCGCGCGATCTCGATATGCGCACGGAACCACGATCGCTGCGTCTCCGGCGGCGCGTCATTCCAGTAGTAGTCAAGGCCGGTCTCGCCGATGGCCACGACCTTCGGCGACGACGCGAGCGAGGTGATCTCGGCGAGTGTCCCGGCTCGGATCCCGTCTACGGCAACGGTCTCGTTCGGGTGAATCGCCACCGCCGCGTACACGTCCTCATATTCCGCCGCGCACGACACCGACCATCGCGAGGACGGCAGGTCGCAGCCAACGTTGACCACCCGGCTGATGCCCGCGCTCCGCGCGGCGGCGAGCACGCCGTCGACCGGCAGCCCCATTATGTCCATGTGGCAGTGGCTGTCGAACGCGCCCGGCGCCGGCAAAGTCACATCTCCCGGATGAGTCACCACGCCCCGTTAAGAGTCTCCGGAAAGGCGGGCAATTTCCTCGTCCACCACCGAGGCGTCTAGCTTGGCGAACAGCGGCTTGGGGACGGAAAGCGGCGTACCGGCCGTCACCGGGCGGGACTCCCAGCGCAGCGACGTGTCGTAGGAACCGGTGATCACCGGGTAGGACGGGCCGCCGTCCTCATCCACCGTCTCAAGCCGCGGCAGCCCGGACCAGTCCCCCCTGCCGCCGAGCATCTCGTGTACCCGCTGCGACGAGCGCGGCAGGAACGGCGTGAGCAGCGTCTTCGCGTCGTCCACCGTCTGCAGCGCCACGTGCAGGATCGTTCGCATCCGCTCCGGGTCGGACTCGCGCAGCTTCCACGGTGCCTGCTCGGAGAAGTACTTGTTGGCCTCGGCCACCGTGCGCATCGCCTCGTTGATCGCCGCCTTGAACCGAGACCGCCCCAGGTGCTCGCCGACCGCGGCGAACGCGTTCCGCGACGTCTGGAGCAGCGCCTGGTCCGCGTCCGTCATCGAACCGGCGGCCGGGATCGACCCGATGTTGCGCGCCGCGAACGAGACCGCCCGGTTGACCAGGTTTCCCCAGGTGGCGACCAGTTCGTCGTTGTTCCGCCTGACGAACTCGCTCCAGGTGAAGTCGGTGTCCTGGTTCTCCGGCCCGGCGACCGCCACGTAGTAGCGCAGCGCGTCCACGTCGTACCTGGCCAGGAAGTCCCGCACATAGATCACCACCGCACGGGAGGACGAGAACTTGCGGCCTTCCATCGTCAGGTACTCGCTCGACACCACTTCGGTGGGCAGGTTCAGCTCTCCCAGACCACCGGGGTTTCCTCCCTTATTGCCCCGGCCGGCGTATCCCAGCAGGATGGCCGGCCAGATCTCGGAGTGAAAGGTGATGTTGTCCTTGCCCATGAAGTAGTAGGACTCGGCATTCGGGTCGTTCCACCAGGCACGCCAACTGTCCGGGTCGCCGGAACGGCGCGCCCACTCGACGGACGCCGACAGGTATCCGATCACCGCGTCGAACCACACGTAGATCTTCTTGTCCGGCCGGTCCCGCCAGCCGTCAAGCGGCACCGGCACGCCCCAGTCCAGGTCCCGCGTGATCGCCCTCGGCTGCAGGTCGTCGAGCAGGTTGAGGGAGAACTTGAGCACGTTCGGCCGCCACTGGCCTGACTTGGACTGCAGCCAGGATCCGAGCGCGTCGGTGAACGCGGGCAGGTCGAGGAAGTAGTGCTCCTGCTCGACGAACAGCGGGGTCTCGCCGTTGATCCGCGACCGCGGGTTGATCAGGTCGGTCGGATCGAGCTGGTTCCCGCAGTTGTCACACTGGTCGCCGCGGGCGCTGGGGTAGCCGCAGATCGGGCAGGTGCCCTCGATGTAGCGATCCGGCAGCGTGCGGCCGCTCGACGGCGAGATCGCGCCCAGCGTGGTCTTAGGGAAGATGTACCCGTTCTTGAGCAGAGTGGTGAACATCTCCTGCACGACCGCGTAGTGGTTACGGGTCGTGGTCCTGGTGAACAGGTCGTAGCTCATGCCAAGCGCGGTGAGGTCCTCGCCGATCAGCTTGTTGTAGCGGTCGGCGACCTGCCGCGGAGATATCCCCTCTTTGTCCGCCTGGACCGTAATCGGGGTGCCGTGCTCGTCGGTGCCGGAGACCATCAGCACGTTGTTGCCCGCCATCCGCTGGTACCGGCTGAACATGTCGCTGGGCAGGGCGAAGCCGGAGACGTGACCGATGTGCCGCGGGCCGTTGGCATAGGGCCAGGCCGGCGCGGCCAGGATGTGCTTGCCGTTCGCGGATGACATGGTTAAAGCCTATGGGCAGTGGCCGGCTCATCGCTCGGGTTAAACGGGCTGTCGTCGGTCGCCTGGCCGCCGAGCGCACTGCGCCGGGTCTGCTTGATACCCAGGATCGACAGGAAAAACGTGCCGAGGATCACCTGGCAGCTCACGATCAGCGCGGTCACCGAGGGAATCGTCAGCCGCAGCGCGTGCTCGTAGTTGAGCTGGCCGAAGTTCTTGGCCTGCCAGTAGGTCAGCGAGAAGATGAGTCCGATCAGGCCGGCTATCCCGATCCCCAGGCCGGCCAGCAGCCCTCGCTCGAGGGAGAGCTTGCCGAGGATGCGCTGGACTTTCGGCTCCTCAGGCAGGAAGCCTTCCGAGCCCGCGTACACCTGGGTGAACAGCCAGAACAGCACGCTCTGGAAGCCGATCACCACCATCGCGCTCGCCGCGACCAGCGTGTCCACGTCGAACGTGACATCACCGACCTTGACCGGGCCGGGGGTGACGATCGCGCCGATGACCAGGCCTGCGATGAACAGCGCAAGGCCGGGCAGGAAGAACAGCCAGCGCGGGCTGAACAGCAGCAGGAACCGCAGGTGGCGCCAGCCGTCCCGCCAGCTGCGCAGGTGCGGGGGGTGGCTGCGGCCGTCCTTGGACAGCGTGGTGGGGACCTCGGAGACCCGCTGTTTCGCCAGCGTTGCCTTGACCACCATCTCGCTGGCGAACTCCATGCCGGTGGCCTGGAGGTTCAGGTCCAGGGCGCTTTGCCGTCTGAAGCCGCGCAGGCCGCAGTGGAAGTCGCCGACCGGGCTGCGGAAGAACAGCCTGCCGACGAAGCTCAGCACCGGGTTGCCGAGGTAGCGGTGCAGCGGTGGCATCGCGCCCGGTTCGATGCCGCCCTTGAACCGGTTTCCCATCACCAGGTCGGCGCCGTTGCGCAGTTCGGCGACGAACGGCATCAGGTTGGAAAAGTCATAGCTGTCGTCGGAGTCGCCCATGATCACGTACTCGCCGCGCGCGGCGAGAATGCCGCCCATCAGCGCGTTGCCATAGCCCTTCTCGGCTATGTCGACCACTCGCGCGCCGGCCTGCTCGGCGAGCCGCTGGCTGCCGTCGGTGCTGCCGTTGTCGGCGACGACCACCTCACCGCTGATCCCGTTCTCGGCGATGCAGCGCGCCGCCTTGGCGACGCACGTAGCCACGGTCTCCGCCTCATTCAGGCAGGGCATGACGACGGTCAGCTCCACGTGGACTCCATTCACCGTCTACCGTTAGGCGAACACAGAAGGTCGAACAGAGAAGATAGAACAGACGACCTCGAATACAGGAGGATACGGCGTTGAGAGCAGTGCCTGCGGGCATTCGGCGGTCAGCTGGCGGGTTGCTGGCCCGGCACCGGCTATTCGCCGTCGCTCTGATCCCGGCCCTGCTGCTCCGCGTCGACGCCGAGCTCGGCTACCGCTGGCAGTCCTGGTTCAACGATTCGTTCAACTACGTGACCACAGCGGTCACGATGCGGCTTGATCCGACCCGGGTGGACGGCTATTCGGTGTACCTCTGGCTGCTGTCGCCGTTCCATAGCTACGCCCTGGTAACGATTTCGCAGCACATCATGGGGCTGCTGATCGCGGTGATGATCTACGCGCTGGCCCGGCACCGGTTCGGCACGCCATCGTGGGTCGCGGTGCTCGCCACGCTGCCGGTGCTGTACGACGGGTTCGAGATCCAGCTCGAGCACCTGATCATGTCGGACACCCTTTTCCTGTTCCTGGTCATGCTGGCGATCACGCTGCTGCTGTGGAACCCTCGCCCGTCGTGGCCGGTGTGCCTGCTTGCGGGCCTGCTGCTCGGGGTCGCCAGCGTGGTCCGCTCGACCGGACTGCCGCTGATCGCGGTCTTCGCGGTGTACCTGATCATCCGGTTCGCCCTTGACCGGCGCTGGCTGTCCCTTGTCGCCAGCGCGGCCGCGTGCTGCGTCGCGTTCGCTGTACCGGTGGCCGCCTACGAGGGCTGGTACGACATCCAGCACGGCGAGCTCGCGATGACCGATTCCAACGGCATCTTCCTGTACTCGCGAGTAATGACGTTCGCCGACTGCTCGAAGCTTCAGCTGCCCACCGACCTGCTGTCGCTGTGCACCACCGTGCCGCCGGACAAGCGGCCCCTCGCCCAGGACTACATCTGGGACCCGTTCAGCCCGCTGGACCGGTTCCCCGCGCCCAAGTTCTCCCCGCTGCCCAACGATCTCGCGTGGCAGTTCGCGATCAAGGCCATCGAGGGCCAGCCGCTGGCGTACGCCCGCACGGTCTTCGACGACACCTGGCGCGCCTTCGACTGGAGCCGCACGGTCTTCCCCAACGCTGACACCTACGACGAGTACCTGTTCGGGTACCACTCGCTTTCTGTGCCAGGGAATCCGTACGGCGGCTATTCCTCGACCGAGGCGTACTACGTGCGGGGCAACCCGGAGACGTCCGTGGTGAACCCGTTCGCCGGCGCCATCCGGCTCTACCAGCGGTACATCTGGCTGCCCGGCACGGTGTACGGGCTGATCCTGCTGGTCGGCCTGGGCGGTCTGGTGCTTGCCTGGCGGCGGATAGGGGCCGAGGCACTGCTGCCCTGGGCGTGCTCGGTCGTGCTGATCGTGTTTCCCGCGGCCACGGCCGAATTCGACTACCGGTACGTGCTGACTGCCGTTCCGCTCGGCTGTCTGGCGGCGGCGATGGCGTTCGGCCGGGATACGGCGGGCGGCCGGTGGCTAGCCAGGCGGCGCGGCGAAACGCGCGGCACGGCGGGCCTCACGGGCGGCCTCACGGACGGCGGCCTTGGCAGCGGCACGGCCGACGCCAGCGACGACAAGCGTGATCTCGCCCCGGACGCCTCCTGAGCCCGGCGGGTGTTCCGGATTTCCCGGGTCCGCCCAGGCGGCAAGCTCGGCCAGTGTGCCGCGGCGGATCTCCTCGTGCACCTTGGTCAGCTCCCGGCAGACCACGGCGACGCGGTCCGGGCCGTGTGAGCGGGCGAGCTCCCGCAGCGTGGCCGCCAGCCTGCGGGGCGACTCGAAGTACACCTGAGTCCTGATGTCCCCCGCGTTCTCCTCGAACCGGCGTGTGCGCTCGCCTTCCTTGCGTGGCGGGAAGCCCTCGAAGCAGAATCTGTCGGTCGGCAAGCCCGACACCGCAAGCGCGGTCGTCACCGCGGACGGCCCGGGGACCGCGGTCACCCGGATCCCGGCGGCCGCCGCGGCGGCGACGAGCCGGTAGCCAGGGTCGCTGATCGCCGGCATTCCCGCGTCGGTGACGACGAGGACGTCGTGCCCTGCTTTCAGTTCAGTTACGAGTTCCGCGGCGCGGCGGACCTCGATCACGTCGTAGTAGGAGACGATCCGGCCGGTGATGGCCACGCCGAGGTCGGATGCGAGCCGGCGTACCCGGCGGGTGTCCTCAGCGGCGAGGATCTCGGCCTTCGCCAGTTCCGCTGCCAGCCGGGCAGGGGCGTCCTCAGGGCGGCCGATGGGAACCGCGGCGAGCGTCAGCACGCCAGCCGTGCTGACGCGCAAACGATCGATTTCGGTTGTGTTTCTGTTCACCGGCCGGGCTTCCCTCCACATAGCATTGCCTACGATGACCGCGACTCAGGCCGGCCCGCCGGCCATGGACCCCGACGACAAGGGCGCCGACACCGAGGGCCCGGACAGCACGGATGTCATCGGTACCCACCGCGACGGCGATGACCGCACCGGTGCCGGCAACCGCGCTGACCGGATAGCCGCGCTGCGTGCCCGGCTGATGTCACCCATGCCCGATGATCGCCTATGGGGCTGGATAGGCCCGCTGCTTGTCACCGCGTTCGCGGCGTTCTTCCGGTTCAACAGGCTAGCCATTCCGCG
>Ga0335075_10010505_pt1 | contig 14047 bp, 23 predicted proteins | sample Lox_Sample_24_FD_206723 | JGI IMG/M metagenome (GOLD analysis project Ga0335075, IMG submission 206723) | Soil microbial communities from Loxahatchee National Wildlife Refuge, Florida, United States - Lox_Sample_2.4 | ecosystem: Environmental > Terrestrial > Soil > Wetlands | place: USA...
CGTGGAGGAGACCAAGCGTAGGATTGCTGTATGCGGGCCTGTGCTGTCAATGTGTTTGTTGTCTCATTACGGTTTGTTGTCTTAATATGGTCGCACATGTCCCATATCAACGCCATAGCCGCCGAGGCTGGCGCCAACTGTGCTGGCCGACGAGGGTTCCTGCATTATGTCTCATCCCAGGAACACCTATCAAAATTGGCCAACTCAATAACTATGATGCAATATTCCTCAACCAGATCCTTATTTTTAATTCTCCGCACGCGTTGTAGATCTCTCTGCGATGTTTATTGTGGCAACGCGCTCACGAAATGGCATCACCGGATGTCACGCGAGATGGAGGACACATCAAATGATCTCAAAAATGACCTTCCATCGATACGTTCGTAAGGAAAGTAAATCAATATTGTATTTGTGTAAGGACAGATCAATTTTTAATTCGAATCCACACCGACAACGAATTCACAAACTCATCTCTTCTCAAGCCAATAATTTCCCTGCAAGTAGCTCAGGATATCCTGTTGTCATTAGAGCGTAAATCCGTTTTATATCGCTGGTCGAACTCAACTCGTTTAGTCAACTTCGCGCCGCTTATAGGTAGGCATGGGCTCAAAGGTCATAGCGCCATCACACCATACAAATGGAGTTGCGATACACACAAGTCCTGAGGGCGAAGTTGGGTAGACGTTTGGAGGCAAGCTGGGAGTTTTGTTTCCTGGGCCTTCCGATGATGTCGTAGCTAGGCTGTTTGATGTTGTTCCGGTTTGACTGTCTGGTGTTGTGATAGCCAGGCTAGTTGAACCCGTTTTACTGCCTGTTATTGGAGTAGTTTGCCCGTTTGATGTTGGTACTGTTGAGCTTTGGGTCGACTGGGTCGGAGTAGTGGTGACGACACCGTTCCGACAATTCGAAGCTTTAGAAATTAGCATAAACCTCTCCAGCGAATATTGGCTTATTTACCAGGTATAGCAACCAATGACACGATTTCACAATTAGGTGGGTAGCCCTGATAATATAATCCATCAAAGAGTGCATTTATCTGAAGGGCTTGTTCACAGAAATAAGCTTCCCCATTAGTAAAGTTGAGGTTTCGCCAGGTCAGGAAGTTGTTCATGTCAATGGCGAATGTGGTAATAATAGTCCCAACGCCTCCGCTGGACACAGCGAATGGCTGATACGGGGTTCCAGGGTTGGTTGATATAAGTTGTCCGTCTATGAACAACTGCTGCTGATAGACAATATAAACAGCAGCCATGCTACAATCTGATGTCGAAATTCCTCCCGGACCAACATATGACTGATATGTCTGCCGTTTCTTGTAATAACCCAAGTTGTCTGACTGAACGCCGAAAATGGTCGGAATACTCCCGGTGTTGGTAGGGGCAGAAGTTGACGAGGATGCGGCTGTTGGCAAAGATGTTCCTGTACCTGTTGCTGTGTTGAGAGGGCTAGAAGTAAGTGCAGCTGAGGTATATGGTGAAGAGGTGCTCGTACCAGTTGGACTGAAGCAGTCCATGCCATTGCCGGGTACGCACAGGGTCGCACTAGAGTGACTGCTTGTGGGAATTGTAGTCTGACCTGTCTCAGTGCTTATTGGAGGAGATGTTGGTGGTGGAACGATACAAGAGCAAGCGGAAGACACACGTGATGCGCTACTCGAGCATTGCGAAACAAATGGGGGCAATCCTGTCGATGCGGTCTCTATGGTAGTGGTGTAAGTTGCACAGAAAGTCGAGACCTCTGCAAAGGACTGCGAGAACTGTCGGAGGCAATTGTCAGGCTGGCAGTCAAGAATAAGCGGTGTAGGTGTGGCCGTGATTATCATTGGAGTCGTAGAACTGAGCGGTGAACCTGATGTATACGGCGGAGGGGTCAGTGGCGGAACGATACAAGAGCAAGCAGAAGACACGCGTGACACAATACTGGAGCATTGTGATACGAATGGAGGCAGTCCTGTAGTTTCTGTCTCTATAGCCGTGGTGTAAGTTGCACAGAACGTTGAGACCTCCGCAAGCGATTGAGAGAATTGGCGAAGACAATTATCAGGTGAACAAATCTGTCCCAGGGGGGTAGGAGATGTTTGAGCCGAACTGGAGGTAGGAGTCGAACCTGATGTAGAGAACTGAGATGTCGGTGACAGAACAATACAAGAACAAGCAGAAGAAATCCGAGAAGTTTCGCTTGAGCACTGCGAGACGAAAGGAGGTAGTCCTGTTGTCGCGGTTTCTACTCTTGTTGTATATGTCGCACAGAAAGTTGAGACCTCCGCAAGAGATTGAGAGAATTGGCGAAGGCAATTATCTGGTGAACAATCCTGAGTAGGAGGCGCAGGAGGGGTTGTAGGAGCCGACGTTAGAGAAGGAGTCGAACTAGGAGACGATCCTGAGGTGGTCATGCTTCCTGACGGTACAATGCAGGAGCAAGCAGACGAGATCCGTGATGCTTCACTAGAGCACTGCGAGACGAAAGGCGGTAGTCCCATTGAAGCAGTTTGCAATGCTGTAGTGTATGTTGCACAGAACGGAGTGACCTCTGCAGTCAATTGAGAAAATTGACGAAGGCAGTTGTCGGGTGAACACTTCTGAGCTGGAGAGGAAGGACTTGATGTTGGAGTGCTTGTTTCAGCAGAGCTTGTCGTCTCTACGGGGCTAGTCGTTTTCATAGAACTGTTCATTTCCGTATTACTAGTCGTTCCTGTAGTGCTTGATGATGAGTTGGCTGTAACCACGCAGGAACATGCCGACGAAACTCGCAAGGGAACTCCTTGACATTGCGAGACGAATGGAGGGAAACCAGTGGTGGCAGTTTCCAAAGCTGTAGTATAAGTTTCGCAGAATGGAGTAACAGCAGGTGATTGCAGAAACTGGCGGTAACAATTATCTGGTGAGCAATTTTGGGCTAGGGGCGTGACAGTAGAAGTAAGAGTACTTGTTTCAATAGGACTGGTCGTTTCTGTAGTGCCTGTTGTCCCTGCTGTTGTGCCTGTCGTCTCTGCTGTGGTGCCGGTAGTCTCTGTAGTACTTGGTGACGAGCCACTTGTGACTACACATGAGCATGCTGATGAGATGCGTGATGGTATATTCTGGCATTGTGATACGTAGGGAGGTAATCCAATAGTAGCAGTCTGTATAGCGGTAGTATAAATCTCGCAGAATAGAGTAACAGCTGGAGACGCCAGAAATTGACGATAACAGTTGTCAGGCGAGCAGTTCTGGGTTGGAGGTGTAGGAGTATTTGTCGCAGCCGAGCTTGTTGGACTCGTAGATGTTTTTGATATCGTGGATGTCTCAGAAGCTGTAGGAGGTGAGCTTGGGGTGGTAGAAGGCGTGTTGCTGCCTGTGACAACGCATGAACACGCTGAAGACACGTGTGACGGTATCCCCGAACACTGTGATACGAAAGTAGGTAATCCTGTTGTGGCAGTCTGAAGAGCTGTAGTATATGTTGCACAAAATGCTGTTACGGGTGGAGACCGGCTGAATTGACGAAGACAATTATCCGGTTGACAATCGAGGACAGCAGTTGTGGGAGCAGAATTAAGAGAAGTTGTAGTCGTGGTCGTATTTGTAATTGAAGTTGTAGAGCTCGTAGTCTCAGTATTAGTCGGCGAGCTGCTCGGGGTTAGGGTGGACGAGGGCGGAGAAGATGTGGACCCTGTCACAACACAGGAGCAAGCAGATGAAACACGCGACGGTATTCCTTGACACTGAGATACATAAGGAGGTAGTCCAGTTGTTGCAGTCTGCACAGCTGTAGTATAGTTTTCACAGAAGACTATGACTTCTGGAGACGCAAGGAATTGACGGTAGCAATTATCGGGGGAGCAATTTTGGACAACAGGCGGGGTTGTTGTTGAAGTTGAAGAAGTCTCCGTAGAAATAAACGTCGTTGTCACCGAGGTAGTTGAGATCGTGGAGGCCTGAACAGAAGAGCTTACTGTAGAACTATTTGTGGTCGTGGCTGTGGCTATAGTGCTCGTAGTTGGCGTCGTTAGCGGCGTTGTCGACAAAATATTCGTCACAATACAAGAGCAAGCAGATGATATCCGTGATGGAGCACTAGAACATTGTGAAACGTAGGTAGGCAGTCCTGTTGTGCCAATTTGCACTGCTGTAGTGTACGTGGCACAGAAAGCCGTGACAGAAGGGGATTGGCTGAATTGACGAAGGCAGTTGTCAGGCTGGCAGTCAAGTGCATCAGGAGACGTAGATGTTGGCGCTGATGATGAAATCTGAGATTGTGAGCCTAAAGTCTCACTAGAAGTGCTCAAGGAGTTAAAAGGAAGCAGGCTTGTCACACTCCTGAACACGCCCTGGCTTCATGCTCTGAACGCGACTAGATGAAGTGATTGACCACACTAGTCCATCAACTAGATTTTTGGCTAGTGAAGACTACCAATAGCCGGTTTCAAAGATCAAATTGGCCAATGCGACATAAATAGAGCCGAGAAAACTTACTGTTGATGTTTGACTCGTAGAAAACGAACTTGTAGTTGGAGTCTGGCTTTGGGCTGCGGACATTGATGACCTAGAACTGGTGGTGGTAGTTGTAGAGGTAGTTGTCATTGTCATTAATTGTGGACCAAAGATTTGCTCATTTACGGCGACACCTCCACAATACTCATATGTTTGCGGCGGTGTATTACCGGGACAAAGCTGGTGACAAGAAGCCGCCGGTTGTTGACCCAGATTCGCACCAAACGAATCACCACATCGGCATGTACTATTTTTCTTAGCAGTAACTTTTAAAAGCAGATAAACTACCTTATATAAGGCATTCTAGACTTACAAACCATTAGTTGTTTCGTTGGTTAAGGAGGCGTATGAATACCCCACAATGAAGCATATGTTTAGACAGCTCTCGACAGTCATACCAATGTTATCGACAGTTGGCCCAAAGGGTCCCGTAATAATTGGCGCAGTCGCCGACGTCCGCTGCCAACAGCCAAGATTGTAATATTTTATCATAAATGCTGGGACACTAGGAGGATTTGTTGCGACGACAAGGGGTCCAGTGTATGAGGCCGTTGTTAGTGTGTGACCTACCAAAGTTGGACCACTTGTAGGCTCTGAATATGTCTGTTCTGGTGCGCCAGCGACAAAAGATGCACTAGGAATTGGTGCCTCATAACAACCGACGAGGTCTGGGTTCAAGTATATAGTATTTGATCTCCTTTGGCCGCAGCAGCCATTACCTCCCGGGCAAGTTCTTCGGAATGTCAGCACAGACTTGGAACCAACACTCAGAATAAGAGCCGGAACTCACGATCCGCCCATACAGTCACCCTTGCAACTTGAGTCTGGTTGTTGATAACCATGTGAGATTTCGGTTCCACAAAGGCATCTATCGAGAAAAAGTTAGCACGGTTAGTATAATAGAGGGCCTCAATTACTAACGATGTATAGCTGTTTCCCCCATCGAATTCAACGAATGGGAATCCCAAAGTTGCACAAAACTCGAAGCATGGGGTCAAGGACGTGGCGCCAGTGAGATTTGCAGCTGGAACCCGGTAACTAAGTTGTCCAACGTTGACATTACCACCACCTCCCGGGTGGAAACAACCAATATAGCTATAGTGGTTTTCTTCCACAGTTGAATTAATAGTCGACAAGAGAGGGAAAGAATTGTCCACATAAACATCGGCGTAAGTACCGGTACCGCAAAATTGTGAGGAATCTCCAGGGCAGTTCCCAGGAAGATATTGTCCTGGAGCGTGGCATGAGTTCAAAGTTACAGGATCTAAGGGATTTGTGGATGAATGGGGTGCGGGTGTGGAGGGCATGTTTCCCATACACCGGCACACACTACCGCCGTATAATGCCGCATATTTGTAGCCATGTCCACGACACGCAACGGTACAGTTGGCAGGATCGACGGAGTTGTCATAATAGGCAGGAATCGTAGGGTCGCTGGTTTCGATCCACCCAGGGTAATACGAATATAACGTAGGATCGGTGCCGGTGATTTGCAATTCTAAAACCTCGTTGGTGAGATCATAACATCCGATATACTGTGAACCCTGTAATATACTGCTGTTGCATGGCGGATATTGCTGTCCTCCTAGCATACCCTGAGCTCTTGCGAGAACTGCAGAGGTCCAAATGCAAATGATGCCGCGCAAGGCAAGCATGTTGAAGGGCTCAGTCCAAACCAAAGACACACGGAGAGGCTCTGTAATGACAGGAAATAAATGAAAGCCTAGGGTTTTGATTATATCACACCGTATAGAATGACTTAAAAGAGTCGGTATAATTTGTAAAGACAGAATTTCTACATACGCAATGGTAGAGAGGATGGTTTGAACAGTGAGGTCCTGCAGACAGCATTCATGATAAGTCCCATTTCCCGATCTAGGACCACTCTGCAAGGCATGCTTCATGCCAGGAGGAAATATCCCTGGGAGAATACGCGTGCCACAGCATAATAGAGTAGAAACGTGGCGAGTAATGGTACTCAACCTTCTGAAACCGATTCTAGGGATGGACAAGCAAAGAGATTTAAGTAACCCTGAACGCAACGTTTCCCTATACTTTGAGAGTACTCAAACAGGGAAAGGAAAGGGAAAAACGTGAGCTTCGTTGGACTGCCAGCCGTGCAGGTCTCCTGCACGAAAAGCGTTGAAGGTCATCCCTTGCGCACCAGCTAGAGAATGAAAACAAATCTACTAGAATGTAGGTGAAGCCACTCGGCGCGTATACCGAACAATGTAATCATCATTCCCAACAGGGGACTTGGATAGAGGCCCTTCAAGCTGAATGAGATGGAACCGGTCTGTACGGCCGCGATACGATGGCAGAGCCTGCCGAATCCTTCAGGGAGGCAGAAGGCATACGGTAGCAACGGGTAGTTAAGGCTCAACGGGGCTATAAAGAGTCATGTCGGCGACTTGTGCGACAAGCGTAATCGATCACTCACACTGTTAGGCTCCTTACTGCGAAGTGCAGCAAAAGCGATTGGCGTTGGTAGGGATCTATTCAGCTTGGTCCGGGATACAGACTGTGGCTCTTTAGAGGGCCAGGGGGCTCAGACTGCGCGATCCGTATTCCCCGGGCCAAGCCCCTTACCTGTGGTACACATTCCTTTCCATCGACGCTTGCTTGTGATTGTGGAGGAGCAGCAGCAGGAACAAACATCTGCAGGGAAAATTTTCATAGAAGTTATGAGAAGGTCCTCTGACAGGTTAACGCATGGAGAATTACAATGGTTATGGAAGTTATTGCAGCACAAATCCTAATCGCAGTCACTTTTCCATGGTTTGCGTGGCTTAGCGACACAGATGCAAAGCGGCAAACGATGTAGTCGCGGGGCAGAAACCGCCAGTCATGGCCACACTCTTACGCTGCATTGCGGAGATTGTAGGGATACTCTCTTGATCTAGAAGATTGCTATTCATCTCATGATACCAGATAACTAAGGTACAGTAACGTATAAAAACGGCCTCATCGCCCAGCGTTAATGATGAGGATACATCGCCGGCGCTTCAGCCTCGTGCCCGTATCTCTATATTTTCACCTTACCTAGCATCCATCTTACTCCCGCTGGGCTTAACTGCTTCACGCGTCGTAAATCAACGGTATGTCTGAAATCAATTCAACGGCTGCAACTCGGGCAACACCCGTCTCTCCAAATACTAGGTATGCGGACCAAGTTCCAGGACGAACCACTGCTAACCTACCTGTCACAGCTTCCATCCATCCTCAGAGTCTTCACAAGATGCGTCCGTATCCCATCCTCGCAGTCCGAGTCCCGAAGGACGGAGCTCGAAGAGGCGTCGTGTCGAGTCTGCATTCCCTGAAATTCCCGCAAATTCGAATCATTTCAACACCTCCGACGGTTCAAACCACTATCTATCACACCATCTGGCTTCACAATCTGCTCCAAATCTACCGGTTCTCGTCAGCGGCGCCCGTCCGTTCGAGCCACAGCCAAGAACGTTCCTGGGACATGACCGCGAATTCATGTCCCATATTCTTTCAACCAGAGGAGTAGCACATTGGCCAAGAGCCACAACTCGACACCGCCTTCACATTCCCAGCTTCCGTTCTGCTGCTGAGCATCTTCCTGTGATTTCGGCAGATAATGCTTCATTTATCGGATGGAGGGAGAAAGCGGATACCTGGCCCATGGAGAAGGGCCGTCATATGCAGCAGTCTTTCACTTTCCCGCAGTAGGATATGTATAGCAACACTTTGCTTTCAGGATATTGCAAACGCAAGGCTTATTTTTTGTGGGTTGGCACGCTGCGGAGGTGTAACAAGGACATCTGAAATACGACGTGTGCTTGCTGGGAGATTTTGCAGTTTTGTTGGATCAGTGGAATTTTCACGAGAATTCTTTCAATAGATCCGCGCTCCTTGACTAAATATAAAATGTGTTCGCATACCTCGTGATTTGATTGCATATCATTGAACTCAAGCCTGCAAGTCCCGGAACGGAAAGTGATAGTTGCAGCACTGAGAAGGTGTTTGTGAACGTGATACGCCTACATATTTTCGCTTCTGCATCCACAATTCTGGACAGGATCCGAGTCGACACCGTGTCACACATGTAAATGCTTGCTGATTCGCTCAGTAATAGCTCTGGCGGCAGACACGTAAGAGCGTTGCCGCCTGGCGTGCATAGGTAATCAGGATAGTTCGAAGGACCTGGAGATCTATGGAAACTTTTGAGAGTCTCGCTTAACGCCGCAAACCGAACTAGGTACGATAGCTTACGGCGAAGCGAACTTGCGATCATTCATAACAACGTACAGTTATAATCTTTCTCAAACTTCCACTTCAACATTTTGATCATTTACGTTCCCTCGACGTGGTATTCTAGGTCACGAATCACTCAGAGAGCTTTAACGTACACCTTTTCTTCCCATATCGAGCATCTTGATCCTAGTTTATTTCATTCGCATACCTGCCACCTTGTGAGATCTCAACCGTCAACATGTCGGCCGATCCAGATCATGTTCAAAGTAAGAGGAAGGTCAACTTGAAGTGAGCTCTCCTCCAACTCTTTGCTCCTGCTGGCACCTCTTGCTAACTGTTTGTAGTGATGCTTCAGGCTCAGAACATAAACCCGTGAGTTAGCCTTGCATGGCATGTCATGGAATTTCCAACGGCATACTAACGGCTTTCAGGTCGATGATACGGCAACAGCTATCCTGAAGAAAAAGAAGAAACCTAACTCTTTAATGTGAGTTTATCCTCGACCTCAAGTTCTGAGCGCCTTCGCCTTCGTGCTAACACCCGTGGCAACAGGGTCACTGACGCTGTCAACGATGACAACTCCATTATTGCCCTCTCCAATAACACCATGGAGACGTTACAACTGTTCCGCGGCGACACTGTGCTTGTTAAGGGCAAGAAGCGGAAGGATACAGTTCTGATCGTCTTGGCTGATGATGACTTGGACGATGGAAGTGCGCGGATGAACCGCGTTGTTAGGCACAACCTTAGGGTCAAACATGGTGATATTGTCACTGTTCATCCATGTCCAGATATCAAATATGTAAGTTTCACTTCAATGATTAAGTCGTTCTGTAGTTGACTTGTCATTTAGGCAAAACGCATCGCTGTTCTACCCATCGCAGATACCGTAGAAGGCCTTACTGGATCATTATTCGATGTCTTCCTTGCCCCATACTTTCGTGAGGCATACAGACCTGTCAGACAAGGTGATCTATTCACAGTTCGTGGAGGCATGCGACAGGTCGAATTCAAGGTGGTCGAGGTTGATCCCCCCGAATATGGTATTGTAGCACAAGATACAGTTATCCACTGTGAAGGCGAGCCTATCCAGCGTGAGGATGAAGAGGGTAATCTGAACGAGGTCGGATACGATGACATTGGTGGTTGTAGAAAACAAATGGCCCAAATCCGGGAAATGGTCGAACTACCTTTAAGACATCCACAACTCTTTAAGTCGATCGGTATCAAACCTCCTCGAGGTGTTCTAATGTTTGGCCCTCCAGGCACAGGTAAAACTCTCATGGCAAGAGCTGTCGCCAATGAGACTGGCGCCTTCTTTTTCCTCATTAATGGTCCTGAGATCATGTCAAAGATGGCTGGCGAGTCTGAATCGAATCTGCGAAAAGCATTCGAGGAAGCTGAGAAGAACTCTCCAGCAATCATCTTCATCGATGAGATCGACTCCATTGCCCCCAAGCGAGACAAGACCAATGGAGAAGTTGAGCGCCGGGTTGTGTCACAGCTTCTTACCCTCATGGACGGCATGAAATCTCGATCCAACGTGGTAGTAATGGCCGCCACCAATCGACCTAACTCCATTGATCCTGCCCTGCGTCGTTTCGGCCGCTTCGATCGCGAAGTCGATATCACCATTCCCGATCCAACCGGTCGTCTCGAGATTCTACAAATTCACACTAAAAACATGAAGTTGGCCGAAGACGTCGACCTTGAGCAAATCGCATCGGAGACCCATGGCTACGTCGGATCTGATATTGCTTCTTTGTGCTCAGAGGCTGCAATGCAGCAGATTCGGGAGAAGATGGATCTCATCGATCTCGACGAGGATACCATCGATGCTGAGGTTCTCGACTCACTAGGAGTCACCATGGAGAACTTCCGCTTTGCCCTTGGTGTCTCCAACCCATCTGCTCTTCGCGAGGTTGCTGTTGTTGAGGTGCCAACCACACGCTGGGACGACATTGGAGGTCTTGAGGAAGTCAAGCGTGAGCTCATCGAGAGCGTCCAATACCCAGTTGATCACCCAGAGAAATTCCTCAAGTTTGGTCTTTCGCCATCTCGTGGTGTCCTATTTTACGGTCCTCCCGGTACTGGTAAGACTATGCTTGCAAAGGCTGTGGCCAATGAATGCTCTGCAAATTTCATATCCGTTAAAGGACCTGAGCTGTTAAGCATGTGGTTCGGAGAATCCGAAAGCAACATTCGGGATATTTTCGACAAGGCAAGAGCCGCTGCTCCTTGTGTTGTCTTCTTAGATGAATTGGACTCCATTGCTAAGTCACGTGGTGGATCCGTTGGTGATGCTGGTGGCGCTTCTGATCGTGTTGTCAACCAACTTCTTACTGGTAAGCACAGAATCGATCTATTATCACTCGAGCATAGCTAACTTTTGCAAGAAATGGATGGAATGACGTCGAAGAAGAATGTCTTCGTCATCGGAGCGACCAACAGACCCGAGCAGCTCGACAACGCTCTTTGCAGACCTGGCCGTCTGGATACCCTAGTATATGTCCCTCTTCCGGATGAGAAGGCCCGTTATGGCATCCTAAAAGCACAGCTCCGCAAGACCCCTGTCGCTGCTGATGTCGACCTTGAGTACATTGCCTCCAAAACCCATGGTTTCTCTGGCGCCGATTTAGGTTTCATCACCCAGCGAGCAGTCAAGCTTGCTATCAAGGAAGCCATTGCCTCAGACATTGAGCGACGTAAGGCTCGTGAGGCTGCTGGTGAGGACGTCAACATGGAAGAGGAGGAAGATGTTGAGGATCCAGTTCCAGAACTCACAAAAGCTCATTTTGAGGAAGCCATGCAATCAGCCAGAAGATCCGTCACTGATGTCGAAATCCGCCGATATGAGGCTTTTGCTCAGAGCATGAAGCAGTCTGGAGGCGGTGCATTCTTCAAGTTCCCCGAGGACGGGATAGCAGGCTCTGCGAATGGCGGTGGTGGAGGCTTTGGTGATGCTGGCAATGATGATAGCCTTTATGACTAAGCGATTCCTCGCTTTGTAATCTTATTTCCTGCTCGCAAGCACGAGAGGGCATATGAAGGTAGAGAAGGCCATAGGAACTTTATGCTGAGAGGAGTCAGAAAAACTCTACACTAATCGCAGATCTCAGTCACTTCAGGTCGCATTGGGCTCAGCTCATCGCCTCGTCTCAAAAACTGAATAGAGTCTGGACATCTCATCTTTCGTCACTATAGATTGTTCAATAGCATTTTCCTTTAGACCATTTTGCACTCATCCGTCCTATGCGTACGTGAGGTTGTGCCCGACTACAAATCCTAGAATTCTAACATCCAGCGCCATTACATGAGTTCCCAATGCCCCGTTTTTATCCACTGCCCTAAACTCCACACAATGTGCCAGCGGCAAGGCAAAGTCCGAGAACGTGACTAGCACCGCAAACAAGGTTTCACTCATCAACTTCACACACTTGCTCTAAACACTCTCTCGTGATCCTCACTCCTTCCTCTATCACCGTCTGCGGCACCGCCAGACCTGTAGTCCGTTGCCCTGTCCCGGCACCGTTCACAATACCATTCGCTGCCGCTGCCCCTGCAACCGTCACCGCCTTCCCCTTCCCCAGCGTGTTTAAGCCCGCAGCACCATTCGTTTTCCCCGTCCCGGTTTTCCGTTGCTGTTCCGGACTTGAGCCTGAAGGCGTTGACATTGTTGTGTTTGCCTTATTGCTCCCTATCGTAGCGGATGAATTCGAAGAGTTCGACAGCGCAGCAGCAGCAGGACTTGAGTTCAAGTGGTTTAGGCGCGCTTCTTCGGTGTCGCGACGAATGTCGGAGAGCACGCGCTCCATGAGTTTCGGGAAGGTGGTGCATTCTCCTGAGCGCAGGAGGGAGAGGGCGTGCAGGGAGACTTTTTGGGGCCAGTTAGAGGGGTGGGCATGGAGGGCGTGGTGGAGGGTTTGCTCGATTCTGTAGGGGATGAGGCATGTTAGTTTGTGTATATTTTATGGAGGATATTAGGTATTTTTGGAGGGGGTTCGGGCTGGGGATAAGATCTAGAGTGACAGTGGGAATTGAGGGGCTTGTCTTTAGGAATTGGGTAATTGGAGACGTACTTCTCGACGTGCCCTTCTCGGAGGAGCAGAGTGTTGATTTGGGATCGCAAATCTGGGTCTTGTGTTGTGGGCGTGTAGGTCGTGGCGGCTTTTGGCACGCGCACCGGCGTTACGGGCTGTGATTGAGAGGTCATGATGTGGTTGCTGAATGCCTTATAGCGTCTCCGAGAGTGGTAAGAATCGTAATTGGTGTTTTGCGTAGGTTTGTTCTCGTTAAGTTCACAAAACGGAAGTTTTCAGGGCATGACTAATAATATATGATTAGAATTTATATGACTATTGAGACTCTGCGGAGCTATTGATTGTACTTGGTACTTGGGACGGGTATTGTGGTTGTTGTTGACAGAAATTAGCTCAGCCTTGCCTCTTCGTTTCGGCGGAGGCGGCAAGGCGCGGCAAAAACAGACCACAAGGAATCTTGACCTTGCCTGAGCTGCCACTTTGATTCGCAATCTTTCCAGGCTACGAAATACTAGCGCTTAGAAGATTCTTGATCTCATATGTGAGAGACAGTAGTATCCATAGGATAATTAAAATGCTAACCTCTACTCAAGTCTGCGGAGGAAGCATTTTCATCATGCAATTACATGCTGCTTAGTGCCCACCTAGTTCTTGAGTATTCGCGAATGTTACACGGTGGGGACGATAGCGGAGAGATTATGGCTCTTAGATCCTAACAATTAGTGGTTCTCCCAGCCTCTCTTTAGGAGTACCCCATCAGGGAAAGGTCGTCCGCACAAAACATTTCAGAAATCAGACATCTCATATCCATCTCCACCAAATAACGCGACAATATACCGCATCGCATCCCTTACCGAATTATGGTAGCAGGTGCTATAGCTGTCCTTGTTGAAGAAGGCAGCTTGAGTTGGGACACACCAATACGCGAGATACTTCCCGAATTCATTCAGCGCAAAGATAAAATCGGTCAACTTAATAGGCGTCCTATCAATTCTACTGGCCTTTTCCTAATCAACGTATTCTTGGCCCAGCAGGAGAGAGAGTGCTTGGTGCCCAAAGACGAAGTTGTTCGTGCGTGTTGCTTCCTCGAGCCTGTGAAGCGTTTTCGTAAAGCTTTCACGTACACGAATTGGAACTATAGACTTGCATCGAAAGGGTTATAGGAACAACCTACAGAACGTTTATTCAGGAGAAACTTTTCAATCATTTGGGTTTGAAACAAACGACATTTGATATATCTACCAGAGAGAACGTCGCTCCAGTCTATGCGGTGTCGGATTCAGGAACTCCTTGCAGAACTGTCTTCCCAGTCTA
>Ga0335075_10010506_pt1 | contig 14046 bp, 12 predicted proteins | sample Lox_Sample_24_FD_206723 | JGI IMG/M metagenome (GOLD analysis project Ga0335075, IMG submission 206723) | Soil microbial communities from Loxahatchee National Wildlife Refuge, Florida, United States - Lox_Sample_2.4 | ecosystem: Environmental > Terrestrial > Soil > Wetlands | place: USA...
GGCGATGAAGTCGTCCGCCGGCGGAATATCGAGGATCGAGATCGTCTCGCGCGAATGCGTCTGACGGATGACGCCAACCTTGACCGCGAGCGAGTCCGCTTCAGCCGGGCGGACTACGGCGCCGAGCAGGGCGAAGCCCATGGCGAAAAGCGCGCAGAGCGCTTTCCATCTGTGGCGAGAGAAAACGCGGGGCGAAGGCTTGAGCGTTCGAGTGGCTTGAAATGTGAACATTCTGCGGGGCGCGGGTCCTTTTCCATCGAAGACGGCGAGCCTTGGCCCAGCGGTTCGAGGCGGGCGGCGGCGACCTTCCTCGCGAGCAAGAGGCCCCCGCGGCCCCCGCGTCTCGTCCGAAAGGCAAGCTTCAATGGGAATTCAGCGGTCTCGTCGTGGGAGGTCAACCTCCGACAGGTCCCGGAAACGCGTTGCGCGCTTCACACCCGGAGGACGCGACGCCCCGATTGGACGGGTCCATCGAGGCGTTCATCGCCGGCGGCGCCGCCGCCGGAGATAGCTAGACTCGACGCCATGGAGATTGGCCCTGCGTTCCGCGTTTCTCGTGCAGTCCGCCGAGGGCGGCCTTCTAAGGCGCGCCAAGTGACGATCTGCCGCTCGCTTGGCCGGCCCTCTCTCCAATCGGTCCGCCCTTTGGAGGCGGACAGACCCGTTTCACTCACATCTGCGCTGACAGATAAGCCGTGACTTCCATGCCTGCGCAAACTTCGACAACGACAGGAGTGGTCCAGTTCATGTCTCGAACTCCTTGAGTTTCTCTCCTCAGTGGGGCCGTTCTGATCCCACGGCTATGCTAACTAGCACCCTTCGCGCGCCCCGTCACCTGCTTTGAGCGGGTCAGTCACGGGCCACGCGGCTCTTTCCAGGCGACGGGCGGCTTTTTAAGCCTCAGTTCGAACCGGTCATATTAAAGTCGCAAAAACAATATAATTTTGTCGAAGGTGCGATTGGGAATATTCCCTGAACAGCGCGGAAATTTTGCTTTGCGTCACTGAATTGGGCGCACTGCAGAAGTAGATTTCGCGGCGCGATAGCGCGCAATGACAGAAGGAAACTGCAGAGTTCAAGGATAACCAATAATAAAAAACGACGGGCTGAAGGGGCGATGGCGCTTCACTTGACGAGTGGGGAGATCAATATGATTCCGCTTAATCGCTCTATCTTTCGGCCCTTGCGAGGCGTAGCCGCGCGCTGTTTGCTCGCGGCCGTTCCGCTGGCGATCGCGCCGGCCGCGCACGCCGGGTACAACGTCACATCGATACCCGACCCAACCTCGACCAACGTTCTCCAGGCGCTCGGCATCAACAACTCGATGACGGTGGCCGGCTTCGACAACGGCGCCTTCAACCAGGGCTTCACCCTCACCCTGCCGAGCGCCTTCAGCAGCCCGATCCTTTATCCGCCGGCCGGCACATACCCCACCATGGTGACCGGCATCAATGACGCGGGCGACGTGTCGGGCATCTACGTGAACACGGTTACCGGGGTCAACAACGGCTTCACCGACATCGGCGGTGCGTTCACCACCGTCAATAACCCCGCAAGCGCGGTCTTCAACCAGGCGCTCGACATCAACAACTCCGACGAAACCGTCGGCTATTACGCGCCGACCGTAGGCGGAACTCCGGGCGACGTCTCCTATTCGCAAAAAGGCGGCGTGTTCACTCCAGTCTCCGGGCTGCCCACCAACTTCAACAATCAGGCGGTCGGCCTCAACAACCTGGGCGAGATCGTCGGCTTCTACCAGCCGGACGCGGCCCTCGCCACTTCGTTCGGCTACCTCGACGACGGCGGCACGATCACCACGATCGATCCGTTCGGCTCGACATTTGTCTCCGCGAACGGCATCAACGACCAAGGCGATATCGTCGGCACCTATGTCAACGGCAGTGGGACCACGGTCGGTTTCGTTTGGACCCCCGGCGGCGGCTACACGAGTTTCGATATCTACGGATCGGCCGTGACCGACATCAATAGCATCAACGACAAGGGCGACATCGTCGGCTTCTACGTGACCGGCGCGGACGCCACCATAGGCTTTGTCGGGACGCCAGTTCCCGAGGCCTCGACCTGGGCGATGTTGCTTGCCGGCTTCGCGGGGCTCGGCTTCCTCGGCTATCGGAAGACGCTCAAAGGGACGGCGGCGGCCTAGGTCGAATTCCAAATACGCTGAAAGGTTCATAGAGGGTCGCGCGGGCGGCCCTCTTTTTTCGCGCCCTCGTGTTCCCGTATCTCGTGGAAAGCGTCTTCACGGGCGTCGGGGCGAAGCCGATCCCGTCCGGTTACAATTTGCTCTTGACAAAATCAGAAATATGCGCTAACGATATTCTCATTGACGGAATCGACGCGCCCGGGCGGCGGCCGGGCGAGGAGAGGCCGCGGCTATTTGACATCGTTGGCGGGGATCGCAACTTAAGCGCGAGCCGAAGCTGCGAGGCGGATTTTTTTATTTCCATCGCACATAACCCTTTGAAAAGCCCCGATTCGGGGAAATAAAAGGAAATAAAAGGAAATAAAGGGAAGCAAATTTACTGCCGCTTACTAGCGTTTAAGCGCCTTTGCCTGCGTCGGGTTCGCGCCCTGGTTGTCGAAGCGGTCTAGAACTCCACTTCGAGCCTGAGCTTGGCGAGATCACGCGGGAAATCGTCGAAGTCGAGCCGGCCCGCCGGCGCCTGGACCAGGACCGCGCCCGAAAGATCGATCTTCTCGTTGATCTGGTAGTGGAACGTGGGCCCGAAATAAGCCGCCTGCCCCTCAAACCCGCGTGGAGCGAGGCCGCCGTAGGCCCGATCGTAGTCGGCCTCCGCGCCGAACATCAGCGGCGGCGTCAGACGATAGGAAGCCGCGGCGGAAGCGGAAAGGATATTCGTGTCCTGCCACGACCGGCCGGGAAGTCGTGAGCCGTCCGGCGCATAAGAGAGATTGACCGCGCCATAGAGCCGCCGATCGGCGGATATGGCGTCCGCAATGGCGAGGAAGCTCGTGCTGAAATCGACGGTTCGCTGCCCGGCGTCGGCGATCGAATTGTATTCCGGCTCGGCCGTCAGCGTCACCTGGATCGGAACGTCCTCGGTTCGATGCAAGACAACGTAGCGGAACTCGACCGAGGCGCCCATGAAATTGACGCCGGTGAAATCGGGCAGGCCTGGCGCGCCGTGGATGTCCTGGCCGAGCACATGCGCTCCGAACTCGAGTCCGAGCGAATCGGTCAGCGTGGGTTCGAAGATGAATTCCTGTTGGATTGAACGGTAGAGGCCTTGCGCCTTGCCGGAGGATCCGGTGGTCTCGAATTCGAGCGAGCGGTCGCCCGCCTCGCCCACGTCCGCTCCCTCGAGGAAGCCGAACAGGTTCTTGGTGTCGAGCACATAGAACGGATTGCCTGGCCCGCCCGCCTGCGGCGCCTCATCCTCGTCCGCCGCCGCTAACGAGGATGCGCAGCCGAACGCGAGCGCGACGCCGAGCGAATAGAGCTTGCGACGCAGACTTCGCCGGCGAGCCCCCGACATCCTGCGACGCCGGGCGTCCGCGCTCTAACCGGCGTGGCGCTTAAGAAACGCTAGAGTCTTCTCGTTGAACTCGCTCACCCGTTCGTAGATCGGGGCGTGGGCGCACATCTCGAATATGACGAGGTCGCTATTCTTGACCCCGCTCGTGAACGGCTCGACGAAGCGGGTCGAGGTGACCATGTCGTGCTGGCCGAACGTGATTTGCGTCGGCGCCTTGATCTTGCCGAGCTGACCGAGCGCGTCATGGGCGATGACCGCGTCCGACTGACGAAGGAAGGCGTCGACCGGCTGTTTGGGCCGGCTGCGCACGAAGGCGGCGAGCTGGTCGATGTATTCGGGCTTGGCCGCGTAAAGCTCGGGCGTGAAGCAGAACGGAAAGATCCCCTGGAGGATCATCTCCTGCACGCTGCCGAGCGCCTTGGCGATGGTTTGCCAGCCGCCGAGGACGACCTTCAGAAACGGATCGCTCTTCGGCCAGCACGAGTGCAGCGACAGCGTCTTGACCCGCTCCGGGTGTTTGCCGGCGAGCCAGAGGCCGATCGCGCCGCCGAGCGAGAGGCCGCTCACATGCGCTTTCTCGACGCCGATCGCAGCCATGAACGCGGCGACGTCGTCGGCCATCAATTCGGTCGAATAGGTCCCGGCCGGCTTGTCGGTCTCCCCCGCGCCGCGCGGATCGAGCGAAATGCAGGTGAAATGCTTGGCGTAGTCGCCGACCTGGAATGCGTAACAGGCGTTGTCGGCCGCGAGATAAGGGATGAGCACGAGCGGCTCGCCCGATCCTTGGCTCTCATAGTTGATCGTGATGTCGTTGACCTTGACCTTCGGCATTGAGACCTCCCCGCGCGCCCGCGCCTCTTCTTCGCGAAGGCGTTGGCCGAACGCTAAGCTCAAGCCTCGGGCGACGTCAATGCGCCGCGCCGCCGGCCTTCGTCCAGGCCGACATGCCGCCCTCGATGTGGCGCGCCTGGGCGAGGCCCTGATCCTGGGCCGCCTGCACCGCCATCGCCGAGCGCTCGCCGAACGCGCAGTAGAAGACGATTGTCTTGCCCGAGAGCGCGAGCTCGTGAATGAGGCCGCCCTCGCCGATATTGTCCTGAAGCTCGCCATAGGGGGCGTGAAGCGAACCGGGAATGGCGCCGGTCCGCTCGCGCTCCGCCTTCTCGCGCAGATCGATCAGCGCGACATCCGGGCGTCCGACGAGCCCTTTCGCCTCTTCGGCCGAAAAGGCCCAGCCCTTGCGCGCCACATCCTCCTGGTGCAGCCCCTGATGGATGTTGGCGGGAACGGCGACGTCCATCATCTTCGGATCGGGCAGGTGGAGGCTTTCCATCAGCTGCGCGTACTCGTTGGCGTTGCGAACCTGAAGGCGCGGATTGAAGCGCTTCTCCTCGCCGATGGTGCTGACGGTGTCGCCTTTATAATCGTGGGCGGGAAAGACCAGCGTCTCTTCGGGCAGCCGCATGAGGCGCATGAGGCTCTCGTATTGGGCGCGCGAATCGCCGTTCTGGAAGTCGGTGCGGCCGGTGCCGCGGATCAGCAGCGTGTCGCCGGTGAAGGCGCGGTCGCCGAAATGGAAGCTATAGGAATCGTCGGTGTGGCCGGGGGTGTAGAGCACGTCGAGGCTCAGGCCCTCGACGCCGAGCTTGTCGCCGTCGGCGATCCGCATCGACACCACGTCGACTTTGCTCTGCTCGCCCATGACGGTTATGCAGCGCGTGCGGTCGCGCAGCGCGCCCAAGCCGGTGATGTGATCGGCGTGCAGATGCGTGTCGACCGCCTTGACCAGCTTGAGGTCGAGCTCCTCCATCAGCTTGAGATAGCGGTCGACCTTCTCCAGCACCGGATCGATGATGAGCGCCTCGCCGCCGCGCCGGCTGGCGAGGACGTAGCTATAGGTGCTCGAGACGCCGTCGAACAATTGCCGGAAGATCATGCCCGTCCTCCCGGAGGAGCGGGATTGCAGCGCCGCGGCTGCTCCTTTTCGACGCTCCCTCGCTCGGGCGAGCTTCTGGCACGAAACCCCGATCGCGTCGAGGAGTATTCTCGGCGCGCCCAGGATCCCCTTATGCGCCTGGAGCCAAGCTCAGCCCGGCTGCTTGGCGATGCGGATATAGGGTTTCGGCGACCGCCAGCCTTCCGGCCACAGCTTCTTGGCCTCCTCGTCGCTGATCGCGCCGCCGATGATGATGTCTTCGCCCGGCTTCCAGTTCACCGGCGTCGAGACCTTGTGCTTGGCGGTGAGCTGCAGCGAATCGATCACCCGCAGGATCTCGTCGAAGTTGCGCCCCGTGCTCATCGGATAGGCGAGCAGAAGCTTGATCTTCTTGTCGGGCCCGATGACATAGACCGTGCGCACGGTCTGGTTGGTCACGGGCGTCCGGCCCTCCGAGGTGCCGGGCTCCTCGGCGGGGAGCATATTGTAAAGCTTGGACACCTTGAGGTCGTGATCAGCGATGATCGGATAATTGACCTTCGCGCCCTGGGTCTCCTCGATGTCGGCGAGCCAGCGCGCATGCGCTTCGCTCGGATCGACGCTGAGCCCAATGAGCTTCACGCCCCTCCTGGCGAACTCGGGCTCGATCTTGGCCATGTAGCCGAGCTCGGTCGTGCAGACCGGGGTGAAGTCCTTGGGATGGGAAAAGAGGATCGCCCACTTGTCGCCGATCCAGTCGTGAAAGTTGATCTTGCCCTGCGTCGTGTCAGCGGTGAAGTCGGGGGCGGTGTCGTTGATGCGAAGACTCATGGGGAACTCCGTTGGAAATCCGTTCGCGTCGAAGTGAACATCTCAGCGCCGTCGGCGCCGGGTCGGCGTTAAGCGCTCGAGCCATCGCGACAACGCTCATTCTCCACGGAACGCTCGATCGTTGGCGCCATGTCCAGTCCTCCGCGGAGGACCCTGCCGATCCTGCGGGAAGCCGCAGGCGGCTCGCAACTCAAATAGCGATTTGGACACGGAAGCACAAGCCGGTCACATAAGTCGCATGTTGTATCGCGCGCGTGGAGCCGCGTTATTGGCCGTCCGCGCCGGACGCTTTATGATCTGTCCCATGACCGAAGCCGAGATCGCCAAGCTTGCGACCTGGCTCGCGAAAGCGGGGCTCGAGGGGCGGACCGAAACCGCCCTCGTCGAGGGCTTTTGCAGCCGTGCAGTCGTGGGCGGGCTGCCGCTCGCGCGCGCGCTCATCCTCATCGACACGCTCCACCCCATTCACGAGGGGCGGGCGTTTCGCTGGGAGCGCGACAAGCCGGAAGCGACGCTGACGGAATACGGCAGAACCGCCGAAGGGGAGGCGGCGGAACGGTGGCGCACGAGCCCGCTCTACCGGCTTTTGATGAGCGGGGAATCGCTGTTGCGTCTGCGTGTCACGGCGGAGACGGAAGCTGAGTTTCCCTCGTTCGTCGAGCTTCGCGAAGCGAAGCTTACCGACTATGTCGCGATCATCAACCGCTTCGCCGAGGACGGCGTGATCGGCGAAATGGATTGCGTGTATTCCATGTGGATGACCGACCGGGCCGAGGGTTTTTCCGACGAGGAGATCGGCGCGCTCAAGCGGCTCACACCTTTCTTGGGGCTTGCGATCAAATCCGCTTCGCTCGGGCGCATCGCCGAGACTTTGGTCGAGACCTACCTCGGGCGCGACGCCGGCCGGCGAGTGCTGCGGGGCCGCATCGAACGCGGCGTGACGGACCGGATCAAGACGGTGCTCTGGTACAGCGATTTGCGCAACTACACGCGCATCTCCGACACTTCGCCGCCCGAGGAGATCATTCCGCTGCTCAACGACTACGCCGACGCCATCGTCTCATCGATCCACCAACACTCCGGCGACGTGCTCAAGCTGATCGGCGACGGCGTGCTCGCCATCTTTCCGGCCGAGGAGCGGAACCGCGCCTGCGCGGGCGCGCTCAGCGCCGCGAGGGCGGCGCAGGAGGCGGTGGCGGCGCTCAACGCGCGCCGGTTCGAGAAAAGCCTGCCGGCGACCGAAATGTATCTCGGGCTTCACATCGGCGAGGTCTTCTACGGCAACATCGGCAGCAAGGAGCGCCTCGATTTCACCGTCGTCGGGCCCGCGGTCAATGAAGTGAGCCGCATCGCGGCGATGTGCCGGTCGGTGGACCAGCCGATCCTTCTCTCAGCGGCGTTCGCGGAATCCTGCGTCGACCAGCGGGACGCGTTCGCCTCGGTCGGACGCTTCGCGCTGCGCGGCGTGGGCAAGCCGCAGGAACTGTTCACGCTCGATATTTTCGCTTGAGCTCGCCCCCCGGGATCGACGGTTTTTGAGCGTGCGCCCCGGCGGACTGTCTGATACCAGCGCGGAAATGAATCGCCCCCCGCCGCCCGCGGTCCTCAAAGTCGAGCGCCTCGAAAAATCGTTCGGCGAGGTGCGGGCCGTGGACGGCGTCAGCTTTCGTGTCGCGCAGGGCGAGATCGTCGGGCTCGTCGGACCAAACGGCGCCGGCAAGACGACGACGATCAACATGATCTTAGGCGTTCTCGAGCCCGGCGGGGGCAGAATCGAGATCGAAGGCGTCGATCTCGCCGTCGACCGCAGCCGAGCCTTGTCCAACACCAACTTTGCCGCCGTCTATGCGCCGCTGCCCGGCAACCTCACCGTCGAGCAGAACCTGCGGGTGTTCGGCATGCTCTATGGCGTCCGGGATCTTCCGGCGCGGATCGAGAAGCTGCTCGCCGTCTACGATCTCATGCGCTATCGGCGCACGAAGGCGGGCGTTCTGTCGTCGGGCGAGCAGACGCGGCTTTCTCTCGCCAAGGCGATGCTCAACCGCCCGCGGCTCCTCCTGCTCGATGAGCCGACCGCCTCGATCGACCCGTCGAACGCGCGCGACATCCGCGCCGGCATCGCCAAGTTCGTCGACAACGGCCTCTGCGGCGTGTTGTGGACGAGCCACAACATGTATGAGGTGCAGGCGGTCTGCGACCGGGTCATGTTCTTGTCGCATGGGCGGATCGTGCTCGAAGGCGATCCGAAGACGCTGCCTGAGGAACACGGCGCCGCGAGCCTCGACGATCTGTTCGTCAACGTCGCGCAAGAGGCGCTGCACGAGGCAGGCGGGCGATGAACCTTTCGCGCGTCGGCGCCATCGTGGTCAGGATGTTCTATCTCTATCGCGGCAGCCCGCAGCGCGTCTTTCCCATTTTCATTTTTGTGGCGATCGATGTTCTGGTCTGGGGCTTTCTCACCCGCTACCTCAATTCCGTCTCCCACGCCGGCTTCAATTTCGTGCCGGCGCTGCTCGGCGCGGTGCTGTTGTGGGATTTTCTGACCCGCGTGATGCAGCAGATCACCATGGCGTTGTTCGAGGATGTCTGGACGCGCAATTTCCTCAATTTCTTCGCGACGCCCTTGCGCACGTCCGAATATCTGGCCGGCCTCCTCATTGTCGCGATCATCACGAGCGGGCTCAGCCTCGTCGCGATGCTCATTCTCGCCCGGGCCGCATTTGGCTTGTCGTTTCTGACCTATGGGGCGCCGCTCGCGCCCTTCCTTATGGTGCTCTTTCTCACCGGCATAGCGCTTGGCGTCGCCGCTTCCGCTTTGGTGCTGCGGCTCGGGCCTGCCTCCGAATGGCTGATCTGGCCGATCCCGATGCTGATCTCGCCGTTCGCGGGCGTGTTCTATCCAATCACGGTCCTGCCCGGCTGGATGCAGGCGGTCGCGCTGATCCTGCCGCCGGCCTACGTATTTGAAGGCATGCGCTCGGTCGTCGCCGGCGAGCCTGCGCCTTGGGATCGCCTGGCGATCGGGGCCATGCTCGCGCTCGTCTATCTCGCGCTTGCGTGTCTCTTCTTCTTCGCCACCTATCGCGCGGTGATCCGCACCGGCCTCATCGCCCGCTACAGCGCCGAGACGGTGACCTGAGCCCACGCCGTCCAGCGGCGAAATGGCGCTAAACGGCCCTGCCGATCACGGCGCCGATCCCCGCCGTCACCGCCATGGCCAGCGCGCCCCAGAAGCCGACTCTGAGCGCTGGCCTCAGCATCGGCGCGCCGCCCGCCCAGGCCCCGAGCGCGCCGAGCGCGATGAGAAAAACCAGTGTGGCGGCCGGGACCGCTTCAGCGACGCCGCCTTGGGGCGTGAGAAAAGCCGTCAGCGTCGGCAACGCGGCGCCGACCGAAAAGGCGAGAGCCGAGGCAAGAGCGGCCTGAACCGGTTTGGGCTGCGCGTGCTCGTCGAAGCCGAGCTCGTCGCGCGCATGGGCGTCGAGCGCGTCCTTCGCCATGAGCTCACTCGCGACCTCATCAGCGAGGTTCGGCTTCAGACCCCGCTTTTCGTAGATATAGGCGAGCTCCTCCTTCTCCTCGACCGGCCGCTCGCTGAGCGCGCGCTGCTCGCGCTTAAGGTCGGCGGTCTCGGAATCGGCCTGCGAGCTGACCGAGACATATTCCCCCGCCGCCATCGACATCGCGCCCGCCGCCCAGCCCGCGACCGCGGCCGTCAGGATTTCGGCCCGCGAGCCCGTTGCCGCTGCGACGCCCATGACGAGGCTTGCGGTCGAGATGATCCCATCGTTGGCGCCGAGCACCGCGGCTCTCAGCCAGCCGGTGCGGTTGACGTAGTGCGATTCCGGTCCCGGCATTGCGCGGCCTATCGATGGTCTTTCGCGCTCTCATATAGTGCAGCCGTATGACAGTCGGCCAGCAACGACGGTCGCCCTTCGAGAGACTTGCGCGCCGGCGCAAGGCGCGAGGCCTTGTAGACGCGGTCGCTGACCGCGTCCGCCGCGATCATCGATCGCGGCTACAGGAGCTCTGCGTCCGTCATCGGCTCGGAGAATTCCGGCGCGACGCTCGCCACGCCCTTGACCGCGCCAAACCGTCCCTTGCCCGGCGGCGCATGGATAGAAGTGAGGCGCGCGACCGGAGTCTTCCCGCGGACGATGACAATCTCCTCACCGGCCTCGACCCTAGCGAGAAGCTTGGAAAGATTGGCCTTCGCGTCACGGACAGTGACAGCGGACATCATGGGCTCCGAAGTTAGTTCACACATTAACTAGGGAGGCTGCGCCCGTCCACCGCCCTTGCGAACAAAGCGCGAAACATGGTTGCGTCGACCGATGTCGCTCGCCCTGATTCGCACGCCCGCCGTCGATCTCAATTCCGAGCAGCGGCTCGCGGTCGAGCATGGAATCGGCGAGGCCGACGGTCCCGGGCCGTTGCTCGTCATCGCCGGCGCGGGCTCGGGGAAGACGGCGATGCTGGCGCACCGGGTGGCGGCGCTCATCCTCGCCGGCGCTGACCCCAAGCGCATCATGCTCGCCACCTTTTCCCGCCGCGCGGCGGCCGAGCTTGGCCGCCGCGTCGAACGCCTGCTCGCCCGGCGCCTTAAGCCTGAGGCGGCCGCCGCCGCGACGCCCGCCTATGCGGGCACGTTTCATGGCCTCGGCGCGCGCTTGTTACGCGAATATGCGGCCCGCCTCGGCCTCGACCCGCAGTTCACGATCCACGACCGCGAGGATTCGGCCGACCTGATGAACTGGGGGCGCCATGAAATGGGCGTGGGGGAGGCGAAGCTGCGCTTTCCGACCAAGACGACGTGCCTTGCGATCTATTCGCGCGTCGTCAACGCGCGCGGCGAGCTTAAAGAAACGCTCGGCAAATGGTTCCCATGGGTGGCCGCGCATGAGGACGCGCTTCGCGCGCTGTTCGCCGCTTACGTCGAGATGAAGCAGCGCCAGAACGTGCTCGATTACGACGACCTCCTGCTCTATTTCGCCCAGATGCTGACCGAGCCCTTGATCGCATCCGAGATCGCCGCGCGCTTCGATCATCTCCTGGTCGACGAATACCAGGACACCAACGCGCTGCAGGGCGAGATCGTGCTGCGGTTGAGGCCGCGCGGACGGGGCTTGACCGTGGTCGGCGACGACGCGCAGGCGATCTACTCCTTCCGCGCCGCGACCGTGCGCAACATCCTCGATTTTCCTCATCGCTTCGATCCGCCGGCGCGCGTGGTGACGCTCGAGCGCAACTACCGGTCGAGCGGCGCCATCCTCGCCGCCGCCAACGCGACGATTGCGCTCGCGCCCGAGCGCTTCGCCAAGACTCTGCGGACCGAAAGGCCGCATGGGTCCCTTCCGCTCCTGGTCACCGTCGCCGACGACGCCGACCAGGCGCGCTTCGTCGCAACCCAGGCGTTCGCCAATCGCGAGGCGGGCGCGTCGCTGAAAAGCCAGGCGGTTTTGTTCCGCGCCTCCCACCACAGCGCGGCGCTCGAGCTCGAGCTCACCCGCCGCAATGTGCCGTTCGTCAAATATGGCGGCTTGAAGTTCCTTGACGCCGCGCATGTCAAGGACGCGGTCGCGGTTCTGCGCTTCGCCGAGAACCCGCGCGATCGGATCGCGGGCTTTCGCGTCGCTCAGCTTCTGCCTGGCGTCGGGCCGAAGATCGCCGGGGCGATCGTTTCCGCCGCGGCCGCCGACGACGGCTTTGCGGCGATGGCGGCGCTCACGCTTCCGGCGAACGCGCGCGCCGGCTTTCCCGCCTTCGTCGATCTGATGCGAAGGCTCGCGTCGCGTGCGAGCCCATGGCCGGCGGAAATCGCCGACGCCGTCGCCTGGCTCTCTCCCCTGCTCGAGAGCCGCTACGACGATGCGCGCGTGCGCTTGAACGATCTCGAGGCCTTGGAGCGCATCGCCGCATCGTTCCCCTCGCGCGAGCGTTTCCTGAGCGAGCTTGCGCTCGATCCGCCCGACGCGACCAGCGACGAAGCCGGGCCGCCGCTGCGCGATGAGGACTATCTCATCCTCTCGACCATCCATTCGGCCAAGGGGCAGGAATGGCGCTCGGTGTTCGTCTTAAACTGCGTCGACGGCTGCATTCCCTCGGACCTCGCCACCGGCTCGTCGGAGGAGATCGAGGAGGAGCGGCGTCTCCTCTATGTCGCCATGACCCGCGCCAGGGACGACCTCGCGCTCGTCGTCCCGCAGCGCTTCTATGTCCACGGGCAACCGAGGAACGGCGACCGCAGCGTGTTCGCGAGCCGCACCCGCTTCATCCCGCCCCCGCTGCTCGAGCATTTCGAGCGCCGCACATGGCCGGAGGCCGAGCGGGCGCCGGCCAGGCCCGCCGCCGCGGAGTTGCCGCGCGTCGATCTTCAGGCGCGCATGCGGGCGATGTGGCGGTGACCCCCTCTCCCAATGGGAGAGGGCGGGGCGAGGGACCGAGCGCTCAGTCGAAAGGCGCGCGCAATTCCCCACGAATCGATCCCATAACGTATCAAGGTCACGCCGAGATTTCGCGCCGCAAAGCGCTCGCCGCACTCATGGCGATTCTTCCGCCGGGCTGGCCTTTGCGCAAGCGGACGAATTTCATCTGCCCGGTCCCCTCACCCCTGCCCCTCTCCCGACGGGAGAGGGCGCGCCCATCGTCCGGTTTCCCCTTGCGCTTCGGCCCAATCTGTGGTGGTGACATGTCAGAACAACGGCCGAGCGGGCCAACCGCCGGCGGCGGATGGGTTGAACGCCGATGAGGAGGCCATGATTGCCGATCCTTGAGCTCAGTCAGGTTTCCAAGCACTTCGGCGCGATTCATGCGCTCAACGAAGTCGACATGGCGCTCGACGAAGGCGAAGTCCTGGGCCTCATGGGCGACAACGGCGCCGGCAAGTCGACCCTGGTCAAAGTCATCGCCGGCAACTTTCCCCCGACCCACGGCGAAATCCGCATCGGCGGCGAGCGGGTGCATTTCCACAAACCCGTCGAAGCGCGCGAGAAGGGCGTCGAGGTCGTCTATCAGGATCTCGCTCTGTGCAACAATCTGTCGGCCGCGGCCAATGTGTTCCTGGGCCGTGAAATTAAGCGCGGCGCGGGTCCGCTGCGCTGGCTCGACCACAAGGCGATGGCGAAGCGCGCCGGCGAATTGTTCAGCGAGCTCAAGTCCGAAACGAGGCCGCGCGATCTCGTGCGGCAGATGTCGGGCGGACAGAGGCAGGCGGTCGCGATCGCCCGCACCCGCCTGTCCCGCGCGCGGATGGTGCTGATGGACGAGCCGACCGCCGCGATTTCGGTTCGCCAGGTGGCCGAGGTTCTCGACCTGATCCGGCGGCTGAAGGAATCCGGCATGGCGATCATCCTCATCAGCCACCGCATGCCGGACGTGTTCGCCGTTTGCGATCGGGTGATGGTGATGCGCCGCGGGCGCAAGGTCGCGGACAAGGCGATTCAGGCGACCAGCCCCGAAGAGGTGACCGGTCTCATCACCGGCGCCATTCACGCAGCTTAAAGGCAGTCCCAATGTCGACCGAAGCGCCGCAAGCGAACGTCTCGATCGACTCGGTGCTGGGCGTCCAGCAGCACAACCTCTGGCAGCGGATCGCCGGCGCGCAAGCGTTCTGGGTCACGATCGCGCTCATCGTCATCTGCGTGGTGATGGGCTGGCTGCAGCCGGCGTCGTTCGCCACCGCGGAGAATTTCTACAACACCACCCGCAACTTTTCCTTCATCGGCATCATGGCGCTGGGCATGACCGCGGTCATCGCGACCGGCGGCATCGATCTCTCGGTCG
>Ga0335075_10010507_pt1 | contig 14046 bp, 13 predicted proteins | sample Lox_Sample_24_FD_206723 | JGI IMG/M metagenome (GOLD analysis project Ga0335075, IMG submission 206723) | Soil microbial communities from Loxahatchee National Wildlife Refuge, Florida, United States - Lox_Sample_2.4 | ecosystem: Environmental > Terrestrial > Soil > Wetlands | place: USA...
TAAATCCATGTTAACGACCAATTAAGGACACTGCCTCGATCGTACGATGTGACGACTATCCCGCGACGGGTAAAGGCCGCACGTAAGATTTTGTTAACGTCTTCTCCCCTTCGATATGCGAACATACCTGCATACCGGAAGCTTGCTGGGGTAAATAAGCAGGGAAATGGGGGAGGGAAAGATAACTCAGAGATGCCATTATCCAACGCATCCAAATCTATAACCCGTAAATCGCGCTGCTTGTGAGCATGAGACCGACACATCACCTGCCAAGTCACCTCCACGACGCTTTTTCAACCAGATTTTAAGCTGAGCTTGGAAGGAGAGGTCTTGCGGGGAGCGGCGCGGCGGTTGCGAGGCGTGAGTGGGTACTTTCTGTGCCTCCGTCTCCCAACAAACCAGAAACAGAGAAAATACAGAGGGATTCTTGGTGGCTGGGACAGGAGCATGTGAAAAGTTCTTGGTGACAAGGGGAAGATGATCTGAGAAAATGGTTTGGATGACAGGGAGGTGGAATGGCGATAGGAAGTTCTCGCACTGACAAGAGAGAGCTGCTCTGCTACTGCTCATCCACGCGGAGACATGTATCTAAAGCACCTGACACGCAGAGACTTCCTCAGAGGTGCCAAGTGAAGTAATATTGGATAGCATGAAGTAATGTAAGACAACACCGTAGATTCAGCATGAGAACAGAGATGAGAATGAGAGGAAAGGGAAAAGCTTATAATATTTCAACTGTGCAACACTAGCTTAGATTCATGGCTGGATCCCAGGATCCTTATACCGCGAATAGCAATCTCTGTGCGAATGCCTCTCTGGCGGATTTGTATTCGTGTAACCCCTGACTGCTTTCCTCAGCAGCCCATTACCCGCCTCAACATCGGGGCCTCATACTTGGTTACGAAAACACCGGTGTTCTTCCCCTTACCGTCGTCCCCCACATCAGAACCAGAACCTGAAAAAATCTCCCTCCAAAACATCCATCAAGTCCCTCACCTTCGTGCCCTCCCATGAGCATTAGTCCAGAAAGTCCGAGTGATGCCGGCCGCGTGCATGTGTGTTATACAACGGTGGCAGGGGCGGGAGGCGCGAATCTGTAGCTTAGGTAGTGACGCTTGCTACGAGGTGGAGGCGTGGGAAGCCTTTGGCTAGGGAAGAGATTTGGGAGTGGCAAGGCTCGTCGTGCAGCAACTTGGAGCTGTTGTTGGAAGGGACTTTCGGAAGGGGTACGGGAGATGTTAGTAACCGGGGAGGATCAGGTGGCGCTGGTGAGTTGGGTAACTTGCAGTCGTGGCGGAACCGTGCGCCTCAAGTCCTTGGTGCGTGCTGATATGGAGGCTTTTGAATAGCGTATCTGGCGGGCTTGCTTCGCGTGGGTTCGTAGGATAAGAGGTGGGAGTTTGGAGATCTTCTTGGGACGCTGATTATGGTCAGAAAGCAATGTGGTTGAAGTCGATCGCTTACTTGATATTTCTGTGAGGTCAATATTTCCGGTACCTCTGGAGATCCGGGAAGGGTATTTGAGATATTTGACGACCTAGGCCCAGCCCGGCCAACAGGCTCTGGCTGACTGTACGTCATCTCTATGGCTAAAAAGGCCTCAAAAAGGCTTTGCAGCTCTGAAGATGCATCACAAGAATCCTTCCTAACGCAATTGTTCTAAACCTCATCCCTCATTCGGAGTTTGTCTTGATTCTTCTTCTTCAATGAACCCATGTCTTTCTCCCTTTTTATCTTCTCCAAGTTGCCATACCTCTGATCCTTCTGGACTTGGTTGAGATGGATAGGCTCCAAGACGTGACTCTTGAAGAGAGAACTTGCCACAAGACTGCTTGCTGGTGCGTCCCTCTGTCGCAAACTCCTCGCAGACCGACTGCACGTAAGCTTTAAGGCCTCTGAGCCTGGCTTTCCGTTTTGAAGCACCTGAGAATTTGAAGCATGGTTTTTGCAACCACTTTGCTGAGCGTGCCGATGTCTGGTATGACTGGGCTCCAGAAGAAAGTGACAAAGCGGACTAGATGGCCATCATCTCCGAATGCATGGACAGAGGCACATTCAAGTGATGTCCACTAATGGAATCCTCGAAGGGCGTGAATGTACTATTGGATCGCTGGTTTTTCGGCTTAGACTTAGAATTTGGCTTCTTTCTCTGCATCAAATGTGCTTAAACTCGGCTACGGACAGACCATTAAGATTCCAACCATGTTACCATGCTTTCAGAGTGCCGCCGTCAAAGCCTGGACGATACGTATTGTAGCCTTGGCCAAAGACCTTACCGCCACGAACGATTATGCAACCATGACGGTAGTAGACATATCAGCTTGTTCAAGGCACAAGGAGAGATAGAATCAGCACGGAGACATCTTGAGATTCTAGAGGAGGATTGTAGGCTAATTTACCAAAGAAGTATCGGAGTTTTAAAGGCGTCTGATTGAGCAATTTCTAATCAGGATTCTACCTTGATTGAAGTTTTCTTGGGGAAGATAATTGTGATACTAGAAATATATGAAGTGCAGAGTCATATTACCTTTCGCTTAGCTCGAATCGTAACATACCTTCTTGAGCTTCTTTCCTAAGCGCACTCTGTCTAGGGTATAAAGCAGTGTCGTGACAAATTTAGCTTTCAATTTCTTTCATCGGGACATTTTAACTATTTACACAATGCGCCAGGGTATTTGGCCGCTGAATATCCTCAACGCCAATTTCATGCCTAATATTACAGATCCATCTTGGTATGACAAGTCCTACATCACTGCATGTTAATGAGCCCCTTATCAATTATTGGAGCCTTCCTCATAGAATCTTTAGTCTCTGTTCCCCATTTAGTCTTCCAGTGCAGCTCTTTTGCCAACGCCTCGTCGAATGCCTTGCGACACTCGGCAGGTAATTCGTTTCTGATATCATCTGGAATGCTTGCAAGACCATTGAAGCCAATATCATGGGCATCACCATCCGGACCAGGAATGCCGAGATGAGATGATGGAGGATTTTCGTACAAGGTATCGACTATAAGGAAGTGACGGGAGTGAATGGGTTTCACTGGAGTGAAAATGCTTGCAGTTTGCGCGTCAGCATCCGGAAGGTCTTCAGCATCCGGCTCATGATCATTCAAGGAACCATTGAGCATTGCCTTAGTTAGATCGGCTTCTGGATCTGGTGCTACCTCCCAACGTGCATGAGAAGGCTGCATTGTTTTGGGATATTGCATGATGTTGGTGTGTGGATCGTAGATGCCGTTGAAGTTTGCCCGACGAGCAGTAGTAAGAGTACTATTGAAGCGGCTATATAGTTGTCAGCACATAGAATTGAGACCTTACAGGAAGCTCATACCTAGCCTCACGGGCATGCTCCAGCATCCAGTTCACGTCGTTGACGATAACCCTCCGCTTCTTGCCATCTATAATCTTTCCACTTTGTAGGGGAACTGTTGGTGCGCCAGAGTGATAGACCGAGCTTGCTCCATGCCAAGCAACGTATTGGTTCTTGTTGTATGCCTCACCCACTTTGATGTTGTCATTGGGATCTGCTAACTCTCCTTCTACAACGCCGTCTATCCTTGCCTTCTGAACCTCGTAGTCGTCAATGATCCTCTTGCCCCCAACAATGATTTGAGCACCAAACTCCCGGAACACAGATCGAGCGGTGACGATGCCAATAGCGCGACCTTTGTAGGAATGAGGAATAATTTCTCGCTCAATCATATCTCGTTTCTCCTCTTCATCGATGATAATCTTATAAAGACGCTTGTGCTTAGCAAAGAATAGATAACTATCTCTAAAACCGACGCATCTAGCGGGTTCTGTTGAAAGCATATAAAGTCGTTCTCCTCTTCCCAGTACTGTAAATGTTCTGCAGCGGTATTCGCGACCGTCTTGTAGGTGGCCCATCTTGTCGACCTTCGTCTCGCCTTCTGGATCTTCCGGTAGCTCCACTTCATCATTTATGACATCCATCATGTTGCCTTCCTTGTCAACTGGCTGTTGGGTGACATGCGAAGGGCCGCCTCGTCGCGCCCATCGTCCACCGCCACGTCCAAATCCACCCCCTCGTCTACGTTTAAGTGGTGTGCTCATGTCTGAGCCATCTCTTTCCCCTTCGTCTGGAAGGTCCCAATCAGGAGGCTTGTTTTTCGGAGGGCGTCCTAGGCGTCGTTTGCGAACAATAGGCTCTGGTTGGGGTGTTGAAGGACCCGAAGGGGGCTCCGAGTCCTGCGCGGGTGTTGCGTCTTCATCACCTGCTACCTGTTCTTCTTCAATATCTTGTGGTGAACCCGCCTCTGAAGGAATGGCATCCGGCATCAACTCATCCTCAGCTTCATCATTGATTTGCGGAGTATTTTCTGAAGCGAAAGTCAGTCTCTGTATGCTCTTGTCTGTGTCAATAGAGGACATACTTAGCGCGGCTGCGGCCTGCTTAGCTGCAGCTCTGCCTGGGCGCCGACCCATATCGCTGATTCTTTGCGATAAGACTTAATGAATCCGTTCGGAGAAATCTTTGTACTGGAGGCGCGTTTCTGAGATTCACTTTTGCATTTGGCGAACGCGATTCTAATTCCACGCTAGGAAATGTTGATGCCTTGTCGCCTCACAATGTCAACTTTAACTTCCATTGCAATTTTCAAGGAGAGCAATCTCAATTGCTTTAATCTGAATTTTAGTAATTAAACTAATTTGTAGATATGTCTATTACGCCCCCATTCACGCCAGCTGGGTAGCTTTCCCGTCCCACAAAGCTCCTTCCGATAAACTGCAGGGGCAACACCATCTGTGAAAACTGCCTGTGTTGTCTCCTTACAAGGGCTCAAAGGAGTATCTTTGTTACACAAACGATCATTGATAGTCCTGAAGATAGGGAATTTGCGGGATTGACTCCTGACATAGGATTAGTGCAAACCATAGACGCAATGGACAGGTTTTCCAGCCCTCAACAGAACTCAATATCGACTAATTCCGACTGGGATTATTGCGACCTTGTTGACTAGGAACGCGAGATGCAGATTGTGATAGATTAAGTAGCTGCAGCGCAACGAGCTGATAGAAAAACGCCCGGGAAGTGATACGCCGTGTGTTCGTCCCAACACATACCATCACGAGGCATAACGAGGGACTGGTCGTCCTTCAATATCGACAGCCCTATTAATAAATGGCTTACCTTGTGCATGTGAAGAGCCACAGATTTGATTCGCTAGTTAATGACGTAGCTAGCATTGATGTACCGATGTCAGACATTTATAAATTTGGCCTTACATCGCTCAACATTCTACGGCGCACTCCGAGGAAGGAAACAATTATCATGAGTCCCAGTCGATGGCAAGCTGAAAGGCTGCTGCCCAGAAAGATCTCGAATTCTTGACGCTGACGAGTGAAAAATCGTCTATTTCTTTACTACCGGTGGCCAGCTAGCGAACCTTGCGCCTCGCGGCTGGTTTGTAACTTGAGGTGTGAAGGCCCGAGAACCAGACTCTTCTTTCCCTCGACCCTTCCAAACTCTCCCAACAAACCTTCCCTCTGTTCTTTTCATCACCTCACGACTCCGCGAACGACTTTCCTATTTCTGCATTGCTGTTGTATCACGATCTCACTCTCATCGGCATCTCCGAGGGTGTTCATCATCAGTACCTCCACTTTCGCCTCCGCAGTGAATTTGGGGTACACTCGGCGAACAAGACTGTCGACGCCACGAAGACGAAACTCTGCGCGATAATTCAGCCCGACTACTCATTTTGTACACATTCGACAGCATAATACGTCATGGCTAGCACGGAAGGAGGACACGGCAGCGGTCATGATCTGCTGAAGCAAGCAACACAGGCAATGATGTCAAGGTACGCAGGGCTATATTCTACGGCTATACTTTTGCAGCCTGAGTTATTTCCCGTTTTCACGCTTCCCTGCACTCCACTGAAGAACTCTTGGAACATGAATACTTTTTATCAAAAGTGGTCAATGGTATAGACCATTCATGCTTCAAAAGTTCAGTTTTCTCTGAATTTGCACATGCTCTAATTGCACATTCCGACTTTCAACGGGCTTCTACGTCCCGGGCCCTTATCGGAATCGAAAATGCCCGATTAGCAGAAAAACTGTATACAAGCACACAATTGCTTGCTGCCCGAATCACTCTTTTCCCTTCTGAGTTTCCGAAAATTTTTCTTCGCACTTTTTCAATTCCTAACTGATCTAAAATATGGCTCTTGCTAACCAGAGTCATTTGAATAGTAGGGCTGGCGATGATGATGGAGTTGACCATATTGATTCAGATACGCCACGCTCCGGTGTCGCTACTCCAAAACCGGATCTTTCAGACAAGCGTCTACCTGGAATTATGCATAGCTATTTTGGACAGGTTGGTTCAGGTCTTTCTACAAGTCCAATTTCCGGCCCTCTTGAAACTCCTGCTGTAGGAAGCGAGGCGGAGAACCTCCTTCCTTTTCATCGGCGGGAAGTGTCCACGGATAGTGTTTTGCTGCCGGGTGCATCAGATTCGAACCGTGATTCTGAATGCGCCTACGGCGATGATGGTGAGCCCTCTCTGCTGTTGCCACATGAGCAGCCAGAGATCTCACAGATATCATCTGCACAACCACGTGGCCTGCATCCATACCCCACGCCTCCCGTATCCAAACCTCCTTCTTTAACAAAACTGAAATTGAGTGATTCAAATTCAGATCTTGAAGAGGTTGACAAACGGAGAGGTTCTGTGCCCCCTGCTTCCTTCACTCACCGCAAAACTATTTCGGATTCACTTCCGCCCAAGGCGCGTAGAGCTTCTATGCTGTATCCACTTTCAGCAGTTTTGACTGCATCAAACGTCCATGTTACTCATTTCTCGACCCCTCCCGATCACTTCCCCCCGACCACACCTAGTAGCCCTATTCGTTCACGCGTCACTTCTATTTTTGGCGGTTCATTATCCTATGATCGTCTGAAGGAGCTAAAGCTAACTGATAACGCGGGTCTTCCGCGTAAGAAGAGTCATCCTCCTACTCCGACACGGGCTCTATCAAACCAGACAGCGAATTCGGATGCGAGCTCAAGTTCTGATCCGGCTACTGCACGTCCAGGCAAAACTTTAACCGCTACACCCGATTTAACCCCGGCAAGCACCTCTAATGGGACCGGTGGAGCCCCTGTCAAATCTCCCAGAGGAAAACTCACGGTGAAAATTGCTGAAGCAAGAGGATTGCGGCGGAGCAAGGACCCCTATGTCGTAGCGGTGTTCCAGCGGAATGAACTCGTTTCTAAAGGACCACGGGCTAGTGAGGAAGAAGATGATGAGGAGATGAGAAGTCCAGTTGGTGGTATTCCAATGTCACGAAATGGAAGTGAGTCTGGTCGGCCAATGGCGATTCCGATGAAAAGTCGGCAGAGCAGTAGTACAAGTCTTACCGACTACCGAGATTTCAAGATGAAGACTCGCAAGTCAATGACGAATCCGAAGTGGGACACGGAAGCCGTATTGTAAGTTGCCGCACATCACTTAACGAAGCAGGTAATAATTGTACATACAGTGATGTGGTTGGGGAAGATTCACATGTGGATATCTCCATCTATGATCGAGGGAGCGCCACTGAAGAATTTCTGGGGAAAGTGGACTTTGAGCCACAACTTTCAGAACACGACAACAATCCTATCAAGGGATGGTATCCGCTGCATGGTAGAAAAGATATCGAATCTATCACTACTGGTGAAATCTACGTCGAGGTCATGTTTCAACGGACAGATAAGAAGCACTACGGACCGGAAGATTTCACAATCCTGAAGCTTATAGGCAAGGGAACATTTGGTCAAGTGTACCAGGTTCGCAAAAAGGATACCAAGCGAATTTATGCCATGAAAGTCTTGCAGAAGAAGGTCATCGTGCAAAAGAAGGAAGTTGCCCATACCGTTGGCGAGCGGAATATTTTGGTCCGAACCGCTATGGCAGATTCTCCGTTCATTGTTGGCCTTAAGTTTTCGTTTCAGACTCCAACGGACTTATACCTTGTGACGGACTATATGTCTGGTGGAGAACTCTTCTGGCATTTGCAGAAGGAGGGCCGTTTTGACGAAAAACGAGCGAAGTTCTACATTGCAGAGCTAATTCTGGCCCTGCAGCATCTTCACATGCATGACATTGTCTATCGAGATCTCAAACCGGAGAACATCCTGCTTGATGCCAATGGTCATATTGCTCTTTGCGATTTTGGATTATCAAAAGCCAACCTTACCAAGAATGCAACAACAAATACGTTTTGTGGCACTACCGAATATCTTGCACCAGAAGTCCTGCTCGATGAAACGGGATACACCAAGATGGTCGACTTTTGGTCCCTTGGCGTTCTGGTCTTCGAGATGTGTTGTGGTTGGAGCCCTTTCTATGCCGAAGACACACAACAGATGTACAAAAATATCGCTTTTGGCAAAGTTCGATTTCCCCGAGACACTTTAACAACGGAGGGCCGTAACTTCGTGAAAGGTCTTCTTAACCGCAATCCAAAGCACAGATTAGGCGCAGAAGATGACGCCGAGGAGCTCAAGAGACATCCATTCTTTGCAGATATTGACTGGGAGGCATTATCGAAGAAGCTGGTCACTCCACCATTCAAGCCAAAGCTCAAATCTGAGACCGACACGTCAAATTTTGATCCTGAATTCACTAATGCTCTCAATGGAGCATCTTCTCTTAACGCTCGAGCAGCCGCTTTGGCAGCCGGCATTGCAACATCTACGCCACTTTCTCCTGGAATGCAAGCTAATTTCAAAGGCTTCACCTTTGTAGATGAGAGTTCAATGGATGAGAATATGCGTGGACGAGTCAGAGAAGACTACGAAGATATGGATGAGGATGACAGACGAGAGGACTGGCAGCGTGCTCCCAATGTCCCTAACATGAACCGAGACGACAGAATGAGCGGCATCGTCAGGACGGGTACTGGTGAGGACAGCAGTATGTTTAATGGAGGTCACTTCGACATGTGATTTGTCGAGCATGGCGGCTTCTATTCTGGTCTTATGATGATTTCCTTTCGATGAGTTTTATCACCAGCATGTGTGGAGTATTGTGTGCATTTGGGCGGGCGTAATGGCATACGCACTCGAAGGATATGGCTATTGTTCTTCCATTACCAAAGTTGCGTATTGCATGCTTGATGATGAATATCTCCGGATGTTTTACGAATCGTTGACCGTATGAGCTTGAAAGCTAAGACAACAATTTATGGTAGCCTGGCTACTAATGTGACTAACAATGACTACACAAGGCTGAGACAGCGCGAAAAGTGTAGCTGGCTACAATCCAGGCTGTATATAGCAGTTCTAATATGCATCAGCGTACATCCTTGTTTGCTTGCAGCATAGCGGGCATGACAATCTGTGTCACAGCTTTACTTAGGATGGTGTATCTATCGTAATGGTGCTACTGCTGCTAATTAGCACTATTCATGATAGATGATTCAAATCATGTACGTGACACTCTCGACTAAAAAGACGTACTAACATTCTCCAACATCCGCTTGAACTATGAGCATTTAGATGACAAGAGAACGATCACTGCTCCACAGCGGAATCTTAAGACGACTTTCCAACCAGTCTATGATGGCTGTTCATCCACGCGCAATCAAGCCTCCTCGACCGCAACCCATGACCATAAATGTAAACCCCTGGAAACATAAGCCGTCGCTGAACTGAAAGCTGTCGTCGAATGTCAGCCAAGTTGCTGTAACTGCAAGTCGTCGCCGAATTTTAGGCCGTCGCAAATACACTTCTCCGAGTCTCTCACGGAAGAGCCTCGGCGTTAATCTGCTTGCAAATCCTGAGAAGAGCTGGAACTGAGCTCCAAGCCTGAATATGTCAAAGGCTTTGGTCGAATGAAATGGGGATGGGATTCAGTGGGACCCAGGACCGTTCAATCCATGCGGTCTATAGAATGTAGGCAGTTTGGCATCTTCATGCCGCCGAATAACGCTTAGGAAGGGTTCGTCTGCAGCCATATTGATCACGTCGGAAACACACATTTATTCTCACCAGGAACAACTCAATGTAATATCTGATATACATACAGTCCACTAATCTTGTGAATGGCTCTTCTAATGCCTCTATAACTCGAAGCCATCTCTCAATGGCCTTTAGCATGCTCATCCTCCTCCTCCTCCTCAAACCAATCCTGATCAATCGGAGCTGCTCCTTCCTCTGACCCCTCAGCTCCAACTAGATCCACACTGCTTGCCTCGTAGGCTTTGAGTTCGTTCGCAATGTCGGTCTCCTCGGGCGACTGGGGAGTCTTGGGCAAGGAGAACTTCTGCACATGGCCCTCTGAGTCGGAAGGTTTTATAGGCGTTGGCTTGTACGCTTTCAGCTCGCGGAGGTACATTTCTTGCACGAGATCGGCTACAAGAGAAGTGTTAGCGGGTTGTGTGACTGGAAAGTCTGAGATGGCCGAGGTACCTTGACGGAGGGCTGTAGGGGTGATGAGGGTTCGTTTTGAGAAAAGTTGGGGCCGCGCGATGCGGGCAACTGAGGAGCGCTGTTGGAAGTTAGTCTGTGTTGTGATAATAATTTTGGAGAGTGCATACCGAAGCTCGAATGGACTGTGAGAGCATTTTGAGAGGTGATGAAGCTCAATTGACCTTTAGACACACCTTCGAAAGATGTCAATCCTCATCGGAAGTCAACTTCAAGCTCTCTCGGCTAAATGACAGTCACGTGATTTGTTAGCGGCGCTTTCTAAGCCGGCCCAGCCTTTCGAAGCATTTCTTGCCGCCTGACATCCTTCACTCTCTTTCCCTCTCCACTTCTCTTACCACGCTCGCTCGCCATCTTGAAGAACGTCGTGCCATCGCAGTCAGCACCTTCAAAGTTGCTGGTCATCTTTCCCGCGATAGTATCGACGCCTTCAACGATCATTCTACGTTCTGAGAGGTTTTTACGCTTCACGGACGCCTTTACTGGTACAGAACGGTCGGAAGACAGCAGCGCACTTTCATTTCAGAGCGAGGAGTCATCAGAACACATTTGAGAGTGCCACATTCACTTCAACATTCCAGCAGGTTTAGAGCGATTCTGAGATACTGACTGTCGTATATCTTCCCGAGAGAAAAGAGCAAGACCTTTCAGCGCTTAAGTGAGGCGTTTCTGAACAGTCGTTCACCAGTGGTGGTGCGATCTTAGATAGCGAACAAAGAACTCGTGCGGCTTGAACAGCGCTATCGAGATCATTTAAGGGAAGACTGGACTTTTCCAGTCATCAACACCGCCAAACTGTATTCCCGACTCTTCGTAAAGCTCTCTACAACCAAGCTTTCCGAAAAGCCGACAAGTGACATCAGAACACACTTCTTAGTCAAAGAGAAGAAGAGGTCAATTCCCAAGGAACGAATATCTCCGCGTGAGATCCTCAGCGACGCCAGGAATATCTATCGGGCTAAACCTTACAAACCCAAGATGGCCGCTGCGGCGTTGGTACCGTTCGCACATTCGAACGTACCTGAAGGCGAGTATGTCGAGAATCTCAATATGACAGTGATATGCCCAGAGTGCAAGGAGTTCCCACCGAACCTAGTCGAAGAGTTCGCCTCGGGAGACATGGTCTGCGGATCTTGCGGCTTAGTCCTAGGTGACCGTATTGTTGATACTCGCTCCGAGTGGCGCACGTTCTCCAATGACGATCAAGGCAATGACGACCCTTCTCGTGTCGGCGACGCCGCTAATCCACTTCTCCATGGATCTCAACTGCAGACAACTATCGCTTTTGGAGATGGAACGGGCCGAGCTCGTGACTTACACAGAGCACAAAACAAGTCGACTCATGATAAAGCTACCAAAGGTCTGCTTGCTGCGTACAAAGAGATTGGTGCTCACTGCGACGCGGTCAACATCCCAAAGAACGTTGCAGATACTGCCAAACATCTCTTCAAGGTTGTCGATGACGCAAAGGCATTTAAGGGCAAGTCCCAAGAAGCAATCATCGCTGGTTGCATCTTCATTGCCTGTCGCCAGTGCAAGGTTCCCCGCACCTTTCGCGAGATCTACGCTTTGACAAAGGTTTCTAAGAAGGATATCGGTCGTACATTCAAGGCTTTAGAGAAGTTCTTCGCAAGTGAAGCTGTGAAAGGGTCGTTGCAAAGTGGTGGTAAGTCTATTTCAAATTATATTGCATATTTTATAGATGTTGACCGTCTTACTTAAGGTGTTACCTCTGGACCGGACGAATACCAGACAACAACCTCTACTAACGCTAGCGATCTCTGCCTACGCTACTGCAACCAGCTTGGTCTCAAGAATCAATATGTCAGAGTTGCCCAAGGCTTGGCTGAGAAGATGTCGACGGTCGGTGATCTTGCCGGCCGATCTCCACTGTCCGTGGCAGCCGCTTGCATTTACATGGCCTCGAGCCTACTTGGTAATCCGAAATCTGCTAAAGAGATCTCTCAAGTAGCGGGCGTCAGCGACGGTACTATTCGTACTGCATACAAGTACTTGTATCAGGAACGCGAGAGACTGATCGAGCCGGAGTGGATTGCTGGTGGCAAGGGCAAAATGGAGAATCTTCCAACAAGTTGAACGAATGCTCTGCAACTTCGCTCTCGCTTGAACCTGGCACTTCATCTCACGAACTCGTAGCTAAAGTTGCGATTGCGATTGCCGTTCACTTCGTCGAATTGAGACGCCCGCACACAGCCACTCTGTGCTTTGCTTTATAACAGAACGATGGACACGAAATTGGCGTCCCATGCATGCTCCTACCCCCACGACTAATAACGCAGATATCCTTGGAGGCTAAATTGACTGGTGGCTGGCAGATAATGACTGAATGTGGAGTGGTTGAGGTTGATGCTGACGTTATTTTTAGAGAAAACTGATTTAAATGTAATAGATACGGCAGAGAATAAAAGCCGATACTACTATCTTGAGTTGTGCTTAGTATTTATAAATGATGAGTGACTTCATAGTCTAGCTCAGTGACTGCTATTGAAACTTCAGATACCATACATCAATGTACATAATTCCTACTCTTACTCACTCCTACCTCATATTGTCTCCACTCCTGTACCCTCGCATTCCTCTGGGCATCACATATTTCTATCATTTCACCTTCCAGGGTCATCACTTCTTTTACAACAGATATAGATTTCCCTCCATCCAGATCTTTCCTTGCCGTAAGGATGTTTCCCGTCGGAGCTAGAACAGGTGGACTAGAACCTATGAAGGCTTTCGAGTGTACACCTGCCATGTTGTCTCAACTAGCGTGTGGGATCTGCTATGAGGTATGTTTCTTCGGCTGTAAGGTGTTTTATTTGTCGTCAGGTGGATCTCCTGTTGAGATGTATGTCAACCGCCGTAGCGGGTATCTGTCGCGGAAGATTTGTGATACAGTTGGCGCAAAATGCCACTGGAGCTTGGCTATGAAGTCCTCCAGGTCTTGCTGCAGGTCCGAATATCGCTACCTCTAATCAAGTCTCGCCCTCTAAGGTACACTATCCTCAGTAAAGATGTTCCGAGGGGCAGCATGCTACATGTAGTCGTCGGTAGGAAGTGCCTCCTCGGCTGTTTCTGTTCCATATTTTTTGTGTACCCGGCAGAGAGGCTTCAGTTACTATTTAGGAGTGTTACGAGATGGAGTAGTGGATGGAGGTGAATCAAATCAAGGGAAAGGGGAAGAAATGAAAAGGACGTTATGAAACTGATTGAACCATATCTGGGAATAGACACCAGCACACACCCCTCGCTCCTCTTTTCAGCTTAGATTTACTCTCGCAAATCACAGAGTTCTGCAGACCTCCTTGATTATGCCTGACACTTGCGTTTAGTTGCTCGAAGCTGTTGAAGGCCATGAAGGCTCTGAAGACAGTTGATGCTGCTATCATCGATAAGAACCTGGGCATTTATACTGATCTTGATCATGGCTATATTTGACGATCTGCATATTCCACCTAACATTAGGCATGTATAAACCTGGTCACTGTTAAACTAAGATACTCTTCCCAACATTGTGAATGATCAATTCAAGTGTCGAGCCTAAGGAATTCACCAAGGCTCTATACCCCTATATGTACCTTCTACAAAAATT
>Ga0335075_10010509_pt1 | contig 14044 bp, 13 predicted proteins | sample Lox_Sample_24_FD_206723 | JGI IMG/M metagenome (GOLD analysis project Ga0335075, IMG submission 206723) | Soil microbial communities from Loxahatchee National Wildlife Refuge, Florida, United States - Lox_Sample_2.4 | ecosystem: Environmental > Terrestrial > Soil > Wetlands | place: USA...
TCGAACGCGCGCTGGAACACGCCGTCCTGCACGGTCGGGATGAGGGCGAGATCGTCGTTCGGCGCTGCGGTCCAGTCGGCGGTCCAGACAGCGAAGGTTTCATTGGTCGCGGTGATTGGATGAAGGCGCACGCCGGCGTGGTAGTTGAGCAACGGCAAGGTGGATTTAAGAATTCGATACCGAAACGCACGATCATGGTCGGAGAGGAGCGTGAGCTGCTCCTGCAGCGGCCCCTCGCCGACGCGGAAATCCCGCGTGGCGCCCACCTTGTCGGAACGCGCACCGTCCAGCATGCGCATGTCGTGGATGTCCGGATGCCAGGCACCCATGCCGGCGAAATCACGCACGCGCTCCCAGACGGCGGACAGCGGCCCATGAATGACGGAGGAGCAGAAGACCTTGGCCGGGCGAGCGCCCTGCCAGCGGGTGGCGCCGTCGGGGATGGATCGGCCGGCCGACTTTTCCGCGAGCGCGGCAAGGCCACCGGCGAAGACGGCGTTGGAGATGATGTCCACGTAGCGCCCCGCTTCGGCCGCCGGCTCGTCGAACCTCGCCTTCCATTCGGCGAAGGTGACATCGCCCGAGGTAACCGGGACGAGCGTGAAGGTCGCCACGTAGTTCGTGACGGGGAAAGCGGGGGTTTCAAAGTTGTAGCGAAAGCGGTAGCGGCTGTCGTCGAGCTCGAGCAGACGCTCGCGGACATGGGCGCCGTCCTGCAGGAAAAAGGAGCGGATGCAGCCGACGCAGTCGGCGTCACGGGCTTCCTCGATCTCGCTTGTTTTGATTGCGGGATACCAGGAGGGCAGGCCGTTGAAGTCGCGGACGAGCGCCCAGACGGCCTCGACCGGTGCCGAGATAATTGCGCTTGCGTAGGCTCTGGCCATGGTTCGTTTTGCTCCCCGGGGATTTTATCTGGTGATGGCCTTGAAGGCGCGGGTCTGCGCGGCGATGGCCTGCTCGGTGGGCAGCCGCTCCATCGAGCTTGCGCCATAGAAACCGTGACAGTGCGGGCAACGCGCAAGGATGAAGCGTGCGTCCTCGGGGGTGGCGATCGGGCCGCCGTGGCAGAGCACGATCACGTCCTCGCGCAGAGTCCGCGCAGCCGCGGCGATCGCCTCGATGCGTATCACGCAGTCGGCAAGCGAGAGCGCGGTGCCGGCGCCGATTGACCCGCCCGTTGTGAGGCCCATGTGCGCGACGATCATGTCGGCACCCGCCTCGGTCATCGCGCGCGCCTCGTCTGGCGTGAAGACGTAGGGTGTGGTCAGCAGATCTTTTGATCGGGCCAGACGAATGAGATCGACCTCCAGCGCGAATCCCATCCCGGTCTCCTCGAGGTTCAGGCGGAAGGTTCCGTCGATCAGTCCGACGGTCGGGAAGTTCTGAACGCCCGAGAATCCGAGCGCCTTCAGCTCGTCGAGGAACGAATCGAAGAGGCAGAACGGATCGGTGCCGTTGACACCGGCGAGAACCGGCGTGAGCCCGACGACGGGCAGCACCTCGCGCGCCATCTCGCGCACGATTTCATTCGCATTGCCGTAGGCGAGTATGCCGGCGAGCGAGCCGCGGCCGGCCATGCGATAGCGGCCCGAGTTGTAGATGACGATGAGATCGATGCCGGCGGCTTCCTCGCATTTGGCTGAAAGGCCGGTGCCCGCGCCGCCACCGATGATCGGGATTCCCCGCTGCACCATATCCTGAAACCGCGCCAGGAGGTCCTTGCGCTCGATGCGAGGCATGTCAGCCGTTCCCGGCGAGTGTCTGGAAACTGCCGGCGAGCCCGGCCGCGAATTCATCGTCGTTGATGTGCATGGGCAGGCGGACGAGCCGGCGGTTGGCGGTGGGGCGCAAGACGGATTCGAGGCTGGCAAAAAGGGCGGCATCGGCGGCGGGATCGTGGAAGGCCATGCCGGGAGCGTCGAGCATGGAGACGCCATGCTCCGGGATCATGAGCGTGAGGGGGCCTTCGCAGAAGTTGAGGCGATCGCCGATCCAGGCGCCCATGCGCGTATTTTCCTCGGGCGTCGTGCGCATGAGCGTGACCTGCGGATTGTGGCGATAGAGCAGCCGGTCGCGATAGCGTTCCGGGACAGTTTCGAATGCGCCGAAATTCACCATGTCGAGCGCACCTACCGAGACGACCGCAGGGAGACGGGTGCGGGCGATGGCGCCGAAGCGATCAATGGTGCATGGAAAAACGCCACCCATCAGGAGATCGGCCACCTCAGTGGTGGTGACGTCAATGACGCCGGCAAGGAGCCTGGAATCGACAAGCTTCTCCATCGACTGGCCACCGGTTCCGGTAGCGTGGAAGACGAGGCAGTCATAGCCGGCGGCGAGACGTCCGCGGAGATGAGTGACGCAGGGAGTGGTGACGCCGAACATGGTGATGCCGAGGGCGGGTCTATCCTCGGCCTGGCGCGGCGGGACATGCGCAGCCATGCCGGCGATGGCGTGGGCGGCGTTGGCGAGCACGGTGCGCGAGATGCGATTGAGGCCGGCGATGTCGGTGACCGAATACATCATCGCAATGTCGCTCGGTCCGACATAGGGAGCGATGTTGCCGGAGGCGACCGTTGAGACCACGAGCTTCGGCACACCGATCGGGAGCGCGCGCATGGCGGGCGCGACAAGAGCGGTGCCGCCGGAGCCGCCCAGACCAATCAGGCCGGCGAGGTCGGCGCGGCTGGTGATGAAACGGGTGAAAGCGTCGGCCATGGCGGCAACGGCGCTGCCGCGATCGCCGGTGAAGACGGCGCTTGCACCGCCCGGATGGCAGGCGGCGACAACGGCGGGCTGGATGTCGGCGGAACTTGCGGCGCCGGTCGTCGAGAGATCGACCAGGAGTGCCGGGACACCGGCGGCGCGAATGAGACCGGCGACGTAGCCGAGCTCGCCCCCCTTGGTGTCACAGGTGCCGGCGATGTAAATCGGCATAGGTTTCCCCGTTGGTGGCGCGGTGCAGCCGCAAAGCGGTCAGGCCAGGCGGCGCGGGCGTTCTGCCAGCCGCTCACCGCCGCGGAACAGCATCGCGTGCGCGATCGGGCAGATGACGAAGGTGCTGCTGCCGACCGCGGGCACGGTTTCGGCATCGACCTTGGCCTTGATCCGGCTTTCGCCGACCGCGAGCGTGATCAGATGCTGCCCGCCGATGGCGATCGCGCGGCGCAGCACCCGCGCCGGCACCGCGTCCGGTGAGGGGGCGGTGGCGAGACGGACATATTCGGGCCGGATCCCGAACAGAATCCCGCTATTCCCATTCGAGCCTCCTTCCGGCGGAAAAAGCAAAGGGAAGGGCACGCCATCGACGATCAGGCCGCCGCCTTGTGCCGGCCGCGGCTGAAGAAAGTTCATGCCGGGGTTGCCGAGGAACCAGCCGCCGAATTCGCTATTCGGCTCGTCGTAGAGTTCGCGCGGCGGGGCGCACTGAATGATCTCGCCTTCGCGCATGAGGGCGATCTGGTCGGCCAGCGTCATCGCCTCTGTCTGGTCGTGCGTGACGTAGATGATGGTCTGGCGGATGCGCTGGCGGAGTTCCTTGAAAGCGCGAATCAGCGCCAGCTTCGCGTGCACCTCGACATTGGTGGTCGGCTCGTCGAACAGCGTGACCGCGCAGTGGCGGGCGATGGCGCGGCCGACCGCCACCTTCTGACGTGAGCCGAGATCGAGATGGTCGATATGCAGCCGACGGGAGTTGCCCAACTGCAGTACCTCGATCACCTCTTCGACGCGGCGGCGGCGTTCGGCGGGTGCGATCGCGCGATCGTTTGCAAGCGGCAGCTCGATATTCTCGATCACGCTCAACGTACGGTACATCACGGGATACTGGAATACCATGGCAACGTCGCGCCTGCTTGCGGAGAGCCTGGTCACGTCGCGATCGCCGAACCGGACGGTGCCGGCGCTCGGCCGCTCGAGTCCGGCAACCATGCGCAGCAGGGTGGTCTTGCCGCAGCCGGAAGGGCCGAGCAGGCAGGTCACCTTGCCGGCAGGAAAGGCGAAGGAAATGTCCTTGACAGCGATGAGCGCGCCGTAGGTGCGCCGCAGCCGGTCAATGCGGATCTCAGTCATGGGCGGAGCTCAGTCATGACCGGCCACCGGGAGACCCGGAGTGCTGATTGATGCGCTGCTTGCCTCGGCCTCCGGCGTGGCGCGGCCAATGCGCCGACCCGTCGCGCGGTCGAAGACGATCGGGCCGGCGGAGCGGATCGTAAAGGGAAAGGAATCACCGAGATCGAGACGGGCCAGAGACGCGGCGGGAACGGTGGTGACGAGCGTGGTGTTGCCGATGCCGAGATGGACAACGGATTCGGAGCCGAGATTCTCGGTGAGCCTGATCGTGCCGACGGCGAGCGGTGCCGTGGCGCCGATTGCGGGTGCGATGTGCTCGGGCCGGATGGCGATTTCGGCTTCGCCGGGCGCGGCTCCGTTCTCGACCGCGACGGCGAAACGCCCAAGCGGGGTGGTACAGAGAGCGCTGGCCGCGTCGAACTCGCCGGCGAGAATGTTGCAGCGGGGGAAACCGAGCAACTCCGCGGCACGGAGCAGGGCCGGCTCGTGGTACACGGTCTCGACCGGGCCGGCCTGCACGATGTGGCCGCGGTCCATGAGCACGAACTGCTCGGCCATGGTCATTGCCTCGAGCGAGTCTGAGGTTACGTAGAGGAATGTCGCGTCGATCTCGGCGCGCATGTCCTTGAGATCCTCCATCAGGCTTTCGCGCAGTTTGAAATCGAGACCGACGAGTGGATCGTCGAGGATGAAGATGCTGGCGTTTTTGAGGATGCCGCGCGCGATTGCGGCGCGTTGTTTCTCACCGCCGGAGAGCTGGCTCGGCCGCTTTTCGAGCAGCGGGGCGATGCGCAGCATTTCGGCTGCCTGGCGGACGCGGACGGCAATTTCGGCACGCGGCACGCGCTGCAGCGCCATAGGATAGGCGATATTGTCGAACACGCTCATGTGCGGGAAAAGCGCGAAGGATTGCGGCACGTAGCCGATTGAGCGGGCGGCGGCGGGAAAACCGGTGATATCCTCGCCGTCGAACAGAATGCGCCCAGAGGAGGGTGCTTCGAGCCCGATCAGGACTCGCATTAAGACCGACTTGCCGGAGCCGGGCGGGCCGCAGAAGACGGTCAGGCTCGCCGGTTCGATGTCGAGGTCGATGCGGTCGAGCGCAAGCGTCCGGCGATAGGATTTGCTGAGGCCGTCAATGCGAATTCGGCTCATCGCGCTACTGGCCGAGCCGGGCGAGGGTGGGCACGAGCAGGATGCCGATGACGAACACGGCAGCCGTCACGCCGAGAATGATGACGACGGCACGAAAGGCGCGCCAGCCGCGCGCGGCGCGCGGCACGTTGCCGACGGCGATGTTGAGAATGGTGGCGCCGATCACGACCAGGAGGCCAAGCTGGTAGAGAGGAAAGCTCCATTGCTGCGTAATCAGAACGAATCCGAGCATCATCAGGATGATGAGCGCGAACTCGATACGGGCAAGAAGGCGGCCCTGCATGAGCTCAGACCTCGCCACGGACGGTGCCGAACGTCATGCCGACCAGGAGGTAGCGCTGGAAGAAATAGACGACCAGGATCGGTGGCAGGATGTAAATAGTGGTGAGCGAAGAAAGGAACGTCCAGTCGATACCTCCGCCCTGGGAAAGGTTGGTCGCAAGCAGGACCGGTATGTTCGAGGTGTTGATACCGCCGATGATGTAATTGAAAAGAAATTCGTTCCAGACAAAGATAAAATTGAAAATGAGCGCCGCGACCACGCCCGGGTACACCTGCGGCAGCGTGAGCCGGACGATGATGCTGAACCAGGATGCACCGTTGACGATGCCGGTTTCGTCGAAGCGAAGCGAAACGCCGTCGATAAAGCCCTTCAAGATCCAGACCGAGAACGGAATGGAAAACATCGCATAGAAGAGAGTCATCGCCACGAAGCTGTCTTTCCAGCCGAAGGCGACGTACATCAGATAGACGGGAAGGATGGCGGCGGAACCCGGCAGCATGCGGATCGAGAGCAGGATGAACATCAAGAAGTTGGTTGCGGCCGGCCGGAAACGCGAGAAGGCAAAGGCCGCAAGGAAGGAAACGGCGACCGCAATCAGCACCGCCAGAACGGAGAGAGTGACGCTGTTGAAGAAGTGGTGCTGGAAGGAAGGAGTGGCAAACAGCCGGGCGTAGTTGGCGAAGGTCGGGCGGAAGAACAGAACCGGCGGGACGGCGAGAATCTGTGGCGCGGTCTTGAACGAGGAGAGGATGATCCAGAAGACCGGGGCAAAGAACAGCAGGGCGACCAGCCAGAGCAGAGCGTGGTAGAGAGCCTCGCGAGCACGATCACTCATGCGGCTGCCACCTTTCGTTCCCGGAGGTAAAGGACGTAAAGGAAGGTCGCGGTGAAGGCGATCGAGATCAGCAGCAGAATGACCGCGAGTGCCGAGGAGCTGCCCATGTTGAAGTCCTCGAAGGCGCGGCGAAACAGCGTCATCGCGATGAGCTCAGTAGCAGTGCCGGGACCGCCGAAAGTCATGTCGAAGATCAGGTCCATCGTCTTGAAGGCATCGATCGTGCGCAGCAGGAGGCCGAGCATCAGGATGAATTTGCCGTGATAGAGAATGACCAGGCGGAAGCGCTGGAACCATGTCAGGCGATCGATCTCGGCGGCTTCGAGCTCCGCCTTCGGCACAGAGGCGAGCGCCGCCATAGCCATCAGCACCATGAACGGTGTCCACATCCAGATATCGACCGCGAGCACCGACCAGAAGGCGAAGTTGGCGTCGCTCAGGAAGCGGACAGCGGGGAAGCCGGACAATCGGATGAACCAATCGAGGACGCCGAATGTCGGGTCATAGATGAGGCGCCAGAAGGTGCCGGCGGCGACCGGCGTGACTACCATCGGCGCGAAGAGCAGGGTGAGGGCTACGCGGCGCCCGGGCAGGCGGTTGCTGCCCCAGAAGAGGAGGCCGAGCAGGAAGCCGAGTACCGTTTCGATGCCGACCGCCAGGACCACGAACACGAACGTGCGGCTGAGGTCGAACCAGGTCGAGGAATCGTTGAGGATGCTCGTGTAGTTGTACAACCCCGAATAGATCGGCGGCCGGCCGCTCGTGAGCGAAAAGCGATAGAAGCTGAGGCCGAGCAGCCAGAGTGTCGGGATTGTGTTCCAGATAATGAAGAAGATCAGGACCGGCGCGATCAGGAGAGTAGGCAGCACCTCGCGCCGCCCGAGAAAAGTAAGGAGCCCCCTCTGCGGGCGATGCGCCAGCAGGCGGCGGGAAGACGTGGCTGCCGTGGCATCCGCGCTTCCCGCCATGCGACTACAGCCTGATGCCGGAGCAAGCTCCCGTCGGCGCCTTCTGCGCGGTGCCTTCGTCGTAGAGGGTCTTCTGCTGCTGGCAGGCCACCCATTGCAATGCGTGCAAGGGATTCTTGATCTGCCCGGTATAATAGCCGGTAAAGGCTTCCTGCTGATCCGACAGCATCTCTGAATATTTCGGATCGTGCCAGAAATCGCTACTGTGGAACAGCATGTACTTGTAGGTCTTGTTCCACGGATGAATGGCATCGAAGTCCGCACGCGAGAGAGTCGCCTTGTCGCATGGATTGCCTCCGCGGCGGGCATATTCCAAGGTTACCTCAGGCAAGTACCACCACTTCATGAAGTCGAGCGACACTTGTTTGTGAGCCGGGTCATTAAAGGCATTGATCACCCATGGCTGGCCACCGATGATGTAGTTGCGCTCTAACTTTCCGGCGGCGTTTTTGAACCCTGGCGGAGGCACAATGATGACCTTGCCCTCGAGCGCGGGCGGAATCATTGTTGCGCCCGTGGCAAGCCACTGCCATGCAGAGAAAACCTTGCCTTGGGTGAACGCGTCGATCACCTCGGCGATGAAGTAATTGGTTGCACCCGGCGGCTGGTATTTCAGCCAGGCCTTGTACAGCTCCATGGCATGAGCGTTGCCGGAAGTATCATAAATCCCCTGTACCTGGCCTGTCTTCGGGTCCCAGATGTCTCCGCCAGTGCTGCGCATGAATGACATGGTAGGGCAACTCGCGGCATCATACTCGCGGGAGTATTGGGCCGCGAATCCATAGTAGCCCTTTTCCGGCCGGTTAAAGAAGGAAATCAGGTCGATCCAGTCGTTATAATCCATTTTTTCGAAATCGTCCCAGCTCGTTGGCAAGGGCTTGCCATATTTTTGTTTGAACGCCTCAGCTTCGCCGGGGCCTTCCAAAATGTCCTTGCGGACGAAGATGCTGATGGTATCTCCGACCTGCGGGAAGCCCCACAGATGATTGGTTCCGTCGGGGTAAACCTGGTACGCCGCCTTGATCACCGGAGCATACCATTCGATGTTGAGGTCTTTGTTTTCGGCAATGATCTTGTCGAGATTCAAGATCCACTTCGGCGTTGCCAGGGCGCCCAGCCACTGGCTGTCGCTGATGATGATGTTGTATTCCTGGCTACGGGTGGCGAGCGACGTTGCCGCCTTCTGAAAAAGCGCGCCGAACGGCGCGTCGGCGAACGAGAAGCTGACGTCGTAGCCGTACTTGGCTTTCGCGTATTTGGCGAATTCCGGTGACATGTCCACGCCGAGCTTGCTCGGCAGCCAGCCGGCGATGCCGAGGATCTGCATGTGGATCGACTTGCCGGCGAGCGGGCTCTGCTTCTCGCTTTGCGAGAAGGCGTAGCGCGGCAGCGCGAGCGTCGTTGCCCCAAGAGCGGCCGAGCCCTGAATGATGCGCCGCCGGCCGACCGGATTTGACTTGCCATTTGCAGCCGTGACGCCTACGTCCGCTGCCGTTCCCGTTTCTTTTGGCATGTGTCCTCCGCTCTGTTTTGATTGCTGATTGGTGCCTTAGTGTAGGGACGGGCCAAGCGCTGTCAAGGCGATGCGGCCGGGCAGAGCAGGCGCAACGAGCCGGAATCCGCCAACCTGTAGAGGCGCCTTGCGTTGCCGGCGAGCACCGCCTGCCGCTCCACGGCCGGCAGATGCACGAGTGCGGCGAGATGGGCGGCGAGCAGGCTATGGTAGTTCGTCCAGAGCTTCTCGATCGGGAAGTTCGAGCCGAACAGGCAGCGTTCGGTGCCAAAAAGGGCGAGGGCCTCGCCCACGATACGGCCGATCAGAGCCACATCGTTACGATGAACGAAGGTGCCGAGGCCGGAAAGCTTGACCGCAAGATTGGGATAGGAGGCGAGCCGCGCGAGACCATCGCGCCAGGCGGCGAAGCCCGCCGGCGAGAGATTCTCGGGCATGCCGGCGTGGGCAAGGACAAAGTTCAAGGAGGGAAAGTCGCGGAGCAGCGCTGCGGCGGGCTCGGATTGTCCCATGAACACCTGCAGCTCGAACAAAAGGCCGCGATCGGCGACCATCGCCAGGCCGCGGCGCCATCCGGGCTCGGCCATCATGTCGGGCCGCGGGGCGAAGCGATACTGCGGATTGGGGTGCCAATGGAGCTGCTGGCGGATGCCGCGCAAGCGAGGCGATGCCGCGCGCATGCGATCGAGGACGAGGGGTGCATCCGGATGGCCGAGATCGCAGAAGCCGACGATGGCGGCGGGCCAGGAATTGCCGGCGGCTACGCTTTCCACCCATTCCACTTCCTGTACCGCATGCCCGGCCGCCCAGTTCGTCTGCACGTAGACGGCCCCGACGACGCCTGCCGCTTGCGCTTCCCGACGGTACTCGGCCATCGGATAGTCGCGGCAAATCGGCTCGTACGGCCCGAAGATGCGGGGCACCATCGGACCGCTGAGCCAGGGCAGATCCTGCCGCCGCCACACGTGGTGGTGGGAGTCGATGATGCCCTGCGGCGGGGTGGTCACGAGGCCCTCCGACTCAACCCTTCCGGTCGCATTCGGTCCCGGGCGCGGCAGGGGAGGCGGGGCTGGGTTCACGACTGCGAGGAGTGCCGTGCCGCGTCGAGCGCACGCAGGACTTTTTCCGGAGTGATCGGCAGTTCGTCGATGCGCACGCCGCAGGCGTCGAAGATCGCGTTGGCGATCGCCGGGATCGGCGAATTGGCGGTCATCTCGCCGATCCCTTTGGCGCCGAACGGGCCGTTCGCTGACGGTCGTTCCAGGATAACCGCGTCGTACTCCGGAATATCCGCGGGCCCCGGCATCAAATAGCCGACGAAATCCACCGGCCCGTACTCGCGGCCCGGGTAATAGGGTTCGGTGGTCTCATAGAGGGCATGGCTCATTCCCATCCAGGAGCCGCCCACGATCTGCTGCTCGACCAGCACCGGATTGAGAGTGCGGCCGATCTCGTAGGCACTGCTGAGCTTGAGCACGCGGACCTCTCCCGTTTCGGTGTCCACCTCCACCTCGGCGACCGTGCAGGCGTGGGCCTGGCAGGAATCCGGGTCCATGGCGCCGGTTTCGAAATCGGGGTAGCTGCGCGGCTTGAGATAGATGCCGCGCCCCGAAACGGTGCGCCCGTATTTGAAATGCGCGGCGAGCGCGGCATCGGTGACGCTGATGAACTTGCCGGGCACGCCCTTGACCGCGATTCGGCCGGCACCATCGGTCTCGAGGTCCTCGGCGGCGACCTCGAGCTCGTCGCCGGCAACATCGAGCAGGGCCTTTCGGGCCTCGGTGGCGGCCATGATGATGGCGTTGCCGACGCGGTGCGTGGCGCGGCTGGCAAAGGTGCCCATGCAGTGCGGCCCGGTGTCGGTGTCGGCCGTATCGATCAGCACGGTTTCCGGCGCGACGCCGAGCACCTCGGCGGCGATCTGAGTCATGATCGTTCGGAGCCCCTGGCCGAGATCGACGCTGGAGAGGGTGACGACGAAATTCCCGGTGGTGGTGGCGTGGATCAGCGCCTGCGAGGGATCACCGCCGAGATTCATGCCGGTCGGATAATTGACTGCGGCTACGCCGCGGCCGCGGACCCGGGCCATGAATCAGCTCCGCGTTTTAGAGGACATCGCCGCGTACTCGGGCGCGAGAGAATGGCCGATGCGCGCCGCGGCGGCTTGGATCACCTCGACGAGGGCCGCGCCCTCGACGGGTTTGCGGTGGGCCTTCAGCTCCCCGTCGCGATAGGCATTCTGTAGCCGAAGCTCGAACGGATCGCGGCCGAGCAGGCGGGCAATCCGGTCCATCTGCACCTCCACGGCAAAGTCCCCGATGGTGACGCCGAATCCGCGCATCGCGCTCGACGGGGTTCGGTTGGTGTAGACGCACCACGCATTGATCGTGACGTTCGGGACCGTGTAGGGGCCGGGCATGTGAGCAGCGGCCTTGATCGTGCCGTACGGGGAATGACGGCTGTAGGCGCCGGCATCGACCAGGATGCGAACGTCGCGTGCGATGATGCGCCCGTCCTCCATCACGCCGTCGGTGAGGCGGATGCGTTCGGCGGCGCGCGGCGAAGAGACTTGCATTTCCTCCTCCCGCGAGAAGGCATATTTGACCGGGCGGCCGGAAAGCATCGCGCCGAGGACCGCGATCGGCTCGACGATCACGTCCACCTTGCCGCCGAAACCGCCGCCCACGGTGCCGCCGATGACGCGAAGCTGGCGAAACGGCAGGCCGAGGATGAGGGCGGCGTTGTCGAGGGTGAAGAAGGCCGCCTGGGTGTTGGAATAGATGGTGTAGCGCCCGTCCGGTTCGGGAACGGCAATAGCGCCCGTCGTCTCGACGGGGGCGTGCTCGATCGGCGAGGACTGATAGGTGTGCTCGAGGATATGGTCTGCTTCGCGCAACGCGGCTTCAGAGTCTCCACAATGGACGTGGAAGTGGTCGCGCCCGTCATACATGAAAACGTTGCTGCCATGCGGTTTGATGGCCGGCGTACCCGGCAGGATTGCGGTCTCGACCTCGAGAACGGCGGGCAGGTCCTCATAGTCGATCCTGACCTTGGCGGCGGCCTCGCGTGCCGCGTCGGCGGTCTCGGCGAGGATCGCAACGACCGGCTCGCCGCGATAGAGCACCCGGTCCTCCGCAAGCACCGGTTCTTCGTCGGGGCCCATGCCGATCAGCTTGAGGATCGTGTACCAGTTGTTGGGCACGTCCTTGTGAGTGATGATCCGCACCACCCCCTTCGCTGCCTCGGCCGCGGACAGGTCGATGTTGCGGAGCAGCGCATGGTGGCGGTCGCTCCGCACCATGACGGCATGCAGCAGCCCGGGAAAGGAGCGGTCCGTGTAATATCGGGTCGCGCCGGTGACATGTGAGCGCGCATCGATGCGAGGCAGCGCATGCCCTACGGTGTGAAAAGATCCCGCGCGCTCCGCCGCGAAAGCGTCTTCAGGGACGCGGTCCATGACGCCGGTTCCCTCAGGCGGCCGCCGGCTGCTGCGCCAGCGCCGCAGCCGCGGCGAGCACGGCGGCGATAATGGGTGCATAGCCGGTGCACCGGCAGACATTGCCGGAAAGGGCGGCAACGACCGCCTCCCGGGACGGCGCAGGCTCGCGGTCGAGCAGCGCCTTGGCTGCCATGATCATGCCCGCGGTGCAGAATCCGCACTGCGTCGCGGCCTCAGCGAGGAATGCCTCCTGCAGCGCATGCAGCGTGCGGTTCCGTGCGACGCCCTCGATCGTGACAATCTCGCAGCCATCCACGAGCTCCACGGGCAGCAGACAGGAGAACATAGCGACGCCGTCGACATGCACGGTACAGGCTCCGCAACTTCCCTGGCCGCAGCCGTTCCTGGTACCCCTTGCGCCGCACTGGTCGCTTAGAACGTCAACGAGGCGGCGGCCGGGCTCGACCAGCAGCTCCTGCTGCTCGCCGTTGAGCGTAAAGCTCACGTAAGAAGATTTCATGAGATCGCTCCGCCTGAATCGCCAAGCAGGGCCCGGCGCATGGAGACGGGCAGCACGCGGCGGCGGTACCAGGCCGATGCGTAGGCATCGGTCAGGAAGAGCTGGGCGGCAGCGGCGGCCTCTCCGGCGGCCATGGCCGAAGCGGCATCGAGCCGCCGACCTTGGAGAGCCGACTCGGCTGCGGGAGAACGAACGGGCGTGGCATCGACGCCGCCGAGCGCGATGCGCACTTTGCGGACTATTCCGGCCGCATCGGTTTCGAGAACCGACGCGATCGCGACCACGGCCGAAGAATTCAGCGCGCGACGCGTCGCCTTGAGCCAACGCCAACTGCCGCGAGCGGGCGGGGCGAAGCGGACGCCGGTCAGAATCTCATCGGCGCCAAGTCCTGCCGCGTAGAACCCCGAGAGCGTCAAGCAGCGTATGCCCTGCGGCCCGGCGACGGTGAGGCTTGCGTCGAGCGCAAGCAGGGCGACACCGAGGTCTCCGTATGGCTGATGCGCAAACAGATTGCCGCCAACGGTTGCCATGTTGCGTAAAGTTGGCGAACCGAAGCTTTCCAGCACGCCATCGAGAAATCCGAGCTCCGGGCATGCCAGGTCGGCGATCGTCGTCGCGGCGCCGATTGCCATCTCCCCGCCGTCGCGCGCAATTCCGCAAAGCCCGGCACGACTGAGGCTCACGATGGCGGTTGGGAAGGATTTCCCCTCGTTGATCGCGCGGATGGCGAGCGTCCCGCCCGAGACGGCAACACGGCCTGGCCCGGCAAGCGCCGCAATTGCCGCAGAAACCGACTCCGGGCGATGAACCGCAAAGGCCATGGCGTCTCTCTCCCCGTGCGCCATTCCGCGTTGGTGCACCTTTCTAATACTTGTTGAAAAACGACCATCGAAGAGACCGGCTGTCAAGCGAGATTACGATGACTTCCAGCGCTGTTGCCATCGGAAGATGCGCGGGCGAAAGTATAGTGGCAGGCGCGCGCTCCGGGCAAAGACGCCCCGGAAAAATCGCCGGAGAGGCGGACGCGGGGGGAACGAGATGACGAAGAAGCTGATCAACGATGCCGAGAGGGTGATCGACGACATGCTGGCCGGCATTGTCGCGGCCCATCCGGGTCATGTCCGCCTGCTCGGCGAGAGCAAGCGGTCGTTGATCGCGGCCGGTGCGCCGAGGCCGGGCAAGGTCGGGATCGTTGTCGGCGGGGGCTCGGGTCACGAGCCGGGCTTCCTCGGCTATGTCGGGCCGGGCATGGCGGATGCC
>Ga0335075_10010510_pt1 | contig 14043 bp, 12 predicted proteins | sample Lox_Sample_24_FD_206723 | JGI IMG/M metagenome (GOLD analysis project Ga0335075, IMG submission 206723) | Soil microbial communities from Loxahatchee National Wildlife Refuge, Florida, United States - Lox_Sample_2.4 | ecosystem: Environmental > Terrestrial > Soil > Wetlands | place: USA...
TGGATCGCCAAGCCGGAAATTGACTTTTGCTCGCATTCCCGCGTTCGAACCCATGAGAGCGGCGGCTGACGATCAAGCAAAAACGCGGATATCAGTTGCTCGCCGTTCCCTGCACCGATCCGATCGGGGCGCGGAACCCCTTGGGCGGATCGGTCAGCCACTCGCGGTCGGGTTCGGGACCGAGTTGCTCCTTCTTTCCCATTCCAAACCAGTGCAATGGATTGAGATTGCCTAGCACCGTTGAGCTCGATCCGCAAGCGCCTTCGCATTTCACGGTTTGTCCGTCCGGAGTGACGGCGCGAACGGTCACCGGCTCGCCCGCCGGGAACGGGTGGGTGTAGCGCAGGCGGGCGTCGCCCACCCCGGCGATCGTTTTCTTTCCCTCTTCCCTTAGCGCCTTCCGGCGCACGACCTCCTGGTTCACCGGCCAGGCAGGACCGGCGGCCGGCGAGGAGCCGGGCGCAGGCAACACGTCGTTCGGCGGCAAGACGAGCTTGCCGTGTTGGCGATAGTCGATCGGAGGCGGCTTATCCCCGCCAAATCCGATCACGGGGGCGAAAAGCGACCCGATTCCCTGCCAGAGAGGCGCCGAACCATCATCGCCCGCCCAGGCGGGCGAAATGACGAGACCGGCGGAGGCCAACGCCAACGCGACCGCCGCTGACCGCAAACCAATGCCCATCGGCCCCACCGCTCGTCCTCCGCCATTGAATGTGACAGCCGCTTGACGGCCCGTATCTCACCACTGATTCCGGCGATTCGATGACTTTTGCAACGTTCCTGATCGGCCGCCTTCGGTCAACCGCGGGGCGACCAAAAGGTCGACAATCAACAGCAGGACCCCGATGTTGATGGCCGCGTCGGCGACATTGAAGACGAAAAAGTGACGGCCAAAAGCGTGCAGGTCGAGATAGTCAATGACCGCGCCATGCTGAAGGCGATCGATCGCATTGCCGAGCGCGCCGCCGATAATCAGCCCGAGCCCGACCGCGGGCAGCGCGGATCGGGTTCGAATGAGCCACCACGCGAGCAGAATAGTCGCCGCCAGGGTGACTGCGAGCAGAGCCGCTTCGCCAGAGGCGGAATCGCGGGCGAACAGGCTGAACGAAATGCCCCGGTTCAGCCGCAGGGTGAGATCAAGAAACGGCGCGAGCGGCCTTGGATCGACATTGGGCCCGCTGAAATAGGCCAGGACGCCGGCTTTGACGACCTGGTCGAGGACGACAATGGCGAGCGCGACGACGCCTCCCACCACGGGCAGCTTCATGGGGCCCGGCCTAGCGCTTTGAGCTCCCGTAAGGCCTCGGCGTCGCGCGGGGTGACGTCGGGAAAGTCGGGCGAAGCGGTCGCGGGATCGAAATAGCGCCAGGATCTCGCGCATTTGACGCCGCGCGCGCGCTCGACGACGACCGCGACGTCCGGCGCTTCGGGCAGGCGAAAGGCGGCTTCCGGGGCCGGCGTCCCGAACTCGATCGCAATGTCCGAAGTGATGCACACTTCGGCGAAATCGACGCCTTCGAGCGCCTTCAAATGCTCGGGATTGCTCAGATAGACGCGCGGCGCGGCTTCGAGCGAGGAGCCGATCAGCTTGTCGGCGCGAGCGATCTCGATCGCGCCGGTGACGGCGAGACGCAGCAGACGGATCGTCTCCCAGGTCCTGGCCAGCTCGTCATCGCGCCATTCGGCGGGAATGGCCGGAAACTGTTCGAGATGGATCGAGCGATGCGCCGGGTCGCGCGCCGCCCAGGCTTCCTCGGCTGTGAAAACCAGGATCGGCGCGAGCCAGATCGTCACCGCGCGGAAGATGTGCTCGATCGCCTCCAACGCGCCGCGCCGCCTCACGCTCGAGGGCGGATCGCAATAGAGCGCGTCCTTGCGGATGTCGAAATAGAAGGCGGAGAGGTCGGCGTTCATGAACGCGGTCAGCGCCGCGACGACGCGGGCGAAGTCGAAATTCTCATAAGCTTCGCGAACCTTGAGGTCGAGCTCGGCGAGCTTGTGCAGCATCAGCCGCTCGAGTTCGCCGATCGCCGCATAGCCGACCGTATCGCCTTCCTCGCGATGGGCCAGAGTGCCGAGCATCCAGCGAAGCGTGTTGCGCAGCTTGCGATAATGGTCGCTGACGGCCTTGAGGATCTCCGGGCCGATGCGCTGATCGTCGGTGTAGTCGACGCTCGCCACCCATAGACGGAGAATGTCGGCGCCCGAGACGCGGATGACGTCCTGCGGGAAGGTCTGGTTGCCGAGCGACTTCGACATCTTGCGCCCGCTCTCGTCGAGCGTGAAGCCATGCGTCAGCACGACGTCGAACGGCGCGCGGCCGCGCGTGCCGCAGCTTTCGAGCAGCGACGACTGGAACCAGCCGCGATGCTGGTCCGAGCCTTCGAGATACATCACCGTGTCCTGGCCGCCGTCGATCGCGCGCCGGATGCCGGCGAGGCCGGGAAAGTGCTTCGGGTCCTCGAGCACGAAGGCGTGGGTCGAGCCGGAATCGAACCAGACTTCGACCAGGTCGTCGACCTTGTCGTAGTCCTCAGGATTGTGCTTCGCGCCGAGGAACCGCTCCTTCGCCCCATGAGCGAACCAGGCGTCGGCGCCTTCGCGTTCATAAGCCTCCGCGATCCGCGCGTTCACCTCCTCGTCGAACAGGATTTCGTGGCTCTCCTTGCGGACGAAAATCGATAGCGGCACGCCCCAGGCGCGCTGGCGCGACAGCACCCAGTCGGGCTTGTTGGCCACCATGCCCTTGATCCGGTTCTCGCCAGACGGCGGCGCCCAGCGCGTGCGCTCGATCGCGTCGAGCGCGATTGTCCGCAGGGTCTGGCCCGCCGGCGCATTGGCGAACGGGCGGTCCATCGCCATGAACCATTGCGGGGTGTTGCGAAAGATGACCGGCGTCTTCGACCGCCAGCTATGCGGATATTGGTGCTTGAGCCGGCCGCGCGCGATGAGCGCGCCCGCCTTGACGAGCGCATCGATGACCGCCCGGTTGGCGTCGCCGGGTTTCCCATTGTCGGTGATGACGCGCTTGCCTTCGAAACCGGGCGCCTCGTCGGTGAAGGCGCCGTTCTCGTCGACCGTATAGGGGATGCGGGTGTCGATTCCGCGCTCCTGAAGGAGCCGGGTGCTGGCGGTCCAGAGCTCGAAGTCCTCGCGCCCGTGGCCGGGCGCGGTATGAACGAAGCCGGTGCCGGCGTCGTCGGTGACATGGTCGCCGTCGAGCAGGGGAACGACGAAGCCATAGCCGTGGGCGCGGAGAGGGTGCGTGCAGGCCATCGAGGCGAGTTCGTCCGCGCTCACCTCGCCGAGAAGCTCAAATCCCGCGACCTTCGCTGCGTCGAACACGCTTTGGGCCAGCGATTGCGCGAGGATATAGGTCGCCCCGGCCTTGGCCCAATTGTCGGCCGGCGCGTCGGTCACCCGGTAGCGCCCGTAAGGGATGCGGCGCGAGAAGGCGATCGCGCGGTTGCCCGGAATGGTCCAGGGCGTCGTGGTCCAGATGACGATCGAGGCGTCGTCGCCCTCGATCGGGAACGCGGCATGGATCGTGTCGCTCACATGGTCTTCGTATTCGACCTCGGCCTCGGCGAGGGCGGTCTTCTCGACCACGCTCCACATCACCGGCTTCGAGCCGCGATAGAGGAGGCCGCTCATGACGAACTTGAAGATTTCGCGGGCGATCTGCGCCTCGGCCGGATAGCTCATGGTCGTATAGGGATGGTCCCAGTCGCCGACCACGCCGAGCCGCTTGAACTCCTCCCGCTGCACGCCGAGCCAATGTTCGGCATAGGCGCGGCATTCCCGGCGAAAGGCGATGATGGCCTGCGAATCGGAGAAGTCGGGTTTCGACTTGCCCTTGGCCCGGTAAAATTCCTCCTCGACCTTCCATTCGATCGGCAGCCCGTGACAGTCCCAGCCGGGAACATAGTTGGATTCCCAGCCCATCATCTGGTGCGAGCGCGCGACGATGTCTTTCAGCGTCTTGTTGAGCGCCGTGCCGATGTGGACATTGCCGTTGGCGTAAGGCGGCCCGTCATGGAGCACGAATTTCGGCCGCCCCCTGCCGCTCGAGCGCAATTCGCCATAGAGATTCTCCCGCGCCCAGCGCGCCAGAATCTCCGGCTCCTTCTGCGGCAGACCGGCGCGCATAGGAAAGTCGGTCTTCGGCAGGTAGAGGGTACGCGAATAATCGAGGCCTGAGACGGACGCGTCGGACATGAGAGCGCCAAATTCGGTGTCGTTGCTTGGGCGGCTGGCATTAGAGGATTTGCCGCCATTCGCCAACTTTGTGTTCTCAGCGCCTCGCCGCGAGAGCGTTCCTGGGGAAGCGTGATGGCTCGATTAAGTCAAATCGCTCCCGGGCCAAGGCGATCGGGCTCTTGAGGCGGCTCTTACTATTGCGTTGACTGTCGGTCTCTTCAACCGCGGCCAGCTCCGGGCGTCTTGGCCGGGCTTGACCCGGCCATCCACGAGAACACCGTCACCTCCATTTAATGGATTGAACCTAAAGGATTATCCATACCGAAGACCGTTGGCGGCGCCGAGCGGCGTGGATGGCCGCGTCAAGCGCGGCCATGACGGCGCCGGCAAGGCCATCAACATCTAACGCAATACGAGGTGTGAATTAGGCTCTTATAGCGATATCTGTTGGTTGGTTTGTCCGAGGTCGGTTCCAGGGCGTCATGGCCGCGCTTGACGCGGCCATCCACGAGAACACCGCCGCTTCCATTTAAGGCTTTGATACAAAAGGGCTTATCCGCACCGATGACCGATGGCGGAGCCGGGCGGCGTGGATGGCCGGGTCGAGCCCGGCCATGACGACAGAGGCTCCGAAGCGCAGTCGCGAATCGCGAGACCAACAGATATCGCTATAAGCGTCGTGAATAGTCTTGACAAAATCCGAAACGTGCGATAGATATTTTCTTGATCGGAATCCATCTCCCATCTCGGCGCCAGCCGGGTGGCGGCGGGAGGCCGTCGCTGTTTGAAATGTTGCAGATCACAACCCGCCGCGCGAGTGACGAGGGTCGGAAATTTTTTTTGTTTCCTCCGCCCGTAACTCATTGAAAAGTCTAGATTCGGGGAAATAAAAGGAAATAAAAGGAAATAAAGGGAAGCAAATTTACTAACAATTATGCGCATTTTGTTTCCGTTTGCTTCCTTGGAACTCGCGCCCTGGTTGTCGAAGCCCGAGGTTCATGGCCATTAACAACATATTGACTATGTTATACGCGCGGCCTCCACCCAGCAGCGCATGACTCCAGAATCGCCCGCGCACGCTCCTTGTCCCGGCTCATCTCGGCCACGAGCGCGTCCAGGGACTCGAACTTCTTTTCGTCGCGGATGCGCTCAATGAACTCGACCTCCATTTCGCGGCCATAGAGGTCGCCGTCGAAATCGAGCAGATGAACCTCGAGCAGCGGCGGGCCATTGTCGACTGTCGGCCGGGTCCCGAAGCTGGCGACCGCCGGAAGGGCGCGGCCGTCGAGCCGCGCGATAACCGCATAGATCCCATGCGCGAGGCGGTTGGTCGGCTCGAGCGCGATATTCGCCGTCGGAACGCCGAGATTGCGGCCCAGGTGCCGGCCCGAAATCACCCGGCCCGAGACCGAATAATTGCGTCCGAGACCTCTCGCCGCCGCGGCGAGGTCGCCCTCTTCGAGCGCCCTGCGAATGGCGCTCGAAGACACGATGCCTGCGCCATCTTCGACTTTGGCGATGATCTCGACGCCGAAGCCGTGCTTCAAGCCCGCCTCGGCGAGCGTGGCGGCCGAACCGGACCGGCCCTTGCCGAAATGAAAGTCCCAGCCGACGACGACCGCCCCGACCCCGAGCCGCTCGACCAGAACCTTGGCGATGAACGCCTCCGCGCTCATGCTCGCGAGCGAGGCGTCGAAGCGGATGAGGACAAGGCCGGTGAGCCCGAGGCGGGCGGCGATCGCGGCCTTGTCTTGCGGCGGCGTCAGCCGGAACACGACCGGGCGGCCAGCGAAGAAGTCGGCGGGATGCGGTTCGAAGGTCAGGATCGCGCCCGGCGCCGCTCTCTCCTTGGCGATCGCGACGGCGCGCTCGATCACCGCCCGGTGGCCAAGATGCAGGCCGTCGAAGTTGCCGATCGCGTAGACGGCGCCTTCGAGCCCGTGCGGCGGCGCCATCGGGTCCGTGGCGACCACGAAGCCGTTCGTCATCCTATCCTGCCGGTCCCCGGGATTGCGCGCGACCCCGTAGCCGCGTTTCGCTGCCCGCGCAACTGCGGCCCAGCGCGCCCGGCCGCTTCAATCGGCGGGACGCTTGAGCCTGGGCGACGGCGGAACGCTGAGAACGCCCTCGCCATCGAGGACGACCCGGTCGCCGACGCGGCACTCGCAATGCAACCGGACGCGGCGGTTCTTTTCCGTCAACTCGACCACCTCGACGCTGACGTCGATGACGTCGCCGATCTTGACCGGTCCGCGAAAGTTCAAGGTTTGCGAGATATAGACGGCGCCCGGCCCCGGCAGCCGCATGCCGATGACGCCGGAAATGAGGCTCGCGGTGTAGAGGCCATGAACGATCCGCCCGCCGAACCGCGTCTTGCGGGCGAAATGCTCGGACAGATGAATCGGATTGTGATCGCCCGAAAGTTCGGCGAACCCGATCACGTCCTCGTTCTCGACCGTTTTGCGGATCGTCGCGCGCATGCCGAGCTTGAGATCCTCGAAATAGAGCGTCTCGAACAGCGCCACGGTCGGGCGCCTCAAGGCCGAAGCATGCCAATGGCGGCCAGCGGCCATGCGTCGTTTTCATCATAGAGCCGCTGCAGTTCGACCGGATCGGCAGGCGAGTCCAGCGTCGGCTTATGCAGCGAGCGATGAATGCCGCCGGTGACGAAGAGGGCGTCGAGCCCTGCTCGCGCGGCGCCTATGATATCGGTGCTGATGCCGTCGCCGATGGCGAGCACGCGAGGCTTCTCGATCGGTCCGCCGCGCGCTTGCTCCGCCTGCATGAGCGCCCGGTCGTAAATCGGCGCATGAGGCTTGCCCGCGTAGATGACCGCGCCGCCGAGCTCCTCATAGCGGCGCGCGAGCGCTCCCGCGCAATAGATGAGGTCGTCGCCGCGGTGGATCACGATGTCGGGATTGGCGCACACCATCATGAGGCCGCGGCCGGCAAGCGCCCGCAGCTCCGCCTCGTAGTCCTCGGGCGTTTCGGTCTCGTCATTCCTGAGGCCGGTGCATACGGCATATTCGGCGTCGCTGAGGGATACGAGCTTGGGCCGCTCGCGCGACCCCGCCGCCGCATCGAACAGGCTGAGGTCGCGCCCCGGCCCAATATGGAGGACGCGCGCGCCGGCCCGCTCAGCGATCATTCCGATGGTGACGTCGCCTGACGTGACGACGGCGTCGAACGCCTCGGGGGGAACGCCGAGCCTCAGCACCTGCCTTCGAACCGGCTCGGACGGACGCGGCGCGTTGCTGATCAGAACGACCGCGCCGCCCTGGGCCCGGAACGCGGCCAGCGCCGCCGAGGCTTCCGCGAAGGAGGCGACGCCATTGTGCAGCACGCCCCAGATGTCGCAAAGAATCGCGTCGTAGCGGTCGGAGATTTCGCTCAAGCCGCCAATCTGCCGAACAATCTGCGCCTGGTCCTGCCCCATCGATGGTGGCTCGGCTAGGCGAGGACCGCGCCCCTGTCAAGGCGCGGGGTCGACGCCATTGCGCTGGCGTTCCTGGCTCCGCCGGCGCCTGCTTGACGCCGCTCGGGTTGGTTCCTACCTACGGAGCGCGGCAACCACGCCGTCATCGAGGGCGCCCATGTCATTAACGGCCAAAGTCACAGACTCGAGTTTCGAGACCGACGTCATCAAGTCCGACGAGCCGGTCGTGGTCGACTTTTGGGCGGAATGGTGCGGGCCATGCCGCATGATCGGGCCGGCGCTGGAAGAAATTGCGACCGAAATGAACGGCAAGGTGAAAATCGCCAAGCTCAACGTCGACGAGAACCCGGGCGTCGCCGGCAAATACGGCATCCGGTCGATTCCGACGCTAATGATGTTCAAGGGCGGCAAGCAGGTCGCCACCAAGACCGGGGCCAGCCCGAAGAGCGAGCTCGCGCGCTGGATCACCGCCTCCGCTTCGGTTTGACGTCCCGCGCTTCGCCGCGCGCTGCCTCAAACCGGAATTCGCACCGCCGCCCTTAAGCCCCCCATGGGGCTATCGGACAGCGTGATGTCGCCGCCGTGCGAGCGGGCTATGTCGCGCGCGATCGCAAGCCCCAAGCCCGAGCCGCCCTCGTCCTGGTTGCGCGCCTCGTCGAGCCGGTAGAACGGCCGGAACACGTCCTCGCGATAGGCCGGATCGATGCCGGCGCCGTCGTCGTCGACGACGATCGACACGAATTTCGCCTCGCGAATGGCGGAAACGCGAACCGTGTCGGCGTGGCGCTGGGCGTTGGCGACGAGGTTGCCGACGCAGCGCTTCATCGCCATCGGCCGAATGCGAATATCGAGATCGCCACGGGTCTCCACGCCAAGAGAAGCGCCGTGGCGCTCGGAAGTCGACCGGAGGTCCTCCAGGATCGATCTGACATTGACGCGGCTCGTTGGCTCGCCCGCGTCGCCGCGCGCGAAGGCAAGATAGCCTTCGAGCATCTGCCCCATTTCATCGACGTCGTTTTGCAAGAGTTCGCTATCAGCCGAATTGTCGAGCAGCGCCACGGACAGCTTGAATCGGGTCAGCATCGTGCGCAGGTCGTGGCTGACGCCGTTAAGCATCGCGGTGCGCTGTTCGGTCGCTCGCTCGATCCGCCGTTTCATCTCGATGAAGGCGCGCCCCGCCTGCCGGACTTCCCGCGCGCCATGCGGAGTAAAGTCCAGATTTCTGCCCTTGCCGAAATCCTCCGCCGCCTTGGCCAGGCGCAAAATCGGCCGAATTTGATTGCGGAGGAAAATAATCGCGACCGTCAGGAGGACGATCATCGCTCCAAGCATCCAGAGCACGAAAATATGGGCGTTCGCCTCGTAAGCGAGCGCGCGGCGCGTCACCAGGCGAAGCACCCGGTTGCCGAGATCGACGCGTATTTCCATCAGCCCCGATCGGCCGACGGTGTCGACCCAGAAAGGCTGGGTGACCTGCTTTCTGATTTCGTTCGGAAGCGTCCGCGTCAGCGGATCGAGCGCGCCGTAAAACGACCGGGGCATTTGTGGCGGCAAAGGACCGGCAGGCAGAACGGTTGCGTCCATGCGGAACCTTTCGGACGCGAGAGACGCCAGAAACGCGTCATCCTCGCCCGGCGGGAGCTTTTGATAGAGGTCCGTCAACGCCCCGACGTCACGCGCCACCGCCTCGGAGAGCCGGCGGGTCACCAAATCCCAGTGGTGCTGCATGAAGACGAAAGTGACCGCGGTCTGGAGCAGAACCATCGGCACGACCACGATCAGGAGCGAACGCTTGTAGAGGCCCTTCGGCAGCATTTCCGCGAGGCTGCGCGCGACCCGGCGCCAGCCTATGCGAATCTGCGCCATGAGGCGCAGCCTGCGAAATGCGGGTCTCTCGTTCATCGGTCCGCTATCAGCCGATATCCCGCTCCTCGGGCCGTCTGCAAGTGTATCGGGTTGGCGGGGTCCTGTTCGATCTTGCGCCGTAGCCGATTGACGAGGACGTCGACCGTTCGCTCCTGAGCGGCGCCGCCCGATCCCGAGAGCGCGTCGCGAGACACGATCGCGCCCGCGTTCGCGCTGAGCAGGCGAAGCATTTCGCGCTCGCGCTCGGTGATGCGGACCGGCTCGTCGCCGGCGCGCAATTCTCCCCGCTCGAGCGAGAATGTGAACCGTCCGAAGCGAACGATCGTCGCCTCCGGGCTGCCCGCCGGCGCGGCTCGGGAGCGCCGAAGCACCGAGCCGATCCTGAGCAGGAGTTCGCGTGGCTCGAACGGCTTGGCGAGATAGTCGTCGACGCCGATTTCGAGCCCGCGCACCCGGTCCTGCGGTTCGCCGCGGGCGGTCAGCATGAGAATGGGCACCTGCGAGCGTCCCCGCAGATCGGCGGCGAAGTCGAACCCGTTCTCGACCGGCATCATGACGTCGAGCACAATGATGTCGAACGCCAGGCCCGCGAGGAAAGCGCGCGCCTTGGCGGCGGTGGCGGCGACCGTGACGCGGTGGCCGTGCTTGACCAGGTAGCTCGACAGCAAGGCGCGAAGGCGCCGATCGTCGTCGACCACCAGGACATGGGCGGCGTCGTCCTGGAACGAATTCGTCGCCGCGCTCATCGCGCCTGCCCTGCCCGCTTCGCCGGCTCCTGCCGGCCGGGCGCGTCGCTCGACGCCTTCTGGGGATCGATCATCGCCTTGAGAAAGGCTTGCGCCGACGGGAGCCCCCAGTCGCCCAGTTGGTCGAGCGCCAGCGCGAACCGCCGCGTCTGGACCAGGGCCAGTCTCAGCGCCAGCCGCTCGCCGTCCGGGGTGGCGTAAAGCTGGCGGCGGCGACGGTCGAGAGCCCCGGCCTTGATCTCCACGAAATTCTTGTCGACGAGTTCCCGCAACACGCGATTCAAGCTTTGTTTTGTGATCCGCAATATCTCCAAAAGTTCGGCGATTGTCAGTCCGGGCCGCCGGCTCACGAAATAGAGGACGCGATGATGGGCGCGTCCGAATCCATAGGCCTCGAGCAGACGATCCGCGTCTCCGACAAAATCCCGATAGGCGAAAAAGAGCAGTTCGATCAGTTCGTACATCGGCTCTTCGGCGCGGCGCGGCGGCGCGGCCGGAGCGGGCTTGGAGACGTCGGACGGCATCAGCGAGCCCATTAGGTCAGCAATGTTGACATAATTCGGCCCTCGTGCTAGCCTATACATTATCGGCGACGCGATCCATGTAACTCCAAACGCCAAAAAACCAAACCGACCCGCTTCGAAGAGGAAATAGCCCATGGCCGCCCAAACCTTTGACAACCGCGATGGCTGGATCTGGATGGACGGCCATATGGTCCCCTGGCGCGACGCCAAGGTCCACGTTCTGACGCACGGGCTGCACTACGCAAGCGCGGTTTTCGAAGGCGAGCGCGCCTATGGCGGGCGCATTTTCAAATCCACCGACCATTCGCGGCGGCTAAGGGAATCGGCGCGGATTCTGGATTTCGAGGCGCCCTTCAGCGTCGCGGAGATCGACGCCGCCAAGGCCGAAGTGTTGAAGCGAAACCATCTCGACGACGCCTATGTGCGGGCGATCGCCTGGCGCGGTTCGGAGATGATGGGGGTCTCGGCCCAGCACAACAAAATTCATCTGGCCATCGGGGTGTGGGAATGGCCGAGCTATTTCGACCCCGCCCAGCGGATGAAGGGCATCCGGCTCGATATCGCCGAGTACCGGCGGCCCGATCCGGCGACTGCGCCTGCGCTTGCCAAGGCGGCCGGCCTCTACATGATCTGCACTATCTCCAAGCATCGCGCCGAACGCCGCGGCTATGCCGACGCCTTGATGTTCGACTGGCAGGGCCGGGTCGCGGAATGCACCGGGGCCAACATCTTCTTCGTCAAGAACGGAACGATTCACACGCCCGTAGCCGATTGCTTCCTGGCCGGCATCACGCGGGCGACCGTCATCGATCTTGCGCGCAGGCGCGGGCTCGAGGTCGTCGAGCGGCGAATCCTGCCCGCCGAGCTCAGCGAGTTCGACGAATGCTTCATCACCGGAACCGCCGCCGAGGTGACGCCGGTCGGCGAGATCGGTCCGCACAATTACAAGCCGGCGGCGATAACCGCCGCGCTGATCGACGCCTATAGCGAGGAAGTGAAGCCCAGAACCAAGGCCGCCTGACGCGGCTCGGCAGGGTTGGCGCTTAGGGCGCGCCATCGACGGAGGGGCGCCTAAACCCCATTGCGAGCCAGGCGCCGAGCAACTTCAGCATGAACTTTCCGGAGCGGCCGGGATAGTTGGGCATATCGTCAGGCAAGATCGCGCCCTCGGGCCGTTCGGCCGTCATCACCCGCATGGTCGCGGGCGGGATGTCCGCGGGAAGGCGGGCGCGATAGACCGAAAGCCAGTGACCCTTGGTGAAGTCGGCGAACATGCCGGTGTTGCAACAGCGCGCGCGCACTCGCCTCGTCGGCGAATCCGGTTTGAGCCGTCGCTCGTCCAAAAGGTCGGAACCCCGGACGCAGCGGACTCGATCCTTGCGATAGAGGACGTAATCCGTACCCCCATCCTCGGCCAGGAATGAATCGGCGCCTGCGGTCTCCCGATGCCGGCGGCCTGCCTCCTGGCAACTCGCACAATAGCAAAGGGCTCGCAAAATCGGAGTTCCGACGATCTCAAGCTCGACTTGACCGCAACGGCAAGGCCCGAGAACGCGCTCGTTCATCATTTGGAATGGCCTTCAATCGGCTCGAACCCGGAGCAAGCGCGCCATTCTCTATCTCTCCGCGGCGACGAAGCTGTCCATGACGAGTTTTCGCCCCGCCTTGTCGAAGTCGACGGTCAGCTTCGAGCCGTCCACTGCGACCACGGCGCCGGGCCCAAATTTGTTGTGGAACACCCGCGAGCCGGCGCGGAACGCGGAAGCGGACGAAGCCTGCCTCATCACCGCGCCTTCAAAAATCGGGCCTGACGGTCCGCCGGGGCCTCGACCTGATTCATTCGACTCGCGCCGCCGCGCCTCGGCCCGGCGCCAGCCCGGCGTCTCGTAGCGGGAGGCGAACCCCACCCCCACGCCAGTGGAGGGCCACCCGCCATAGGCGCGATCCGCCGACCCGGCGGATTCGTCGACCTCGATGTGATCGGCGGGCAATTCCTGGACGAACCGGGACGGGATCGACGCCTGCCATAGGCCCCGCACGCGGCGATTGAGGGCGTAGTAGATCTTCGCCTGCCGGCGGGCGCGGGTGAGGCCGACATAGGCCAGCCTGCGCTCCTCCTCGAGCGCGGCCAAGCCATTGTCGTCGAGCGAGCGCTGATTGGGAAAGAGGCCCTCTTCCCAACCCGGCAGAAAGACGAGGTCGAACTCGAGGCCCTTCGCCGCATGAAGGGTCATGATCGAAACCCGCTCGCCCTCGTCGCCGCCGTCGGCGTCCATGATCAGCGACACGTGCTCGAGAAAAGCCGCGAGATCGGGGAATTCGCCCATCGACCGGACGAGCTCTTTCAGATTGTCGAGCCGCCCCGCCGCATCGGGCGTGCGCTCCGCCTTCCACATGTCGATATAGCCGCTCTCCTCGAGAACGAGCTGGGCCAGCTCGTCATGAGAAATGCGGTCGGCCTCTTTGCGCCAGCGGTCGAAGTCGTCGAGGAGGCCTCTTAAGGTTTGGCGCGGACGAGGCTTCAGCTCCTCGGTTTCGATGAGCGAGCGCGCGGCGCGCGTGAGCGACAGGCCGGTTCGCCGGCCATGCTCGTGCAGAAGCGCGAGCGTGGCGTCGCCAAGGCCGCGTTTGGGCTGGTTGAAGATGCGCTCGAAGGCGAGGTCGTCGTCGGGCTCACCGACGCAGCGGAGATAGGCGAGGGCGTCGCGGATTTCCGCCCGCTCGTAGAAGCGCGGGCCGCCGATCACCTTGTAAGGCAGCCCGAGCGCGATGAACCGCTCCTCGAATTCGCGCATTTGAAACGAGGCGCGCACGAGGATCGCGATATCGTCAAGCGAGACGCCCTTGTGCTGGGCGGCCTCGATCTCCTCGCCGATGAGTCTTGCTTCTTCCTGCGCGTCCGGCGCCTCGGCGACCGTCGGCCGGTCTCCGGGCGGCTTGTCGGTGAAGAGGGTCTTTCCCAACCGGCCGCGGTTATGCGCGATGAGGCCAGCGGCGACCGCCAGAATGTGCCCGGTCGAGCGATAATTGCGCTCGAGCCGAATCACCTTCGCCCCGGGAAAATCCTTCTCGAAGCGCAGGATGTTTTCGACGTCCGCGCCGCGCCAGGCGTAGATCGACTGGTCGTCGTCGCCGACACAGCATAGATTGCCGTTCGCTTGCGCGAGAAGCCGCAGCAGCAGGTACTGGACGACATTGGTGTCCTGATACTCGTCGACCAGGATGTAGCGGAAGCGGCGCCGGTAGGTGTCGAGAACGTCGGCGTTCTCGC
>Ga0335075_10010511_pt1 | contig 14043 bp, 10 predicted proteins | sample Lox_Sample_24_FD_206723 | JGI IMG/M metagenome (GOLD analysis project Ga0335075, IMG submission 206723) | Soil microbial communities from Loxahatchee National Wildlife Refuge, Florida, United States - Lox_Sample_2.4 | ecosystem: Environmental > Terrestrial > Soil > Wetlands | place: USA...
GGCGGCCTCCTATTCGTGGGGGTCCTGGCAGGTGCTGTTGCCGCTGGGCGGCGGGGTCGCTTTGCTGGCGGTCATGGTCGTGGTGGAAACCCGGTCCCCCGACCCGCTGATTCCGATGCGGTTCCTGGCCAACCGAATCCGGGTGACCGCCAACGTGTTGAGCATGGTCACATGGGCGGTGTTCGTGGGCTACGTCGTCATGCTGAACACGTACATGCAGCAGGTGCTCCACTATTCCCCGCTGCGGACGGGACTATTGAACCTTCCACTTGGCGCGATAACCGCCGGGATCGTGCTGGGTACCAGGCTGATGCCGCGCGTCGGCGTCAAGGTGGTAATGGCCATCGGCTACCTCGGCAGCGCGGTGGGACTGTGGGTAGCAAGCTATATCCATGTCGACTCTTCCTACGTCGGCGCGGTTCTGCCCGGGATCATCGTGTTCGGGGGCTTGAGCGGTTTGTGCTACCCGGGCCTGATCAGCGGCGCGCTACATCAGGTCACCGACCAGGACTCCGGCTTGGGCTCCGGGGTGCAGAACGCCATGCAGCAAATAGGCGCAGCGCTCGGCCTGGCCGCCTTGGTCACGCTCGCGTTCCGTTACACACAGCACATGGCTCATGCCGGAGTGCCGTCGGCGGTCGCGCAGACCGACGGGTACGCGCTGGCGTTCCGCGTCAGTGCCGCTGCATACGCCGTCGCGGGCGTACTCGTCCTGGTAGTGCTGGAAAGCGCGAGCGCCACGATGCGCAGTCCCCTCGCCGAAGCCCCAAGCGACAACGCGCGTCTTCCACCGAGCGCTGTTCGCAAACGTTTGCTTTAGGGGAACGGACTCGGCTTCGCCTAAAAAAGACTGTCCGGGAGGCCGAAGTGTATGCGCGCCACTTCCGCCGCGATGACGTCGTGCCGGGCGGAGATGTGCCCGACGTAGGTCGACACGTCCCGGTAGTAACGCTGCATCCGGGTGCCGCGCTTGGCCGCGGACGTCGCCGCCGCACCGAACAGCTCGCCGGTCGCCTGCACCGCCATCCGCGCCGCGACCTGGATCATCGTGAACATCCGGGCGTCGTCCTCGCGGGTGAACGGCTCTCCGGTACGGTGCCACCGCTCGGCGAGCTCCATGTACCGCTCGCCGCACTGGTAAATGATGGCTTCGGCGCTGTCGATGAGCGCCAGCGCCTGCCCGTAGTGCCGCTGATACTCCTCGACCGTGTAGCGGGGGGCCTGCGGCGCGAAGGACGTTTTCTTCGTCACAATGATGTTCTCGTACTCCTCCAGCGCGGCGCGGGCCGCGCCGATTACGGGGATCACCACGCTGGCATGGTTCATCGCGTATATCCGGCCGCAGAACAACGGCTCATCGTGCAGCACCATGCCGGGCGCGGCGGTGGTCGTGTTGTGCGTCCAGTCGCCCGGGCAGGTGCAGTGCCCGGGAACGAACACGTTCTCCACCCGCACGCTGTTGGATCCGCTCGAGTTCATCCCGAGTATGGTGCCGCCGCCCCAGTCGGGCAGCACGGTGACGTTCTCGATCGGCGTGCAGATCGTCAGCATCCCCTCGGCCTGGCGGCCGGGCACGAGCGTGCCGCCCATGAAGTGGGTCGCGTGCCCGGCACCCGAACAGTAGTCCCATGTCCCGTTCACCACGTACCCGCCGTCCACCGGCTTCGCCGTCCCCATCGGCACCGCCCGGTACGGGCACCTGAAGTCGCCGTCCGGCCCGAACAGGTCTACCTGGCCCGCCTCGCTGAACCAGGCGCCGAGCGCGTGCGCCACCTGCGCGCTGATGCACAGCCCCCACGCGGTCCCCGGGTCGCCCTCAGCGACGGCCATCATGACCTTCCAGTAGGTCAGCATGTCGAGGGCGTAGCCCCCGAATCGCTTCGGCTGCAGGATCCGGTAGAACCCGGCCTCGGTGAACTTCTTGTCAAGCTCGGCCGTGTGATGCCCGAGCTTTTCCGCCTCGTCCTGCTGCTCGCGGATGGCCGGGATCAGCGACCGGGCCCGGGCGATGATCCTCTCTGGCGTCAGGCCTGGCTCTGGCACCTGGACCTCGTGCGGCCGGGAAATGATCTGCTCTGGCACACTACCAGCCTGGTATAAAGGCCTAGCCGTGGCAAGCTCCGTGACCGAGTCCGGGGTATCGGACGGAGGATGCGCGCGTGTCCTGGCCAGCTATGCCACAATTGCACTGACGGGTTCCCCTAACTAACCGGCGAACCGAGCGCCCCATGACGGTTGAGGATAGAGAGCGGACACCGAGATGACTCGCTTCCATTTGGACCGGCGCTTGCCGCCGGATTTTCTCGTAAACGCGCTCCGTGCAGACGCACGAGATGGACTAACTGCATCACCCAAGTACATCCCTTCAAAATGGCTTTACGATTCCAAGGGGAGCGAAATCTACGAGAGGATTACTCGGCAGCCCGAGTATTATCCTTTTAGGGTTGAGGGCGGCATCCTTGAGGCCGTCGCGGATGAGATCGCAGCGGCTACTCGGGCGAGCAGCATCATAGAATTTGGATCCGGGTCCGCGGATAAGACCGATATCTTGCTCCGCGCACTTCGGCGGGCAGGGACCCTCGACGCCTACATCTCGATCGATATCAGCGAGTCAGCCCTCTTGGCGGCCGGGTCGCGACTTATAGCCGAATATCCCGGCTTGTCCGTGCGGGCTTTGCTCGCCGATTTCGAAACGCAGGCTGAGACACTCGCGGCACAAGAGTCCCCTTCGCCGAGGCTTGTGCTGTTCCTCGGCGGCTCTATTGGTCAGCTAAGGCCAGATCAGCGCGCCGAATTTCTCCGAACGCTCCGTGGCGCTTTCCACCAAGGCGATATGCTACTGCTCGGCGTCGACCTAGTCAAAGACCCCGCCAAGTTCATGGCCGCATATAATGACTCAGCAGGAGTCTCGATCGAATTCAGCAAGAACCTCCTTAGCGTGCTAAACGTCAACGTTGGCGCTGACTTCAATCTGGACGCTTTTGACCACGTTGTCACGTGGCATGGCGAGGCTGAGTGCGTGGAGATGTGGCTACAGTCACGAATTAGCCAGGTCGTCCGCCTGTCCGAAATCGACCTGTCTGTAGGTTTGGCAGCCGGAGAACGGATTCAGATGTCCATCTCGGCAAAGTTCCGGCGAGATGGCATCCGGACAGAGCTTGAATGTGCGGGATTCTCCCTCAGTCACTGGTGGACCGATCCTCATGGGCAATACGCACTGTCCCTGTCGAGGCTGATGTGACTCCGGCTGTTAACTTGCAGTGAGGACCGAAGCTTCCCCAACGTTTGGCGGGAAGAGACGGGTAATCTCCTCTACCGCACGGTCATGACTTTCACCGAGGCCGGTGTCTGTGTCGAACACATAGAAGAGCAGGTTTCTTCCGTTAGGTTGTACGGCTGTGCGCTTGTCCGGCCCGTGGAATAGCGAAGCGATGATACTCTGCTTATCGCGTACTACTATCTGTCCCATGGTGCTTGTAATGCGTTCGCCTCGCATTCCGATGAAGCTTTCGGTCGATTCAAGACAGTCGAGAGTGATAAAACTATCTATAGCGTCGAGGTTCTGGACTCCCATTAGAATTCCTGTAGCGGCTTCGAGCGCTAGAAGTGCGAGGATCGGGCTTGGCGCCGGAGGGAATCCGCGGGATTCGGCGCTTGCTATTTGCTTGGTGAGTGGAAATTTCTGTTCGTTGACCTTGAAAAATCTCTCGAATTCAATGAGATTCGTTTGCCTCGACTCGTCCCTCGCTGATAGCGATTTCACAGTCCTCTCCGCGAAGGCGCTGACTTGCTTCTTAAATGCATCGGGGCTCACGTCCGTAGCGGTGACTGCCGTGAAACGCATCGCCGGGTAAAGAGCCACGAGTGCAGCGCTTCTCGCGCACCCGATAGAATGGTTGATCTTCATGAGCCTCCAATTTACTTTTTTCCGTGCAGTTGACACAGGTACTCGTAGTTAGCGGGCAGTTCACGCACGAGCCGCTGCTGGCCGTTGCGGATCTTGTCGAAAATCGGCTGCGCGCCCGCGACTGAAGCCGGGCGATAGTCAAGCAGTGGCAACGGCTGGTCCGGGACTAGCCCTAGGCCCGCAAAGATAGCGTAGTAACTGCCATTCGTCCAGAAGTTCCTGAACTCTGCACCCGGATCGCCGTAATACGTCTCGGCGGACGTGTAGGGCTGGTTAATCGCGAGCCCCGCCCGGTACAGCGCGATCTTCTCGAGGATGTTGTCCGTCAGCGTAAGCTCCTTATTCGCGCGCCAGAAAGCGGTGTCCGTCCGCGGTGCGAAGTAGAAGTGCGCCTGGATAAAGTCGCGTGTGTCGTCGAACATGATCTCGATCTCGCGGTTAAACCCGTCAATGAGGGACTGGTTGAAGCTCCGATCAGGGAAGTGCTTGACCAGTTGGTAGATGGCACCATAAATGAAGTGGATGCCGGTTGACTCCAAGGGCTCAAGGAAGCACGAGGAGAGCCCGATGCCCACGCAGTTCCGGACCCATGCCCGGCGATTGCGGCCAACGCGGAAGCGGATGCGGTTCAGTCCGGTCGTCTGGGGGTCTAGCCCCCAGAGCCGGCAGAAGTCTTCGGCGGCCTGGTCTGGCGTCGCGAACTGGCTGGAGTAGACATAGCCGCTGCCGAACCTCCCGAGCAGCGGGATCTTCCATGTCCAGCCGGCGTCCATGGCGATCGCGGAGGTGTAGGGCTCGATACCGTACCGCTCATCGTCGTGCGGCACGGATGCGGCCACGGCACTGTCGCATAGCAGGTGGTCGTTCATGTCGATGAACGGCTCTTCCATCACCTTGTTGATGAGCAAGCCGCGGAACCCGGAGCAGTCCACGAAGAAGTCACCGGACAGGCGGCGCCCGCCTTTGGTCAGCAACTCGGTGATGTGGCCATCGTCCCCGAGCTTGACATCGGTCATCTCGTCCTGCACGTGGATGACACCCTGTTTCTCGGTGGCAAAGCGCCTGAGGTAGTCGGCCACGAGTTGCGCGTCGAAGTGCCAGGCATAGCGTGTTGCCCGCCTGCCGTCGCTCCACCGTGGAGCACGCAGGGCATCCATCATGGCCGGCTCATGGAAGCATGCGTAGTCGAACGCCTCGTCAGTGCGCCCCAGCCAGCGATTACGGAACCAGTAGTGCGACAACGGCACGCCGTCGTGATTGGGGAGCAAGCCGAATGGATGGTAGAAGTGGTCGGTGCCGCCTGCCATGGTCCGCGGTTTCGGCTCCGGCCTGCCCGCCGTACGCCAGTTCACGAACTTCACGGCAGTCTTGAAGCTCGCGTTGCACTCGCGCATCCAATCGTCCTCGTCGATACCGAGGTAGTTGAAGAAGGCGTTCTGGAGTAGCGGGATCGTTGCCTCGCCCACACCGATCCTAGGGATGGTCGGGGCCTCAAGCACGGTTATCCTGGTAGTGGGCTCCAGCGCCTTTCCGAGATAGGCCGCTGTCATCCAGCCCGCGGTGCCGCCGCCAAGAATGACGACATCCTTAATCCTGCGATCTTCCACAGTTTTCTCCCGGTCGGTCACCAGTAGTAAACGGAACAGCATTGACGCTAATGTATGTCATGGCGCGGATTTGCTTAGATACCACTAATGAGACCCGCCCGGCGTGCCAGTTCGGGCTATATCGCTCGACTGGCTGAGCCCGCTGTCAGTGCGTCGCTCGGTTGATATTCTAGCTGCTCGTGGCGGCTGTTGAGCTGCCAGATAGCCATATCCGGATGTCCCTCCTGTGCCTAGGGCCTCTGGCGGCAAGTAGCCTGGATTGGTGCGGCCGGCGAGTTGCTTTTCGTGGAACTTACGCCATGCCCGCAGCCGGTGATCAAGTCCTATTATTGCTTCGGTTAGTTCCGTTTCGGTTTCGGAACCGCCAAGCTGGCCGGCCACTTGTACCAGCGGGACGAAGTGCGGATTCGAGAAAGCAAGTACGTGCCGGACCTCGGGGATACCTTCGAGGACTCGGGCCTTGTCAGGCAGCACACCATAGACGTGAGCATCGAGCATTTGCCAGCTCTGGCACTGCACGGCACTTGCATCTCCCGTGGCTTCCCTAAAGCCACGGAAATGTTCGGGGGGCATGGTCTTGACGCAGTGGAAGACCTTGATAAGCGGCACAGCGAACTCAGTCGCCGCAGCGAGGAGCTGGACTGCTTCAGCAAGTTGTCCTACATGAATTGCCGCTAGTGCACGTTGCACAAATATGAGCGTGCCCCAGAATAGGCACTCGGTCATCTGTATGAGACGGATAAATGCCACCTCGTCGTGACATGTAGTCTGAGGAAAGACTAGAAGATGATCGACGATCGCGGCTCCAGATCGGTCGCCTCCAATCTCGCATAGATCACCCACGTCTTCGATGATGTCGGGCAGAGCGACGATTCCGAACCTGCGAGGAATGAGCGCTTGCACTGCCGTGAGCTCCCTGATCCTCGCTTTGCTGACAACGAGTTCGAATTGCTCTCGTTCCGGATCCAAGGTGCCAGAAAGCGCCTTTAGCTCAAAATCAATTTGGCGCAGCAAGATCCGACGAAAGATGGCCCAGATCTTTCGCTGGGTAACTGACAATGGCTGATGACTATCTACCCCTAGCGCATGCCGTAGCAGACGTATCGTCGCATACGGCTCGTACCGAGGCTTATCTTGGGTCAGGATGTACTCCTGCGCACTCAAGAAGTAGCGAGCGGCCTCAACTGTAGCGTTCAGTGATCTATCATTGGAGACATTCCAGTTGTCGTGCAGCATCGTAGCCGTCGCAGAAAGGCTAATGATCTGTGAGACCAGAACTCTGTCTTCCCTGAGTCGTGCTCGCCCGAACCGACCGACCTTCTCCTCGTATGCTGCTAGGTCGAACACTGAAATACCTGCCAGGAGTTTACCAGGACTTGACATTCCCCAACCCCTTAGTCTTCTATTTCCTCGTTCCGTGTGGCGGGGAGTGAGCTTTGACGTATGTTCAACGCCATATTCAAGAAATGGGCCTTGCGGCTCGCGTAGAAATCGGCTCACTATTCCCTGGGTTACAGTTGGCCGGGGATCAGTTCCAGGCCAGTGGTGTCGGTTTCGACCCGCCAGAATGTCCCGGTCTGCTGCGAGGCTTCGATGTCGGCCTCGCGCGTCGCGGTCACGTAGAGGTCCGGACCATCGAAGACGCAGTTGGTGGCGTGCTCGCCCAGGTTGATCTCGCCGAGCACCGCACCGTCTGGCGAGATGACCGTGACCCCTTGGGAGACCGTGGTCGCGACGAATAGGCGCCCGTCCGCGGCGAAGGCCATGCCGTCGGGCACGTGGCTGGCCGGGAGCTGACAGAACGTGACGGGCTTGCCGTCCTCGAGCCGCTGGACCCGGTGAGCCCCCGACTCGGTCCAGTACAGCCGCTGATGCGCGTCGAAAGCAATCCCGTTCGGGTAAACGCCGGGTAGCTCGAGCAGCATGTCGCCCGCACCGACCGGGCCGACGACGAAGAGCCTGCCGGGTGAGCGGGCATCGAAGCGAAGATCTTGCTCTGATCCCGACTCGGTGAACCACAATCGGCCGTCCGGCCCGAACGCCAGGTCGTTCGGGCCGTAGAGCGGATAGCCAGCCACCTCGGAGAACAGCAGCTCGACCGTCCCGTCCGGGAGCACCCGCTGGATTCCGGACACGGCACCGGTGTCGCCGCTGCCGGGCACGTTGCCGCCTTGCGTTACGTAGATCGCGCCGTCACTGCCGAGCACCGTGCCCCACGGCGAGCCGCCGGTGCGGGCGTAGGCCGAGACGCTTCCGTCGGCGTAGACCAGCAGCTCACCGGTGTTGCCGTCGCAGAACACGACCCGGCCGTCACCCATGACCACCGGACCCTCGGGAAACCCGAGGCCGGACGCTAGCAGCATGGTTTTCATGGGCAAGACGATCTCCCGGGCTCTCCGCCCGCCCGCCCGGGCGGGCGGAGAGCCCGGGAAACGCCAGTCAGACGAACGACCACTGCTCGAAGCCAAAGTTCGACAGCGGCACACCCGCGGCGGACGGGGAATAGCCCGTGATCTTGGTGCTATAGGCGTCGAGCGAGTCGATGAACGCCGGGATGATGTAGCCGCCCTCGTTGAAGTCGAAGGTCTGCATCTCGTACAAGATCTCCTTGCGCGTCGACGCTTGGAGCGTGGAGTTCGCCGCGGCATAGAGGCTGTTGAGAGTGGGGCTGTTGGTGTGCGTCTCGTTAAACGGCGACGTCGGCAGCATGGACGTCGACACCTGCATAAGGTACGGGTCGTAGGTGTAGAAGTCCTGCGAGAACGTCCACGACAGGTAGTTCTTCCCGAAGAACGTGGTGGTCGGGACGTTGTCGAGCTGAATGTTCACTCCGGCCGCCTTGGCCTGCTCGGCCAGCACGGTCGCCATTGCCACCATGCCCGTGGCCGCGGGCGCCGTCACCAGCTTCAGCGTGAGGTTCTCCTGCCCGGCCTGCTTCAGCAGGGACTTCGCCTGCGGGATGTCCTGCTCCCGGTGCAGCCCGTGATCGAAGTCGGGGTCGTACGGGGAGAAGACGTCGGAGGCGACCACCCCGTAGCCGTCCAGGGCCGAGTCGATGAACTGCGGCCGGTCCACCAGGTATCGCAGTGCCTGGCGGACCCGGACGTCGTTGAACGGCGGCTGGTCCACCCGCATCGTGAACGGCGTGATTGACCCGGTGTGCGAAGCGACGGTCGTCACGCCGCTGACCGTGCCGAGCGCCGCCATTTGCGGCCCGTCGAATCCTCCGGCCGCCTGAATCACGCCAGTGGTGAGGGCGTCTTGCAGGGAGATGGTGTCAGGGAAGTCGATGATGGTCAATGTATCCACGTACGGCAGCCCGGACTGCCAGAAATTCGGGTTCCTGGTGAAAACGCTGCGCTGATTCGGGGTGAAGCTCTGGTACACGAACGGGCCGGTGCCGTTCGGCTTCTCCGTCTCCGGGTTGAATCCGTCCGGGATGATGTACAGGAAGTACCAGTACTCTAGCTGCTCCATGAAACTGGCATAAGGGCTGAGGAATGGCACCCGCACGGTGCGGCTATCCAGTGCCTTCAGCCCGGTCAGGTCCATGTTCCCGAGGGCGTTGTTGCCGGAGAACGGGGCCCCCGTGACCTTGTTCTTCCCGGTTTTGACCCGCCGGAAGCTGTAGATCACGTCCTGCGCGGTCAGCGGCTTACCGTTGTGGAAGGTGATGCCCGGGTGCAGCCTGATGGTCCACTCCATGGGCGTATTCGCGGTTATCTCCTCGGCGAGGACCATTCGAATCTGAGCCTGGGAGTCCATCTGGAGCAGGGACTGGTAGAGGGCCTGGGCCCGCGCGGAGTCGATGAACGTCAGCCCGCCGTGCGGGTCAAGGGTGTCCGCGCCGGAACTGCCGGAAAGGCCAACCTTCAGGCTGCCGCCGCGCTTGCCAGCGGACGTGGTGGAGCCGGTTGCCGTGCTCGATGAGCCCGTGCTACAGGCCGCGATCAGGCTGCCTGCGCCGGCCGCCGCGCCGGTGGCCGCGACACCCCGAAGGAATTGGCGCCGGTTCAGGGCTGCTGCCCCAGAGAGCAGCCCTCCATTCATATTCGATTCCGATCGATCCACGAAACTACCCTCCACGAAGGTGTTGCCCGCCGCATCGGTGACGAGTGCATTATTCTTAGGTCCCAGCGGGGAGGAAAGTACGATCTACCACCTGAAGTTCGGCATTCACTGGAACACGGGCCATGCTCTCACAGGCTGTGTGTGCTACGCAGTGGAACCCTAAGGGTTCAGCGTGTGCAATCGTGTATTACCTGCACACGTATGGGTTCCGCGGAGGTCGAAAGGCTGCGGTCTCTCTACCTGGGCGATTCCGGTTCGAGGATGATCAATATGCAGGCCGGGGGTGATCAATTTCGCATCGGCGATGATCAATTCAGCGTAGTCTGCTGATTCGCATTGCCTGGGCTTGGACGTCCCCATTACGCTACAAACCAGGTAACCACCGGTGATGCTGACGATCTCCGGGCCGGATGAGTCCCCGTCCTGGCGCCTCCCACCCCGAAACCGGAAGGATCGACGACGTGGCAGCCTCCGCCACCAGTGACCACGGTGGCATGGTGTTCTGCTTGCTGAGTTCACCGTGGCCGTAGCCGCGGTTCCCACCCGCCCGACCGCCCCTGGAGATGCGCATCCCATCGCGCGCCTGGTCCGGCGGCGGCTCGGCGTCGGCGTTGTCACCCTGTTCCTGGTGTCGGTGGTGGTGTTCTGGGCCACCGAAGTGCTGCCCGGCAACGCCGCGTACGCGATACTCGGGCGCAATGCCACGCCGGCCCGGGTGCGCGCGGTCGAGGTCGTCCTGCACCTAAACCGTGGTTTGTTCGACCAGTACTGGGTCTGGATATCCGGGCTGTTCACCGGCAACCCCGGCCAGTCCCTGGTCAACGGGCTGCCGGTGTGGGGCTACGTCGAGCCGAAGATCATCAACTCGGCGGTCCTTGTTCTCGTCGCCGGCGCCATCGGCGCGCTCGTCGGCATGGCCCTCGGTGCCATCGCCGCGGTGCGCAAGGACGGCTGGTTCGACCACGTCACCTCGGTGATCCTGCTGGCGGCGACGTCGCTTCCCGAGTTCGTCGTGGCCATCGGCCTGATCATTCTGTTGTCCACCGTGGTCTGGCACGTGCTGCCGGCGGTCTCGCTGCTGGCTCCGGGCACCTATGCCTGGAACCAGCCGGAGCTGCTCGTCCTGCCGGCCGCCACGCTGGTGATCGTGATCGTGCCGTACCTCATGCGCATGATGCGCGCCGCGATGATCGAGGCTCTCGAGTCGGACTATGTGGAGATGGCCCGGCTGAAGGGGGTGCCGGAGTGGCGGGTCGTGCTCGTGCACGCGCTGCCGAACGCGATCGCGCCCACCGTCCAGGTCATTGGCCTCAACTTCTTGTACCTGGCGGGCGGCATCGTGCTCGTCGAGTATGTGTTCAACTACCCGGGCATCGGCCAGGCTCTGGTGACCGCCGTCGACAACAGGGACATCCCGGTGATCCAGTTCATCGTCTTGATCCTGGCCGCGTTCTACGTGGTTATGAACATCATCACCGACGTGATCGCCCTGCTGGCCACGCCGCGGCGAAGGATTGCCAGGTAGCCCATGATCGTGAACGCCCCTGTCGCTCCCGCCGCCCAGCCGCGGCACGTCCGGCGGATCCGCCGGCACAAGCGGGGGGCCATGCTCTGGTCGGCCGCCCGCACCCCGCGCGGCATGATCGGGCTCGTGCTGGCCTCGTTGGTTGTGCTTGTCGCGGTTATTGGCCCGTTCGTCACCCCGTATTCGCCGGACGCCAACGCGCCCCTGGCCCTCGACTTTGCCAAGCCCTCTGCCCAGTTCCTGCTGGGTACCGACGTCGAGGCCCGCGACGTGCTGTCACGGGTGCTCGATGGCGGCTGGGTGCTGCTGATCATGGCGGCCTGCGCGACCGCCCTCGGGATCGTCGGCGGCGCGGCGGCCGGCGTGTCGGCCGCCTACCTGCGTGGGGCCAGCGACGGGATCATCATGCGAACAGTCGACGTGATTCTGTCGTTCCCTCAGCTCGTGTTCGCCCTGCTGCTGCTGAGCCTGCTCGGCCCGAGGCTGTGGCTGATCACGATCGCGGTCGGCGTCTCGCACGCCCCCCAGGTGGCCCGCGTGCTGCGGGCGGCCACCCTTGACCTCTCCGAACGGGACTTCGTCAAGGCGGCAGAGCTGCAGGGCATGCGGCCGGCCAAGGTCATGTGGAAGGAAATCCTGCCCAACCTGGTAAGCCCGCTCATGGTGGAGGCGGGGCTGCGGCTGACCTACTCGACCGTGATCATAGCCGGGCTCGCGTTCCTCGGCTTCGGGCCGCCGCCGCCGGCCGCGAGCTGGGGAACGATGATCAACGAGAACCGGGAGGGCCTGGCGCTGAACCCGTGGGCGGTGATCGTGCCGGCCCTGCTGATCGCGCTGCTGACGATCGGGACGAATACGTTCACCGACGCGTTCGCGCGCGTAGCGATCGGAATCGATCGCCAGCCCGAGGAAGCGGCGCTGATCGAGAACCTCGGCCAGGAGCTGGGTAAATGAAACACCGACTTGAGGTGACCGGCCTGGAGGTCCGGATGGGCCGGTCCGGGCCCGACGTGGTGCGCGACATCTCCTTCGCCGTCCCGGCCGGCGAGGTGCTCGGCCTGGTCGGCGAGTCGGGCTCGGGCAAGACCACCGTGGCCCTGGCCCTGCTCGGCCACACTCGCCGGGGGCTGCGCATCACCGCGGGCCAGGTCCTGCTGGACGGAACCGACCTGCTGGCGCTGAACCCGCGCGACCTGCGGGCGGCGCGCGGCGCCCGGGTCAGCTATGTGCCCCAGGACCCATCATCGGCGCTCAACCCCACACTCCGCGTCGGAACCCAGATCCGGGAGGTCATGCGGGTCCACCCCGGGGCCGTCGCCAGCGCCGGTGACCGCATGGCCGAGGTCATGCGGGAAGTCCGCCTCGACCCCACGCCGGAGATGCTGCGCCGGTACCCGCACCAGCTGTCCGGAGGCCAGCAGCAGCGGATCGCGCTGGCCATGGCGTTCGCGTGCCGACCATCGCTGATCGTGCTCGACGAGCCGACCACCGGGCTCGACGTCACCACCCAGCGCCACGTGCTGGACACCGTCCGCAGCCTCTGCCGTTCCCACGGGGTGGCGGCCGTCTACGTGAGCCACGACCTGGCCGTGGTCAGCGGCCTAGTGTCCGACGTCGCGGTCATGTACGCGGGACGCGTCGTGGAGATCGGGCCGGTGGCCCGGTTGTTCGGCGAGCCGGTGCATCCGTACACCCGCGGCCTGATCGGGGCCGTGCCGTCGCCCGAGCGCGCCGAGGCGCTGACCGGCATCGACGGCCAGCAGCCCCGGCCTGGCCGCCGCGGCGCCGGCTGCTCGTTCGCCGCGCGCTGCGGCTACGCCATCGCCGACTGCACCACCATCGCCCCTGAACAGGTAACCGTGGCCGGCCGTTCCGTGCGCTGCCTGCGGGCACAGGACATCCAGGCCACCCATCCCCAGCGCCTGCCTGCGGTGACCGGCCCGCCCGCCGTGGCGGGCACGCCGACCCTGTCGGTCCGCGGGGTCACGGCCAGCTACGGCAGCACACCGGCCCTGTCCGGCATCAGCCTCGAGGTACCGCCGCGCGGCTGCGTCGCCGTCGTCGGCGAGTCTGGTTCCGGCAAGACCACGTTCGCCCGCTGCGTGGCCGGGCTGCACAGCAACTGGACCGGCGAGATCACCCTTCAGGGCACCCGCCTGGCCCACGGAGCCCGCCAGCGCGACAAGGACGTGCTGCGGCGGGTCCAGTACATCTTCCAGAACCCCTATACCTCGCTCAACCCGCGCAAGACCGTCGGCCAGATCATCGACCAGCAGCTTAAGCAGTTCACCGGTCTCTCCCGCCGTGACCGCTCCGCGCGTGCCGTCGGCGTCCTAGAGGACGTGTCGCTGGGCCCGGACTTCCTGTCCCGCTACCCGGACCAGCTCTCCGGCGGGGAACGGCAGCGGGTCGCGATCGCCCGGGCCCTGGTGGTCCAGCCGGAACTGCTGATCTGCGACGAGGTGACCTCATCGCTTGACGTCTCGGTTCAGGCGATCATCGTAGGGCTGCTGCGCCGGATCCAGGCCGAACGGCACCTCGCCATGATCTTCATCACCCACAACCTCGCCCTGGTGCGCAGCATCGCCCAGTCCGCGGTGGTTCTGCACCAGGGCACAGTGGCCGAATCGGGTCCGGTCGAGCAGATCCTGGAACACCCGGCCAATCCCTACACCCAACGCCTAATGGAGGACGTGCCCAAGCTCAGACCGCCGTCCAGCGGTGCCAGGGCCTCCACCGGATGACCCGCCCGGCGTCACAACTCGTCATAGCCTTCCTTCGATGCATCTGGGTCACCCGCGGATGTGGACGCTAACTGCTGGTCGGTAATCACGACGGGATAGGGCGGCCAGCTGTCAGCGTCACCCGCGTGCCGGGCCGCAGCGCCAGCCGCTGTGCGGCGCTGCCGCCGTTAACCGCGATCGACGCGAACC
>Ga0335075_10010512_pt1 | contig 14043 bp, 12 predicted proteins | sample Lox_Sample_24_FD_206723 | JGI IMG/M metagenome (GOLD analysis project Ga0335075, IMG submission 206723) | Soil microbial communities from Loxahatchee National Wildlife Refuge, Florida, United States - Lox_Sample_2.4 | ecosystem: Environmental > Terrestrial > Soil > Wetlands | place: USA...
GCGCTCCGCCCGCCATCGGCCGACCCTACTCATTACAGCCGGTAACCCGGAAACAGGCTGACTGTCAAACACGTCAACAACGAATACGAGCGTTCACCAGTCGCGGCCCTGGCGGCCACCTTCACCTGATGTACAAGGCGCTGGCTTACGGCCGTTTATTCTTTCTCCTCGCCGCTGTCCTGACCGTCACCCGAACGCGCCGGAAGCGGAACTGGGTCCCTGCTCCCGGCAAGAGCTCCACCTCGATACCGGGGTTGCCGACCACTCTGAACCCCAGGCCAGCCAGCGATCCGGCCCCCGTTCCCGGTGAGGCGGGCGGGGCCTCGCCAGGCCCGTCAAGACTGGTCTGGTGCTACCAGGCTGGTGCCGGCAGGACCAAGCGGCGATAGGCCTGCTGGTGTCTGGCTGAATACATGAACACGCAGAGCGGGGACATATCCCGGGTTTAGATGTTCAACAAAAAGATTTTTCCGGCCCGGATCAGTGCTATCCGGTGATAGTCGGTGTTGGCGAGCGTAGGTGGGTGATAGCCGGTGTTGATCAGTCCGGTTTAAACGAGGTCTACGTTGCCGCCCGGTGATTTGCCAGCGTTACCAGATAGGCGGTTACCTGAAACGGAAAGGAACGCCAAGGCCGGGCATCACATCCGGCCGCGCCACAGGGATGGGGGAGATGACCTTCCCGGGATGAAGATCACGCTGCACTCCCCCCTGAACTGCCCCGGCTGCGGCAGCAGGTTCGAGGGCGCGTGGGTCCCGGGCAAGGAGACCAGCAGCCAAGCCTGCCCATCCTGCGGGGAGATGTTCACCGCGACCTGGAAAGGCTGGACTTTCACCCCGGAGCAGAAGGTGGTTACCCGAGGTGAGCTCTCCCTCGCACGTCGCCGTGGATCACGCTGACTTCTTTCTTCGTGGCGTGGATCAGGAATTCGTGCGAGGTCAACCACGCGCCGCGCTCGGACACGGGGAGCGCCTGGTAGATGTCGGCTACAGTTCTCCGGTGAGCTGCTCGTCCCCACTGGTCAGGCTCGGCAGACAGGGCCTTGAGCAGCGCGGGCCAGCCGCCGAGGCCATCCTACCAGAGGTGACTCCACCGGCCGCTGGTCATTGGCAGAATCTTGCAGCACTCGTGCCCATCGGTTGATGCTTTTGCGTCATCCAGGCCCCCGCGTAGCTCGCCAATGCCTCCTGACCAGCCGTGCACCGCCTGGGCTCGTTCGTCACCTAACGTCGTCGGTCTGGGCTTCTATAGTGAGGATGTGGTGAATGAGCAGCTTGGCCTGGATGCAGCGGCGGCCGAGCAGGCCGTCGTTTCTGTGTTCGAGCAGATTGTCGCCGTCCTGGCACGCCAGGCGGACGCGGCGATCACTGACGCGGCCTTGTTCCAACTGGCGGACACGCTGTTCGCTGCGTTTGCCCGCGCGGGTGAGGATGGGCTGACTGCTGAGCAGATCAGGGCGGCGTGCGCCGCCTTCCCGGACGAGGTGATCGACAACCGCCTAGGCGTCCTGCGCAAGCTTGGAGCGATCCAGCCTGCGTTCGATAAGCCCTACCAGCGCGAGTACCGGGCGTCGTTTACCAGCTACGTGTCGATGCTGTTCGTCCAGCGGATGCTGGCCCGAGGGGGCCAGTCGGAGCTGCACCAGCTCCTGACGTTGGAGAAGATCAGGCTGGAGGGCGGCCAGAGTACGGCCGAGGAGGCCCGCGAGGTTGCCGTCGGGGTCACGACAGCGCTGCGGCTCCTGGTCGCCGAGCTTGTGGCGCTGACCATCGGCGGCACCGTGGAGGCGCTGCGGGAGCGCGCTCCGCTGCTGTGGAACGCGAAGTCACTGATCGACCAGGCGTCTGCAGTGCATGAGATCCTGCTGGAGTTCTGGCCGGAACTGAGCCGCTGGTGCGGGGAGCTGCGCTCGGCGATCGCTGCCTACGAGGATGCCTCGACGAACGCGTCGGCGCGCTTGATGGCCGCAGCGGGGACCTCGCGGGCGCTGAACCTGCTGCCGCCCGAGATGTGGAAGCGGTTCGCGCGGCGGGCGACCGTGGATGAGCTCGCGGCGGTCCTGGCCGACCAGGTCTTCGATGCGCCTGCCCCATGGCACGACGTCGCCGACCTGGCAGAGGCCGTTGCCGGGACGCCGCAGCCAACCAGCGGCCGTTCCACGCCACCGCGTTCCCGGGTTCCCGACGGTGATGAGCAGCCGCCAGGAGAGTGGTCCGACGCGGAGGCCGAGCGGCTGGCAGGCGTAGCCGAGGAGGTACTCGGTGACCGTGACGCTGTTGCCGTCGAGCAGGTGCTGTCGGGCACAGACTGGGTGACGGCGCGCCGCGTGCTAGCCGACCTGGTCGCCGCGAGCAACAACGCCCGGCTCGGCTACCAGCTGACGTGGTCCGGCACGGTCGAGGTACGACCGGGCAGCGTGCCGTCCTGGCTAACCCATGGCGTGTTCGAGCGAGCGCGGGGGCCCGTGTGAGCAGCGCGGAAGCGGCGCTGTGGTGGGCGAGGGCGCGGGCCGAGGGGCCGCTGCGCGTGCCATCGGCGACCCGAACCCCGGTGGGCATGCTGCGGCTGGTGGAGCCGGGCGGCGAGCGCTGCTGGCTGCTACCCAAGCCGCCCGATGACGTGACGCCAGCCGTGCTGCCTGAGCTGCGGATGCAGGCGATCCCGGTGGAATACCCGAACGAGACCAGCCGGGTCCTGGCCGCAGCGCTGCGCTGCTGCTGGACTGACTCGCAGGCAAGCCCCTGGCCGGGGCAGCCGACAACGGTACGCGAGGTGCTGGACGTGGTAGACCAGCTCGTCCCCGGACGCGGGGAAGAGGTACTGCTTCGCCTCGGGACGGGGGCGCTCCGCCGCCTGCACGCCAGCCGGTGGCTGGACGTCGATGACGAGGCGCAGCGGGTCTGCTTCGGCCCCCGGGTGGCTACCTGGCCGGACCAGGACCTTCCGGCGCTGCGGGAACTGTGCCGGGAGCTGCCATTCCCGCGGCCTGACTGGGAGCCGGACCGGTGAGCGGCCTGTTCGACGACCTGCTCGAGCCGCTCGGTGATAAGCAGCGCGACGCGCTGGTCGCGGCCTGGGCGGCGCTTGAGTACGGCAGTGAGCCCGCCAGCGAGGCTGCACTTCCCGCGCTCCGGGACGCGGCGCTGCGTCACCTCCTTGACCAGATGCTGCACAGGACCGGCCGCACTCTTGTCCATGTGGGCGCCTACCTGTGGACATCGGGGTACCGGGACGAGACCGCCGCCGAACTCGCGGCGAACGGGTGGGGGGTCCTGCCGGCGCTGGAGCGCGCCGCGCTGACGCTGGTGCTGATTCACTCGGTCGCGATCCCCCGGGCAGAAGGCCGCCTGGCCGGGGACGACTGGCAGTCTCCTCATCCGACCACCCCGACCCACCTGCGGAAGCTGTCACAGGTACACGGGCAGCGGCGCCTGTCCGATGCCCTCCAGTGGCTGCGTGCGGCCGGGCTGGTCCGCGCGGTGCGCGGCGCCGATCCGGAGATGGCAGGCGCCTCGTACGTCCCGGGACCGGCTCTGCGCCGGCTTACTCCGGCCGCGCGCCAGCGCCTGCAGGAGAACCTGATCTTGGCCGTCGGCCCGGATACCGCGCTCGCCACGGCGATCACGGTCCGCCGGAGCCTGGGCCGCCCCCAGAAGTAACGCGACCCCCGAGGAGCGGCTCATGAGCGGCAGCACGCCGCAAGGAGAGGACATTGTCGGTGACCGTGTCCTGGTCGGCCTGCAAAGCGTGCGGATCTCCCGGCTGTCCACGCATCCCGTCCCGATCGCTGCCGGCACCCTGATCGCTGTGGCCGGGCAGGGGCCGACGGATTCCAACGGGGCGGGGAAGTCGTCGCTGATAGCCCAGGTCAGCCTGCTGCACGCCGATGAGCAGTGGCGCTTCGGCTCTGGTGCGCCCGCCGCGGTCGAACTGTTGTTCAACGCCGAGGACGCCGGCGGTGAAGACCGATGGGGCAACGCCGACCACGGGTACCTCATCGGTGTCTTCGCTCCCGCCGCCGGGACCCTCGATCAGCTTCAGGCCAGCGCCCTCACCGTGTGGATCCGCATCGACCGCAGCAGCCAAAAAGGTCCTCGGGTGAAACTGCGCTGGCAGGAAGGGCTCCACCTGCCCACCGGGAATAGCGAGGCCGAGCGGGAGCAGGCCGCCGACTCGGTCTGGCAGACCCTGCCCCAGCGGGCCGGACGGCAGGACGTGGCAGCACGCGACCTGCCTCGGACCCTCTACGGGGAGCACGTGCGGTGCGTGTCGTTCCTGTCGACGTCGGTGCGGGCCAGCCTCACCCCGAACCTGCTCGCCCAGCCGCTGAACGAGATCTCCGAGCGGCGGATCTTCGAGGCGATCGCCGCGCTCACCGGCATCGACCACGAGCTGGAGAAGGAACGCCAAGCCCGCCGCCACGAGTACGACCGCCTGCAGGAGGCCAGCGACGCCGAGTCAGAGCTTGCTTCCTGGGAGGAGAGCGCCCAGGTCATCGAGGACGGCATCGACGCCCGGGACCGGGCGCGCGGGCACGTAGCGGAAGCGGCCGACCGCTGGCGGTCGCGCACGGCACGGCTGCTATGCGATGCCCTCCAGCGTGACACCGACATCCAGGCCCAGATCGCCGGGATCGACGCCGCGATCGACCGAGACAGCCGCAAGGCACAAGAGCTGGCCGGGCAGGCGGCAGAACTGGCCGACGACGAGGCGTTCACGCGGCGGCAGCAGGCCGCGATGAGTACGTTCGGCAGGCTCGACGGCGAGGACCGCGAGCTGGGCAACCAGATAGCGGCGCTGGAACAGCAGATCGAGGACGCCGACGGCCTGCTACGCGCGGCCAGGGAAACAGCCCGCGACGCCGACGGCCGGGACGAGCAGGCCGCCGACCGGGAACGCGCCGAAGCAGACGCGGCCCTGGAAGATGCGGTCAAGACGGTCGGAGTGGCGGAGAAAGCGCTCTCCGACGCCCAGGCAAGCCTGCGTGACGCGGAAAGCGGCCGGGACCTGGCCCGGCAGCAGATCGAGATCCTCGCGGCTGAGGGGATTCGCGCAATCGGCCTGCTGGACGCCGTCGTCCTTGACGAGCCGGACAGGGCACGGTGGGAAGCTGCCCTGTGGCCCTACCGAGAAGCGGCGGTCGTGGACTCAGCCCAGCTCAGCCGGGCCAGCCAGTTCCTGGCGGGCATGCCCGGCTCGATCCTGATCGCCGCCAACCTCCCCGCGCCAGCGCCCCACGGCCGGCTCCCGGGCAGCGCCGACTCAGGGTACGACCTGGGCAGCTTCCTCGCGGCCCTGGACACCCGGACAACGGCCCACAGTGACCCCGACCGTGTCCACGACGACGCCGGGATCGTAGTCATTGGCGGGTTCAGCCAGCCTGCGACCGGCCGCGCCGCCCGCATCGCGGCTGCCCGCGGGCAAGTCCGCCAGAAGTCCGCTGAGCACCATGACACCCTCGAGGCACGGAAATCCGCCGGACAAAAAGTAACCAGCGCTGAGCGCCGGCAGAAGGGCGCGCGGGCGGCAGCCGAGGCGGCCCGACTGGAAGCGCAGGCTGGCGGGCTGCGGGAAAAGGACCGGGCCACCAGGGAAGCACGCGAAAAGCTCGCCCCGGCGCTCGGCGCCGCGCAAGCCGAGCGGGACGACGTGCTGAGCCTTGCACGCGTCCGCCAGCAGCAGGTCGACGCACTGCAGCGCCAGAAGAGCGCCCTCGACGCCGACCTCCGGAAGCAGCGCCAAGAACGCGAGACCCTGGAGCAGGAGCGGTCACGGCTCAGCCTCCCGGAACTGGCCGCGCAATGGGACGGAACCCCCGGCACCGCCCACGCGCACCTGCTAGGCCTGCCGGAGCACCAGCAGTCCTGGACGGCCGATGACTGGTGGGAGGACGCCCGCGGCCTGATAAGCGACGCCGTCTCCGCGTGCTTCCCGCCCACCGCCACGGCCAGCATGCCAACGGAAATCTCCGTCCAGCAGGACGAATTCAGCCGACGTGGCCCCGACAGCGCCCGGAAGGCGCAGGCAGCCTTCCCACTGCTGCACCATGCTCTTCACGTGTACCTGCGCCAACTGGAAGGCACCGACCAGTACGAACGCCAGCAGATCGCCGTCCAGCGCGAGGAACGCCACAAGAGCCTCGACGCCGCGCGGCTCGGCCACGACGAGGCGGTCCAGGCAAGCCGGGCCTACCGGGGGGCACTCACCTCTGCCATCAAGAAGAAACTGGTCGACGTCGCGACCGAATTCGACCGGCTCGACATGACCTACGGCGGGTACGGGGCCACGCTCAAGTACGACGAGCCCCCGTCGCCAGCCGATCCCACCGAGGCGTGGGACTGGAAGGTCACGCCGATGTGGCGGCGCGCCGAAGGGCGGCGCCACATCCCCTACAACCGGCGGGCCAACACCGCGCAGGTCGACGACCGGGCGATCAAGCTCGTCTGCGCCGCCGCCGCCGCGAGCGGCACGGGCCGCCCGCTGATCCTCGTCTTGGACGAACTCGGCCGCAATCTCGGCAAGCAGCACCGCCGCGAGGCGGTCGCCCTGCTCGGGCAGATCGGCAAGGACCGCGGCATCACCGTCATCGGGGCACTCCAAGATGACATGGAACCCTACGCCATCGACGCATGCGGCCAGTACGTCAAGCTGCGCCGCAGCTCAGACTCCAGCCCGTACAACGAGCAGCCCGTCGTCGTCGGCTACGACGAGCACGCCGCGCGCGTCGAACTGCTCCGCGCCTGGCTGACCAGCAACGAGTACCGCGAGTCGGCATGACCACCCGGCCCTGTCCGCGAGGCTTCGCGATGCGCCACATCAGCGTCTACCCCAACCTCACCACGTACGCCGTCCCCCTGCCCGACGGCAGCTACAGAAGCGACCGCAACGGGAACCCGAAGATCACGCGCGTCACCCTGGAGCCGGAAGGCTTCCCGGCACCGCGCCGCCCGGACGGCCTGACCGACAGCCAGTGGGCCTTCGCCACCAGCGGCCCCCGCAGGTGGCAGTCTGCCGTGTCCACATTCGGCGACCGCGCCGAGGACATTGCCGCAGAGCTAGCGCGCAGCGGGTGCATCGTCCTCGAATGCGACTTTCGCGACGCCCGCGTGGCTTTGCCGCCCCGTGGCTGGGTTCCTCATCCTGACCTGCACGCGGCCTGGGAAGAGCACAGCAGCCAGCGCGCCGCCCGTCGGGCCGCGCAAGGAGACGAGGCACGCCGTCTTGCCGCCGAGCTTGCCCCCTATCCGGCCGCCAGGCCACTAGTGGCCATCCTCAGCGCGCAACGGGATGGGCCCTACCGTGACCACGCCATTGAGGCCGCCCGTTCTCTCCTCGCCGACGGCACCCTGCCCGGCACGGGCGAGGGTGCGCCGTGGGTCGCTGTGCGGTGGCTCAAGCGCGGGAAGAAGGCGGACTACGACAAGGACCAGGAACCGCTCGCTGAGGGCGGCCAGGGAGCGGTCTACAGCGGGGTGCACAAGCACGCCCGCATCCCCGTCGCGCTGAAGCAGCTCCGCTACGGCGATGAAGACGCCGTGCACCGTATGAGCCGTGAGATCTCCATCGGGCGCCGCTACGGAGAGCACCCGAACGTTATGCCGGTGCTGGACTTTGACCCAGACGGGCGGTGGTTCGTCATGCCGCTCGCGAACGGCAGTGCCGCCACCCACGCGGAGCGACTGCGGCAGGAAACCGGAGCGCTCCGGGACCTCGTCACGGCGGTCTGCGAGGGGCTGCGCCGCCCGCACGCCGACGACCGGATCCACCGGGATATCAAGCCAGCCAACGTGCTGCTCCTCAATGGCAGGTGGGTCGTGGCGGACTGGGGGCTTGGACGGCAGCCCCGAGGGGAGACTAGCGTTCCGCGCCGGACGCAGACCGGTACCGGCTTTGGGTCCGAGGGGTTCGCCGCGCCGGAGCTGTCGTCCGGAAACCCCCATAACGTGAAGGCCGCTGCCGACATCTACAGCATCGGACGGCTCATCGCCGCCATCATGACCGGGCAGCCTCCGGAGACAAACATCCCGCTGCTCCCAGAGAGCGGACCATGGCGGCCCATCGTGGCGGAGGCAACCCACCACAAGCCGACCGACCGGCCCCAGGGCGTGGACGAGTTCCTCCGCCTGCTCAAGGACATCCCGTGACCGTTCCGCACTCCGTCGCACGCAGCCGGGTACCGAGCCTGGTCCGCCTCCAGCTGAAAGGACCATGTCGCAGATGACGCGCATCGCGCTAGAGCCGTACTTCCTGCACCAGGAGCAGGTTCAATCCCTCCTCGGGGAGCAGCGGGCGGAGTCCGCGCGGGCGCGGGCGGCCCGCAGGAGCGATCCTGTGGCGGCGCTGCCCTATGTGCTCGCCACGGAACTGGCCGAGGCGCTCCCCGTGCTGGGCATCGGCGAGCTGGCAAGGTGCGTCCTGCAGCAGGACGTACGCGCGGGACAGGTCGTCGGCGCTGAGCTGGAGTTCGCCTTCCGGCGGGACCAGGACCACGACGCTCCCGGCTTCAAGCCGGTCAGCTTCACGGCGGTGCTCGACGCGGGCGAGCCAGTGCGCATCACCGGCACTTTCAACTCGGCGCGGACCGCCAGCTCGTCCGCGACCGGCAGCCTCACCGGGAGCAGGCGGGCCTACTTGATCGGAACGGTCACCGACCTCGCCGCGGAGCGGATTGAGCTCAGGCCGGTCTTCATCGGAATCAGGTCGTTCGTTGATGACGACCTCGCCGCCGGAGGCCTGGCGCCGGGACTGCGGGTGTATCCAAGCGATATCGGCCAGTTCAGCGGGATCGACTTCGCGTCTCCCCTCACAAAGGCCGAGCTTGAGGCGGTCCTGCGCGTGCCGGAGGACACGGTGAAGCGCGCCTTCGCCGGGCTGATTGGCGAGTCGTACGTTCCGAAGGACTGGGGCGGCGAGCGCTCCGACCTCTACACGTCACGGGTGTTCGCCCGCGGGCGCCAGGTATCAGCCGCATGGCTGTTTAAGGGGCCTGGCTACCCGCGCGCCATGGACGTCAATGCCCTGGGCAAGAACGGCGACCAGATCGACCGGCTGTTCACCGAGCCCGCAGAGCTACTCGTCCTACAGCACTGCCATCAGATCAAGCCGAGCGTGGTCGGCATGATCGACTCCTACGCCCACGACGCCCGGCACCCCCGTTCATACATGATCGTCGACGGGGCCGACACCGGACGCATACTGAGGTCGCTGGGCCTGCTTCCTGTAACGCCAGCACATCCGCCTCTGCAGAACCGGGGAACAGGAACCCCACGGCCCTGATTTCAGCGGCGGAGGTCATCAGCGAACTCGGGCGCGGTGCGTGACTCCGCTGCCGGAGCGCGAGCAGCTCGACTGCCGGATCCGCGCTTGCCGGATCGGGCGTACTCGACTGTAATCAGACTCGCTGGGATGCTCGGATCGTTGAGACCCAAGAAGGCAGCTGCGTGAACATCAACTCAACCGTCGCCGGCATAACAGACGAGCTCAGCGACTACGTCGGCCTGAAATCTGGCCTGGCCATCACAGCTGGCGACGTTGTCCGTCTCCTGGATCGTGATCTTTCCTCATCAGCAGAGTCCGAGTGGTGGTACTCGCCTCGCACATGGCTCCACGAATCCGCTGACAACTGGGTCCGAATACGTGCCGAAGACCTGGAGTCACTGGTGATGCGCCTCCTGTATGCAGTTGGAGCATTGCCAGATCCTTGGAATCAGATGCAGATGGCGGTGAAGTTCGCGTCCGAGCACCCTGAGATCGTCGAGTCGATCCCGCCTTCCGCGGACGAGGATGAGTTCCCGCTCCCGGTGACCCCTCAGGTTCGGTTCTTCTGGTTCATCAGCTCGCCCCCTGCCGACCTCGGACACTTGCCACCACAACTGGCGGATTTGATCGACGATTTCAAGCGACGTTCGATACTCGACCTCATATTCAGGACAGATCAATCGCAATGGGACGGAATGGTTCCCCTGAGCGAGCTATTTGACCTTCCCAAGCATGGAGCGGGCGTGGAGGGAGACGCGGCTTCCGCTGCATTTATCGACCAAAGGTTCATCGATTACCTGCAAGCCCAACCCGATGATCTCTCGCGCATGGATTGGCGGCAGTTCGAGCTCCTCGTCGGGGAGTTCTTTCGCCGCAACGGTTACGTGGTCAATGTCACCCCACCGTCCGGCGATGGCGGAGTGGATGTACGGGCAGTTCGGACGAGCGGGCTGGTCGGGCCAGAGCTTGTTCTCGTACAGGCGAAGCGTTTCGGTCGTGAGAGACAAGTTGGGATTGAAACGGTCAAGGCATTGTGGGCGGATGTCGAAGAGACGGCAGCCACGCGGGGAGTTATAGCGACGACCTCGACACTTGCAGCCGGCGCCCGATCGTATTGTGAAGCCCGTAACTACCGACTAACTGCGGCAGAACGTCCAATGGTAGAGAGCTGGCTGAAGGGTCTTGCCACCTACCCGAGGTAGCCGGAGACGCGCAGAATAGCAGAATAATAGCTATGCACCGGATCTCGCGTCTGTGGCGGGCGACCTCCATCCATCCTGGGGCTACGTGCGCAGGCTACCGAAGGCTAAGGTTGCTCTGCGTGATCGGTCGCCCCGCCAGCCCCGTCCGGCTGTCGATTGGTCGGGTGACAAGGCCGACCCTGCCGGGACCGCGACGCTCAGACCCGGTCGGCGGCATGAACGGGCGCCTCCTCGCAATCTAATCGATGTTGACCGTGTCGGCACGAACTGTCGGAGAATGATCCAGTGATGACTTCACCTGATCTCCCGGCGACGCCACCGGACCTTCCCGTCTATCAAGCAGTTGCCGCACGACGGATGCAGTGGGATGCCCTACTGTGGCAAGTCCCGTCTCTCAGTTTGGCAGCGCAGGCGTTTCTGCTCACCATTGCCTTCGGCTCAGATACCAGCCGTACGTCCCGGCTACTTACATCAGGACTGGCGGTAGTAGCTGCTCTGTTGTCCTTGCACTTGCTCATACGGCACCGGCAAGCTGAGGTAACCGACGCCCACTGGCTCGCGGCGTACGAGCAGCAACACTTCGGAATTACGGTTCATGGGCCCGAATGGCGTAACCGAAGGAACGCAACAGTCATTCCAGGCTATCTTGGCGCTCTCGCCCGAATCCCAGCCTTCCCCGTGTGGCAGGCCGCACTCTCACTCTTCGGCGTCGTCGGCCTGATTGCGTTTGGCTTGGCGATCTTCGACATCGGCAGCCTCCGCTAACTCGCAGAAACTTGGTCCCCGGGGCGTCTCAGCGGCAGATGGGGACGCCGGGCCAGCCTGTGCAGAGAGCGATGTTGAGCATGATTAAAGGCACGCGACACCGAGGGTTTTCATCCTGATCTTGGAGCTGCGCGGCATAAGTCCTGATCAGGTACGGCGTGTCGGCTTGGGGTATAGCGAAGCCCCTGGTAGATGAAGCGATCGACCAAGATCCGCATCTGCCACCGAGGGGCTCCACGTGCTTTTCTATCCTGCCGCGCTGCCGTTGTCTCGCCAGATCCTGGATTATGTCGCCGGGATCATCCGCCGGCACCGCCGGCGGATCGGCTCATGCTGGCGCAAGCTGATTCCGGGCCGGCAGGCCCTGCTGGTCCTGGCGTACCTGCGCAAAGGCGAGACGTTCGCCGAGCTGGCCGCCGGGTTCGGCGTCGGCACCGCCACGGCCTGACGGTATGTCACCGAGACGGTCGCGCTGCTGGCGGCCCGGTCTCCGAAGCTGCGCCAGGCACTGGCGAAGGCGAAGGCTGCCGGGCGCGCCTGCCTGGTCATCGACGGGACGTTAATCCCGGTCGACCGGGTCGCCGCGGACCGGCCGTTTTACTCCGGCAAGCACCGTAAGCACGGGATGAACCTGCAGGTGATCGCCACCCCTGACGGGAACATCGTGTGAGTGTCCGGGCCGCTGCCCGCCGCGGTCAACGACCTGACCGCGGCGCGGATCTGGGGCCTGATCGCTGCCCTGGCCGATTGCGGCCTGGTCGTGCTGGGCGATAAGGGCTACCTGGGCGAAGAGCACATCCGCACGCCGTACCGGGGCCGGAACAAGCCTGCCTCGCAGAAGGAAGCCAACCGGGCTCATGCCCGGCTGCGGGCGCCCGGCGAACGTGCCAACGCCCAGCTGAAGTCCTGGCACATCCTGCGGAAACTGCGCTGCTGCCCCTGGCGGGCCGGGCAGCTGGCCAAAGCCATCAACGTCCTTCAAACCCCAGGACTCCTGACATGGCGGCTCGCTGACGGGGTGTGATCGGACCCCGGCCTCGGTCCTGGCCTGGATTTATTGCCCGTTTTTTATGCGTTTTCCGGCGTGTCGGAGGGGTCCTGGCGGACCGGTTCCTGAGAAAATTGATGCAGTGGCAGGGCCGGGCGGGAGGGGGTGGAGGATGGCAGGGATGCTGACCCAGCTGCCCTTGCCGCTGCTGCCCGCCGGGGCGGCGGAGATCGCGCCCGGGGTCGGGCTGGTGGCCGGCGAGGACGGCGGCGGGCTGGTGTCGGTGCACGGGCTGGCCACCTTCGCCTGGGACGCCGGGGATGAGGCGGGCCGGCGGCTGGCGGCGGTTCAGCTGGTCCGGCTGCGGGCGGTCAGCCAGGCGCAGGCCGCGGCGGCGTTCGGGGTGGACCCGGTCACGGTGTGGCGGTGGGATCAGGCGCTGGCCGCGGGCGGGGTGGCCGGGCTGGTCCCCTCGAGGCGGGGCCCGAAGGGCGCCTCGAAGCTGACCCCGCAGCTGGCCGCGCGGATCCGGGACCTGGACGCGGCGGGGGCGACGCTGGCGGAGATCGCGGCGGCGACCGGGGTGTCCACGTTCAGTGTGCGCAACGCGCTGGGCCGGGTGCCCGGCGGGCGGCCCGCAGCGGGGACCGCCGAAGACAGCGACGGCTCGGCCGCCTGGGATGGCGGCGCGAGTCCGGGCGCGGTTGCGGTGCCGGTGCTGCCGGACCCGGTTGCCCGGGACGGGGAGCGGGCGCTGGCCCGGTGGGGGCTGCTGGGCGAGGGCGCCGAGCCGGTGTTCACCCCGGGGGCCCGGTATCCGCTGGCCGGGCTGCTGCTGGCGCTGCCCGCGCTGGAGGGCACCGGGCTGCTGGACGCCGCCAAAGAGGTCTACGGCCGGCTGAAGGACGGATACTACGGGCTGGCCGCGACGCTGCTGACGCTGGTGTTCCTGGCGCTGGCCGGGGAGCCCCGGGCCGAGGGCGCCACGCGAGTGCCGCCCGGCGTGCTGGGCCGGGTGCTGGGCCTGGACCGGGCCCCGGAGGTCAAGACGATCCGCCGCAAGCTCGCCGAGCTCGCCGCGACCGGGAAGGCCGCGGACCTGATCATGGCGCTGGCCCGCCGGCACGCCGCCGCCCGCCCCCAGGCGCTGGGGTTCCTGCACGTGGACGGGCACGCCCGCGTCTATTACGGCACCCGGGACGTGCAGAAGACCCACGTGGCCAGGCTGAAGTTCCCCGCCCCTGCCACCATGGAGACCTGGGTTACCGACGCCGACGGCGACCCGGTGTTCATGGTGGTCGCCGAGCCGTCGGACTCGCTGGCCGGGGAGCTGCGCCGACTGCTGCCGCAGCTGCGGCAGGTCGCGGGCGAGGGCCGGCGGGTGACGGTGTGCTTCGACCGGGGCGGCTGGTCGCCGGCCCTGTTCGCCGACATCACCGGAGCCGGGTTCGACCTGCTGACCTGGCGCAAGGGCCCGGCCCCCGACCTGCCCGCCGAGGAGTTCACGGCCGTCACCTGCACCGATGACCGCGGCCGGGAGCACCAGTACGATCTGGCCGACACCACGGTCACGCTGGGCATCAGCGACGGGCCGCGCAAAGGGCAGACCGTCGGCCTGCGGCAGGTCAGCCGCCGGGTGCCCGCCCGCGGCGGCGGGACCCGGCAGATCCACGCGCTGACCTCCCGCACCGACCTGGCCGCCGGGGAGGTCTGCTGGCGGCTGACCTCACGATGGCGGGAGGAGAACTACTTCCGCTACGCCCGCACCCACTTCGCCCTCGATGCCCTGGACTCCCACGCCGCCACGCCCGATGACCCGGACCGGAAAGT
>Ga0335075_10010513_pt1 | contig 14043 bp, 13 predicted proteins | sample Lox_Sample_24_FD_206723 | JGI IMG/M metagenome (GOLD analysis project Ga0335075, IMG submission 206723) | Soil microbial communities from Loxahatchee National Wildlife Refuge, Florida, United States - Lox_Sample_2.4 | ecosystem: Environmental > Terrestrial > Soil > Wetlands | place: USA...
CACGCATAGGCTCATCAAAGCCAGTGGGGCTGGGCGGGAGGCGCTGGGACGGCCAAGCAGGGGCGTCCCAGCGCCTCACTACATCCAGCGCTTGTGCCTGAAGAAGACCACGAAGCCCACGATCGATAGGACCAGCAGGCCGAGTCCGAAGGCGATGAACGACCAGGTCGAGTCGATGATGTGGCCGGTCAGGAACGAGAAGTTCTGACCGAAGAAGCCGGTCAGGAAGGTCAGGGGCAGGAACACGGTGGCGATCATCGTCAGCTGCTTGTTGACCTCACCCTGACGGTTGGCCACGGTCGACAGGTACAGGTCGGTGGCACCGCTCAGCAGGTCCCGGTAGGAGTCGATCAGGTCCGAGATACGGATCTGGGTGTCGTACAGGTCACGGAAGTAGAGACGCTCGTCTGATTGCAGCCCGTGGATCTCGCCGATCCGCTCGGCGTCGCGAGCGAACACATCGCGCTGGGGAGTGACCACCCGTCGCATCGCAACCAGGTCGCGCTTGAGCGAGAAGATCCGGGTCAGGATCTCCTCGGTTGGCTCCGAGACGACGTCCTGCTCGATCTCGTCGATGTCGTCGTCGATCCGGGCAAGGACCGGGAAGAAGGTGGCGGTGACCGCGTCGAGGATCTTGTAGACCAGGAACAGCTCGCTGCGGATCTGCTGGTGCTCGTAGCGGTCGTGCAGTTCCTCGAGCGCCGTGAACGGATGGCGGTGGATCGTGATCACGTACTCGCCGGAAACGATGATGTGGATCTCGCGCAGCAGCGGTTGGCCCGAGCGCGTCCCGGGATCCACGCCGTAGGCGACCAGAAACACGTATCCCGCGTACTCCTCGAACTTCGGGCGCTGATGGAACGTTCGCGCATCCTCGACGGTGAGCGGATGCAGGCCGAACACCTCAGCGACCTGATCGAGCTTCTCGTCGCTGGGCCCGATCAGGTCAAGCCAGAAGAAGCGCCGCTTCTCGACATGCTCGAGGATGTCCTTGTGTTCCGGGTTGACGAGGAACGGAACCGACAGGCTCGGGACCCGCGGGACACCCCGGTTGACAGCTATCCGCGCTCGTCCCCGTCGACCTGGTAGAGCCCGAAGCCGCTGGCTTCGAGATCGTCCATCATGGAATCGAGCGCCGCGCGCCGATCATCCTCAGGCATCTCAGAAAGGGCTTCTAGCGCGCGATCGCCTTTCTCGCCGCGTTTCCCCAGTCCTGAGCGCAAGCTCTGACTGAGCAGCGACCTGGCTTTGTCGCGGGTCACCCTGGTCATAGCCTGAACTGCATTCGCGGCGCGCTCCACCGCTCCCACATCGACCAGGCTCTCATCATGGCTGATCAAATCGAGCGGGTCCGGCGGCCGGACGGGCTCGTCCGCTGGAGGACGGACGCTCTCGCCACACTTCTGACAGCGCTCGCGATCGGGGTCGTTCACCCAAGAGCACTTCGGGCACTGCCATTGTCCTGAGTTGAGCCAGCGCCCAGTCGGGTCAGGCATCAGAATCCTCCGAACGGTAGATGCTGCGGATCGATTCGTCGGTGGTTACCCACGTCTGACATACCCGAGTCGAATAGCCGGCGGGATCGGGCGGCTCACTGGGAAGAAGCGAGCACCTTCACCTGAGGGCCAGCCGGAATGACGAGCGCGGACTTCGGCTTAGCGGGCTTCGACGATGGCTTCTGCGACATCGCGTAGACGCCGAGCACGACGACCCCGATGACGATCACGCCGCAGACAGCGGCCAGCACGTAGCCACCGGCCCGTGCTCCTTCGGATCCACCGACCTCCGCGTCGTTGGTCCCGAGGCGGTGCGCGAGCTTGAGGCCCAGCAAGAGGAATCCGAACACGATCACAGTGCCGGTGCCCGCGATCAGCACGACGAGGAAGATCTTCCACATCGCGTTCCAATCCACGATGGCGGTTGAGGCAGCGAGGGCGAACATCGGGCTAGTCAGGCCACGGCCGGGGCGCCGGCCGCCTCGGCCCGCTCTGCCTCGATCTCGGGCGTGATGCTGGTGCGGTCGAGGTCCTGTGCCGTGACTTGATTGCGCTTCGACAGGGTCCACAGACCGAAGGCGATCGCGGCGACCAGCACTACGATCACGATCGCGCCCGCGGTGCTGTTCTTGCCGAACAGGTTCGAGATATTCCAAGCCGCGGCCCCGACCAGTCCTGCCGAGGGCAGCGTGATCACCCACGCAATGACCATCTGCCCGACGACCGGCCAGTGGACGACGCCGCCCCGCTTGCCCAGGCCAGCGCCCATGACGCCCCCCGAGACGACCTGCGTCGTCGACAGCGGGTATCCGTAGTAGGACGATGCCAGGATCGTGGCCGCGCTGGACGCCTCGGCCGAAAAGCCCTGCGGCGACTCGACGGTTGTGATCCGATTGCCCATCGTGTTGATGATTCGCCAGCCGCCGGTGGCGGTGCCGAGCGCCATCGCGGTCGCGCACAGGAGCTTGACCCAGATGGGGATGGTGAAGTGGGCGGCGCTGAGGTGGCCGGTCGAGATCAGAGCGAGCGCGATCACGCCCATCGTCTTCTGGGCGTCATTGGTCCCGTGGGCCAGCGACACGAGTGATGCCGACCCGATCTGGCCGTATCGGTAGCCGGCTCTGGCCTCTTCCTGGCCGAGGCGGCGGATTAGAAGGTAGGCGGCGGACGTGGCGAGGAACGCGCCGATGCCGCAGACGAAGATGGCGAGGATTCCCGGAGCCACGACCTTCTGGAAGATCCCGTGGACGCTCACCGCGCCGCTTCCCACTGCAGCCAGCGATGCCCCGATAAGCCCGCCGATCAGGGCGTGGCTCGAGCTTGAGGGAATCGTGAAGTACCAGGTGATCAGGTTCCAGGTGATCGCGCCAAGCAACGCCGCCTCGACGACGAAGAGCCCAGAGGTGCCCGCGGTTGCCGACGAAGACACGATTCCCTTGGCGATCGTCGTCGCGACGGCGATCGAGATGAACGCGCCGAGGAAGTTGAGTGCCGCCGAAATCAGGACGGCGACCATGGGCTTGAGCGCTCCGGTGGCGATCGACGTCGCCATCGCATTGGCGGTGTCATGGAAGCCATTCGTGAAGTCGAACGAGGCTGCCGCGGCGACCACGATCACGAGGATCAAGGTGGTGGATCCCATACCGGGGCGGCAGCCTGGCAGGTAGGCGACTTACCGAGGTGAACGTCTTGTGACCGACTAAGGACAGTCTTAGTCAGGTCTCGTCGCTGGCGCGTGATGCCCTCGACGGACCGTGGCGACGGACCGCGGCGAGTGACCGCGTCGCCTTATTCGGTGCGCGAGAACTGCCAGATCGCCACGCCGAGGCACAGCAGGCCGATGGCGGCGACGACGGCTACCTCGACGAGCACCGGCACGTGCCAGCCGAACCAGGTGACGCCCGGGTCGAGCACATGGCGCGCCTCCGGCGAGATGTTGATCTGGCTGAACACGAGCCGCTTCATCGGGTCGACCGCGTAGGTGAGCGGGTCGATGCGGTTCAGGAACGTGAGCCAGCCGGGGAGGTTCGCCACGGGGAACAGCGCGCCTGAGATGAAGAACATCGGCATCACGATCATCTGCATGACGCCGAAGAACGCCTGCATCTGCTTGATCCGCACCGCGATCATCACGCCGAAGGCGGTGATCGTGAACGCCAGCAGCAGCTGCAAGGCGAAGATCCCGACGATCAGCTGGAGGCTGTAGGGAACGCCGACGAGCGGGGCGAGCAGGATCATGATCACGCCCTGGGTGCAGGCCACCGTGGCCCCGCCGAAGCACTTGCCGATGACGATCGAGCTCCGCCGGATGGGCGCGACCAGCATCTCCCGCAGGAAGCCGAACTCCCGGTCCCAGACGATCGAGGCGGCCGAGAACATCGCGGTGAACATCACCGAGATGCAGAGGATGCCCGGGTAGATGAACGTCTTGAGGTTGACGCCGTGCGTGCTCGCGCTCGAGAGCTGCTGAAGCCCGGAACCGAGCACGAACAGGAACAGCAGCGGCTGCACCAGCGTGGCCAGCATCCGGACGCGGTCGTTGATGAACCGGATCAGGTCGCGTCGCCAGACGATCCGCATCGCCCGCAGCTCGGAGAAGATGCTGTGCGGGGGAACGTGGACCTGGATGGTCGGAGCGGTCGCGGGGGCCTGGCCCGGGATCTGAGCCCGGTCGGTGGTGGTGCTCATCGCCGACCTCCGTGCATCATCTGCATCATCATCCGGTTGCGGTTCTTGCCGGCGTCCTCCTCGGCGTCGCGGATCGTCGTCCCCGTGTAGGACATGAACACGTCGTCCAGCGTCGGACGCGAGACGCTCACCGCCTTGATCGGCGGGAGCGTCGGGTCCCAATCGGCGAACAGGCGCGGCACGAACTCCTCGCCTCCGGGCACGCCGAACATGACCGCGCGCTCGGCCATGCGAGCCTCGACGCCGAATCGCTCTCCCAGCGCCGCGATCGCAGCCTCGTTGTCGTCGGTGTGGATCACCACGCGGTCGGTCCCGACCTGCGCCTTGAGCGTGTCGGGCGCGTCGAGCGCGACGATCTCTCCGTTGTCCATGATCGCGATCCGGTCACACCACTCGGCCTCGTCCATGTAGTGGGTGGTCATGAAGATCGTGATGTCCTCGCGCTCCTTGAGCTCGGCGATGTAGGACCAGATCGACCGGCGGGTCTGGGGATCCAGACCGATGGTCGGCTCGTCCAGGAACAGGACGCGGGGCGAGTGGAGCATGCCCCGGGCGATCTCGAGCCGGCGACGCATGCCGCCGGAATAGGTGCCGACCGGGGAGTCCTTGCGCTCCCACAGCCCGACCATCTCCAGCACCTGCTGCATCCGCGGCGCGACCAGGTCGCGTTGCAGGCCGTAGAGCTCGGCGTGCAGGCGCAGGTTCTGGACCGCGGTGAGGTAGTTGTCGAGGGTCGGATCCTGGAATACCAGGCCGATGTTGCGTCGGACGTCGTCGCGCTCATTCACGACGTCGTGGCCGGCGACCTTGGCCGAGCCGGCGGTGGGGGTCACCAGCGTGCACAGCATGCTGATAGTGGTCGTCTTGCCGGCGCCGTTCGGGCCGAGGAACCCGAACACCTCGCCGGTCGCGACCTCGAACTCGACGCCCTTGACCGCCTCGACTTCTGCGTAGTTCTTGACCAGGCCGCGGACCTCGATGGCCGCGGCCGGCCGGCTTCCGTTCCCGCCCGTCATATCGCTCACAAGCTTAGGGCCTCAGACATTCGTGTCCGGCTCGTCGGCGTCGGGCTCGTCGGCGTCCTCGGCCTCGGGGTCGTCGGTGTCCTGGGCGAGGATCCCGTAGAGGGCGCGTCGAGCGTCGGCGAGCGTCTGGCTGGCCTTCTCCACCTGGCGCTCGTCGCCCTCCTGGGCCACCTGCCAGGCCGCCTTGGCGATCTGGAACATCTGGGTGCCGATCTCCGAGAAGCCATGGGGGCCCGGCTCGTCCTCCTCCGCCCACGGCGCGGGGTCGGTCTTGGACTGTGCGAGTCGCTCGTGGCCCGCGTCGGTGATCTCGAACAGCTTGGTGCCCTCGTGGTCGACGGCCCGGATCAGGCCCTCGTCCTCGAGCTGGGCCAGGGTGGGGTAGACCGATCCCGGGCTCGGACGCCAGCGACCGCCGCTGCGCTCCTCGATCGTCTGCATCAGCTGGTAGCCGTTGCGCGGCTCCTCGGCCAGCAGCATGAGCAGGGCCAGCCGGACGTCGCCCCGGCGCCGGCGACCCCGGCCGCCGCCGAAGGGACCACCGCCGAACGGCCCACCGCCGCCGAACGGGCCACCACGCCCGCCGCCGAACATCGGACCCTCGCCGAATGGACCGCCACGGAAGCCGCGGAGCGCCGCCAGCCTCTCGAGGTGATCGATGTGCGACTGGCGCCCGCCGCGTCCGCGGCCTTCGCCCTTCATCATCGCCAGACGGGCCAGCAGGGGCGGCCAGTCGGCGGCGAATTCATCACGACTCATGGTTCCTCCATAGGTTCGGTCGTGTAGTACCGATGTATTAACGATATATCGGAGACAGTCGCGTGTCAACCCACCCGGCCACATTGCGTGCGAGCGAGGCGGCGTGCCCCATCCCGCGGCACCGCTCATCGAACGCATGCCTAGGTGCCGCGGTGGTCGTATCGCAAGTGCCGCGGGACGGGCGTCGCCGCCTCGCTCGCACGGCGCGACGGACGTCGCTGACTCGCTCAAAGCTTTTCGCGGGCGTTGCTGGTTGCTGGTTGCTGCGCCCGTCGTCCCGCGTCGCGGGCGGGTGTTAGTCCTCGCCGTCGCGGGGGCCGCTGCGGGTGCGGATCCAGTCGGCGACCTGCTCAGCCACGCCGCCCATCTGGTTGCCGAGCGTGGTGATGTTCTCGCCCATCTCGCGAAAGATCGCCCGGAAGCGCTCGGCGTAGAAGTCGACGGCGTCGCCCGCCTCCTCGCGGACGTTGGCCTGCTGGTCGCGCGTGCGGTACTCGCCGCGCTGGATGCGGTCGTAGTCGCCGCTCTGCACCCACTTCATGACCTCGGAGACGCGCCGCACGGCGTACGGGTGGGTGCGGCCGATCTCGGCGAAGAAGCGGCGCACCCGGTCGCTCGGGTCATCCCAGGCCTCGTACTCCATCGCCTGGGTCATGAACGCGTCGAGGTTGAGCTTGTCGGCCGACAGGCCTCCGCCGAGCACCATCAGGGTGCGGCACACGATCTTCGGGTCGCGCACCGCGAGGGTGGCGGCGCGATCGGCGCTGAGCTCGGCGGCCCGGAACCACTCGAGCAACACGGCACGGACGGCACGCAGCGGCAGCCCGACCGGGAACGGAACGCTCATGGGGACGGCGAGCAGGATCAGCAGCCCGGTCCGGTAGAGCATGTGGTCGGAGAGGACGTGGCCGATCTCGTGGGCGAGGACGACGCGCTGCTCGCCGGGGCCGAGCTTCTCGAGCAGGCCCGAGTCCATCACCACCATCGGCTTGCCCGAGCCCACCGCCTGAGCGCCGCCGAGCACGCCCCAGGTCACGTAGAGGTCGTAGACCTCGGGCATGTCGAGGATCTTGCAGATGCTGGTCTGGGATGCCCACAGGTCGGGCAGCTGGTTCTCGCCCACCCGCACGGCATTGCCGAGGAACGACTGCCGGAGCGCACGCTCGTAACCCCACTCGATCAGCTTGCGGACGACCGTATCGAGCATCGGGACGGCCTTGAGCGCGGCGGTGGCGGCGCGATCGGCCGGGTGCTCGTAGGCCTTGGACGAGATCCCGGGGTACGGCTGGATGTTCTCGGGAAGCGTCTCGGCCATGCCAGAGGAGCGTACTCCCGTGGATAGACTCGCGCGGATGCTTACGGGAGCGAGCGGTTCGGGTCGGGTGAGCGCTCCCGCATGAGCGCCACGGAGACGGCCGCCGGGCGTCTGGCTCAGCTGATCACGGAGGCCGACTCGGTGGTCGCTCTGACCGGCGCCGGCGTCTCGGTCCCCTCGGGCATTCCCGACTTCCGCTCTCCGGGCACGGGGCTGTGGGCCAATGTCAACCCGATGGAGGTCGCGCACATCGACGTGTTCCGGCGCGACCCGGCGCGCTTCTGGGGCTTCTACGGCAAGCGCTTTCAGACGCTAGAGGACAAACAGCCCAACCGTGCTCACGCGGCGCTGGTCGAGCTCGAGCGAGCCGGGCTGCTCGACGCGGTGATCACCCAGAACATCGACCGGCTTCACGCCCGCGCGGGCACGCAGAACCTGGTCGAGGTGCACGGGTCGATCGCCTCTTCGTCCTGTCTTGTCTGCGGTCTAGGGTACGAATTGGAGGCGGTGCGGGCCCGGCACGCGGGGGCGGGGGACGGGGTGCCGCGATGTGACTGTGGGGCGCCGCTCAAGCCAGATGTGGTGTTGTTCGGCGAGCTGCTCCCGTTCGCGGCGATGGCGCGCGCGGAGGAGCTGGCCGCCGGTGCCGATCTGATGCTCTGCATCGGGTCCTCGCTCGAGGTCTATCCGGTGGCGGGCCTGCCGGACATCACCCTGGGCGGGGGCGGACAGATCGCGATCCTGACCCAGGGACCGACTCCGCTGGATCGGCAGGCGGCGGTGCGGATGCGCGGTGACGTGGTGGAGGAGCTCGCAGCGGTGCTCGCCGCGCTGGACCTCGCCGTCCGCTAATAGAACGTTCTATCTAATGGCTGGCGCTGGGACAACCCCGGGAACTTTGGCGCTGCGCATGACGTATGCGAGAGCCGATCGCCAAAGTTCGCGGTCGGCGAGGCGAGGGCGGGTCACTGTGGAGTGGCCGCGACCCGGGCTCTGAGCGCGGCCTCGAGTCGAGCCAAGGCGTGCGACACCGCCTCGCGCTCGGACCCGTCCAGCGGTCCGGCCGGCGCCGCCTGAGCCGCGGCCGCGACGCCGGCGTGCAGCCCGCGCAGCTCCTCGACGCGCTCGGCGAGCGCCGGCGCAGTCGGATCGGCCGGTAGCTCGGCCAGCGCGGCATCGAGTGCGATCGAGACCTGGAGGGCGGCCGCCCGGTCGTGCCCGGCGTCGAGGTCCAGCCGGGCGCGCAGCACGAGCTCCTCGCAGGCCAGGGCGGCCTGGCGGCCGGTGAGGAGCGCCGCGAAGCGCGCCTGAGCCACCGGGATCCGCCGCCGCCGGCGAACCCCCCGCGCTCCCGAATCGACGAGCTCGCGCGCGTCCGTCCACAGCCCGTCGGCCACCTGCTCGCCGGCCCCGTAGCCGAGACGCGCCACCAAGGGGTCGTCGGGGCCGACGCCGTGGGCGTGCGGATCGGCAGCGGCGACGCGGTGGGCCTGGAGCGCCCGGTTGAGCACGGCCAGGCCGCTCGCGAGCTCGTCCTCTCCGGCCGCCTTCAGCCAGGCCCGAGCCCGATCGGCATCGGGCAGGGGATCGCCGACGTCGATCACGGTCGCGCGGGCGGTCAGGACCGGCGTAGGCTCAGGCTCAGGTTGAGCCTTACGCTGCTTCCGCGCGGGCAGGAGATTGCGGCGTTCCTGCGCTCCGAGGGTGCTCAGCACGAGCACATGGGCGGGCGGGCCGTCGGGACCGTCGCCGTCGCGGCGGATCAGGTAGCGACCGTCGGGCGGCCCCAGCGACCAGGGCAGCTCGACCTGGGAGAACCGAAAGAACGGAGCGATGGACCGGAGGCTATTGGGAATGGTCGGCGGCGCCTGACCGCTGGCGTGATGAGATTGGCCGGCGGCCTGACGGCGGCGCCTTAGGGCGAGCCGGTCTTGATGGCGTACTGGCTCGGTGCCACCGGGACGATCGGCTCGCTGATCTGGCTGAGGTGGTTGATCAGCTGCGTCCACTGGTTCGGCTGCAGGATGTTCGCCACCTGTGCCGAGAGCTGCTTGTTGGCTCCGTAGGCCGTCGCGAAGGAGATCTGGATGCGGTTGGCGTGGTTGGCCATGTCGACAGCCGCCGGCTGGCCCTTGTAGCTCATCAGCGAGATGATCTGGTCGGGCAGGTTGGCGCCCTGGAGCGTGAGCAGTCGGCGCACGGTGATGTCGGTGACCGAGCCGGGGCCCTGGTGGCCCTGGATCGGGATCCCGTTGATGGCCGAGATATCGACGCTCTCACCCGTGGCGCCGGCACCGTCGATGCCGTTGGAGCCGTTCGGGGTGGCGCCGCACTTCAGGCCGGACACCGTGGGCTTCAGGTCCGAGGCGGAGAGGAACTCGATCACGGCGAGGATGCGGCGATCGATCGCGCCGTCCTGGATGTCGCGCCGTCCGCACGGGTAGATCTGGACGTTCGGATCCTCGAGCACCCGGTTCTGGAGCTGGAGCTTGGACATGAGGAGGATCTGACCGACCGTGGGGTTCTTGGCGTTCTTGCCGACGAACGGGTTGACGCCGGCGGCGCGGTAGACGGCGGTCGCCTCGAGCAGCTTCCACCCGTCGAGGATCGGCTTGGGATCGATGTAGGGCGAGTCCTTGCCGGCCGGCTGGATCATGAACTGGAGGTGGGACGCGTTGGTGGGCGTGCCCTGGCCCAGGCGCCCGAGGATCGTGCCCGCGACCACGACCGATCCGACCTTGAGCTGCTTGAGCGTGTACTGGTTCTTGGCCAGGTGCAGGACGTCGGAGAAGTACTCCTGGAAGTTGGAGATCCCGGAATCAGCCGACGCGGTGGGGGTGATCTGAAGCTTCCCGCCGGCAGCGTAGGAGTTGGGCCGGCTCGGGTCGGCGAACAGCCGCTCCTTGACCATCGGGGTGCTGATCGTCGGGGTGGCCGCCGGGGCCGCGCTTGCCGCCGCAGACGAAGTGGAGGCCGACGTGGTAGCCGGCTGAGTGGTGCTCGCCGGCGTGACCGGAAGCGAGGACACCGAGGCCGTCTTGGCCTCCTTGGTCGCCTTGGCGACGCTCGGCGCCTGCTGGGAGCCGGCGGTGGCGGGACCCTTCAGGGCCGGGTTGGAGGAGGGGGCCAGCAGCGCCTTGGCGAGGGCGGAGGCGCTCCCCTGCACCGGCTTGGGGACCGGGTAGAGCTTGGGGATCGAGCCCAGGTTCGCGTACGTGTAGGTGTTGCCGGTGGCGTCCTGGAGCTCGATGTAGTGCCCGAGCTGCGGGCTCTGCCCGATCTTGACGATCTTGCCGTCGTTGACCGCGATCACCGGCGAGCCGGCGTTGGCGTAGATATCCGTGCCGTTGCTGTTGGGGTTCGACTGGACGGTGACCGCGGCGTTGGAGCCCTTGACCCGGGTCTTGGCCAGCTTGAGCACGGCGTCGTCGGCGTACTTGGCCGGCGCCGCGACCGGGAAGTCGCCCTCGACCAGGCCGGTCAGCGCGTTGATGAAGGACTTGGGCATGCCGCCGATCAGCTCCGCGCGCAGCATCACCGACTGCACGTACCAGCCGGCGTGGTTGTAGGCGTAGATCGCGCCCTGGATGCTCTTGGAGGCACCGGCCGCGTGTAGATAGCGCGCGGCGGTGAAGATCGCGTCGGCCGGGTTGTAGGGGTCGGCGATGCCGTCGCCGTTGGCGTCGACAGCCCACTCCTTCCAGGTCGACGGGAGGAATTGCATCCAGCCGACCGCGCCGGCGGAGGACACCGACAGGTTGCGGCCGTAGTCGGTCTCGATCTCGTTGATCGCGGCCAGGATCTGCCACGGCACGTCGTACTCGCTGCCGGCCGCCTGGTAGATCGGAAGCAGGAAGGGCGGGATCTGGAAGCTGTCGATGAAGAAGTTCGGGACGCCGATCGGCGCCGGGCCGGGCACGGCGTAGGAGTAGGTCGGGTTCGACGGCGTCGGCACGCCGCTCGGGGTGACCGGCGGCGGCGGCTTAGGGGTCGACTTGTGCGGCTTGGTCTTCGACTTGGGCGCGACCGGCTGCTTGAGGTTGCTGCCGGCGCTGCCGAGTCCGGACAGCCCGGACGCGAGTCCCTTCCCCTTGCCCTTGCCGGAGCCGCCGGTCGTGGCCGTGTTCTGGGTGGTGGTCGTCGGGGTTGTCCCGCTCGTCGAAGTCGTCGAGGAGCCGTGCGAGGACTTCGGCTTCGGCGTCGTCGAGGTCGGCGTCGACGCCGAAGTTGAGGTAGAGCTCGTGGTCGGCGTCGTCGAGGTCGTGACGGTGACGGCCGGCGTCGTCGCGGTGACGGGCGGGCACGACTGCGTGACGTTGGTGATCGGGAGGTTGACCGGCAGCGGGAGCGACGTCGGCGCGGTGCCGGGAGGCACGTTCTGGAAGGTGAACTGCTGGCCGCCGGCAACGGTGATCGTGACCGTGCATCCGTCCGCGGACGCGCTGGGAATCGAAGCCAGGCCAAGCACCACCACGGCGGAGCCGATGGCCAGGGCAGCGAACCTCAGTTTGCGCCTTCTCAACACTGTGGCTTACTCCTCCCGCAAGGTGCCACGTGCAAATTCGTCCCAGCAGTGATCACAGGTAGGCTTGTAAGGAAGCTACTGAGTGGCAGCGAGCTTTGCAATTGGGAACCGTCGGGTGTTCTGGAAGTCTGTCGGGGTATCGGTGCGTGGCGGTGCGACGCGGAAGCGCCAGGCAATCCCTTGAATCGGCAAGAACCCGCGGCCACTGTAGCGAGGGGTCGTTATTGTCCGCGTCAACTAACCCTCAAGTCGAGGGTTAGGCTGGCCCGGACGGAGGACACTTGGCGGAGATGACGACGCAAACCGACGCCGACCCGATCGACCAACCAAATGAGAGGCGCGAGATGAGCGACGAGAAAGGCCTGCGGGGCCGGGTTACGCGGCAAGGCGAGGAGGCGATCGGGAAGGTGGCGCACGGACTGCTCGACAATCCGGTGGTCACCCGGACGCTGTCGGCCACGTTCGAGGCTCGGGAGCGCGCCACCCGCGCCCAGGAGCTCGCGATGAGTGCGCTCAACCTGCCGTCGGCCGGCGATCTGGAACGGCTGACGCGCCGGCTGCGCAGCGTCTCTCAGCGGCTCGAGACAATCGAGGACGGCCTCGACCGGGTCGAGCAGCGGATCGACCGGCTGGGTGCGGAGAGCCCGATCGAGCACCGCCTGACGGCGATCGAGGAGGTCCTGGCGCGGATCGAGGCGATCATCGCCGAGCAGCAGGCGGCGACCCCCGCGGCGGTGTCGGCCGAGATCCCCCCCGAGACGCCTTAGCCCCGCTGAGGCCGGGACTCGAGGCTGAGCGCCTGCAGGGCGGCCTGGCCCATCCGCCGCTCGGCGCTCTGGAGCTCCTCGGGTCCGATTCGCACGCGCTCCGGGAGGACGAGGTCTGACACGGTGAAGAGCGCGGCCGCCTGGACGCCGTACGCGACGGCCAGGGTGAACAAGGTGGCGGCCTCCATCTCGACGGCGAGCACGCCGGCCGCGTGCCAATCGAGCTCGAGGCCGCGGCGGTCGTAGAACAGGTCGGTCGACACGACCGGGCCTCGGTGCACCGCGAGTGAGTCCTCGCCCGCGCCGGCGGTGTCCTGCAGTACCGCGAGGAGCTCCGCCGTGGCCGGGACTCGTTCGCCCGCGCCGAGGGCACGGCTGGTGCCGTCGGCGGCGACGGCCTCGGTGGCGATCACCAGGTCGCCCAGGTGGAGGGTTGGCTGGAGGGCCCCGCAGGTCCCCACGCGCAGCAGACGACGCGCCCCCAGCTCGATCAGCTCATGGATCACGATCGCCGCGCTCGGGCCGCCCATCCCGGTGCTCTGGATTGTCAGCGGCTCGCCGTCCAGCGCCCGTCCGCTGTATCCCCAGAGGCCGCGGTGGTGGTTGAACATCCTGGCCCCGTCGATCAGCGACTCGGCGAGCAGCAGCGCGCGCGCCGGATCGCCCGGGAGCAGGACACGCTCGGCGAGCTCGGCGGTCGGCTGCAGTCCGATCGGCGCGGCCATGCGTCACCTATTGTGATTTATCCCCGAGCCCCGTCCAATTTCCGAGGTTGCCATTGACAGATCGGACGAGGGCGAGTAGACCTAACAGCACCCTAAAACAGGCAATAGGCCGGAGCGTGACGAGCTGCCCAGGCCAGCTGGGGAGCACGTTCGCGAGGCGCCGCCGGAAACGTGACGAGCGCCAACGGCCGACGCAGCGGGCCGTCAGTCCCGCGGGCGGCGGGGCTTCGTGCTCGTCGAGGCCCCGCCGCCGACTATGACCCCTCGGTTAGGCACTTGGACCGGCGAAGGTCACGGCCCGCGCGCAATCGTCCCGGCCGCGGCGGGTAGCAGACTCCCGTCCAGGGATGTCGAGCGCAACCGTGAACAGACACGACGGTTCGCCTCCGGGGGGCCTGTCGCTCCAGGAGGCGGCCGAACGCGTGGGCGTGGCCCCGAGCACGCTCAGGCGCTGGGCCCGGGAAGGACTGATCCCGCGCTACGACGGCAGCTGGTCGCCGGCCTCGGTCAGCCACGCCAAGATCATCGCCCGCCTGCGAGAGCGCGGCCATTCTCTGCGGGAGATCCGCCGGGCCAGCGACCAGGGACGGCTCGCGTTCGGCTACGTCGAGGAGCTGTTCGATACGGGCGAGCAGTCCTACACGCTCGCGGAGGCCGCGCGTGACACCGGACTCGAGCCGGCACTGATCGTGCGGGTGGTCGCGGCCCTGGGCACGACCCAGGCCCAGGTCGACCACCTGTCG
>Ga0335075_10010514_pt1 | contig 14043 bp, 7 predicted proteins | sample Lox_Sample_24_FD_206723 | JGI IMG/M metagenome (GOLD analysis project Ga0335075, IMG submission 206723) | Soil microbial communities from Loxahatchee National Wildlife Refuge, Florida, United States - Lox_Sample_2.4 | ecosystem: Environmental > Terrestrial > Soil > Wetlands | place: USA: Florida...
CCTCGGTTGCACTCCCGTCCAAGGAGACTCCTTCAGATCGTTGATACTCTGCCAAACGGTCGATAGTGCGGACCACACTGCGGTAAAGTCATGAACTTCCTCCAGAACCGCTGACAATGCCTCGTTTGCACTCGGTGGAAGGCCCAGAGCTTCTTTGGCTTTCGCGACCATTTCGGATTCGGTTTGCAATTTCTCAACGCGTGCTCGGTAAGAGTCGAGCAAAGTCGAGGCTTGCTCCGGAGGGATTGACCCTGAGACAGGCTTTTCGCTGTTCCAATCTGCGATGGTGTCTGTGATCCTTGTACTTATCACTTTATCTTCGGCAATAATCTTCGCACGTAAAGCATCTGTCTGCTCCTCAACTATCCGTCCTTTGCGGTCCAGGATCTCGGTAAACGCATCCCACTCGTCATTGATCTGGGTTACCGGAAGCCAATCGCTGGGAAAGTTGTATCTTTGTCTAGAGAGAGACGTTTGGCCTTGGCGGAAGATCTCGACTTCTGGTTCCCATGATGTTGCCTTCCGCCTACATTGTTGGACAATCGTGATGAAAGCGACGGCTTGAGCCGTCGAGGATGCCTCCAGGGCTTGGCTTTCTAGTTGCGCGCGAGATTGGCTTATGTCAGTGAAAACGTCCCTCATTCGGGTCCCGAGGCCACTACCAAACTTGGAGGTAACCTCTTGTTGCCACTGGTCGTACTTCTGGGTAATCTTGGCCTGTACCTGTTCGTAGTCAAATGTCACGTTGCCTATAGTCTTTCTCACTTCGGAAGTATCGAATGTTGAGCGAGCTTGCCGAATCTCCTGCAAAAGTTGATGCCATTGGCCAAGATCGTCACCCAGAGCATCGTACAACTGTTCGGCCTGGAGATCCCATAAGGACTGGTATTTGAGCCACTCTTCGACGTAGACCGCCATTGATTCAATTTTCTCTTGCACCGCGACATATGCCTCGCTTACATGTTCAACACATCGAGCCGGTAACGATATGAAGCGGGCTTCTGCCTCATCGGCAATCTCTGCTGCAGTCGACATGTGATATCGCGACGACTTAATCGTTTTAAGATTACAAAGGACACCAAGCCAATTCTCCAAGTTGGCGAGCCAACTTGCTTTTGCAAAGCTTAGGGGCGGATCGAGACGAATCAATTGATCGCGCATCGTGATCTCGATCAGAAGAGGCGGGAAGGTTGGAACGTCAGCTTGGACACCTCCTTGCTCGGTGTCAGGCAGCTTTACGTTTCCGCGAAGTTGGTCAGGCTCTGGCGAGCGGAAGAAATCTAGCCAATGCTGGAGTGCGCCTTTCATTCGGTGCTCGAGGATGTTTTCAATCTCAATGTTGATTCCAGTCACCCAACTGCTCAAATTGGCAAAATTTTCGAGATTCAACTTGTCGACAGAAACCTGGATGAGATCCAGATGTGCTTGAAATTCTTCTGTACCATACGAGCAAGACTTGAGGTCGGCGATCGCTTTCCGTACATTTTCGTTGATCGACGACAGTGTTGCGGTTTTGTTTTGCAAGGTAGCAACGGCGGTTGCAAGGTCCCGAACATATTGGACGTGTGCACTCTCGGCTCGCCCGCCCTGACTGCTCTTGTCGATCGTGCCGTTCGCAAGTTGTGCACTTTGCTTTACGTGTAATTCGTATGAGTGTACAAAAGACTCCCATCGTAGTGGCATACCCTTTGCCACCAAAATCTGCACATCTCGGTGGTATCCTGTCAATAATGAGGCAACATCTGGCATCGCAAAAATTGTCTTCGATATTTGCAAGTAGCCAGACACACTCTCTATCAGGCTCATAGCGTAGGGGTAGACCCGTTTGGCTTCCTTGGACACATTGGCAATCGAGTGAGGGATTTGATAGTTGAGCCAGGTGAGATTCCTCACCTCTTTGAATAGAGAAATGACGTGGGCGTCGAAATTGACCACAAGCTCCAGGGTGTTACCCGCGGCTCGGTTGCGATGCACGTCAAAGAGACGACCCGAGATTGAGAGATTCCGCCTTTGGACGTCGTGCAACCATGCTTCGTAAATGTGTCTTGTCGTGAGTTTCTGGCGGAACAAATCACTCTCGACGCGCAACTTCTCGCCATCGGTGTGTAGTGTCCAGTCTTGGCCAAGGACCGCTTCAACTTTCTTCATGTAGCTGTCAAGCTGTCGCTCTATCTGCCGCACCCAGATAATCGAACCCGCGACTGGCGGCAGGTCGTGCAGCTGTGCCATCATTTGAGCTTCCGAGGTGCCATACTGCTGTTTGAAGCGTTCGTGCAAGGAAGCAATGTCTCTTTTGACGTTATCCAACAATTGAGCTTGATATTCGCCGATAGCACCTCGCACTTTGGGTCGAACTAGCAGCGCGTTGAACTTTGAGAACACTCTGAACATTTCATTGGCGGTTTTGGCAGTCGCAAGGCGATCCCTAAGACGAGCTATGATGGAATTCTCCACGCGGGAGGTCCGCTCGCTGTAGGCCGTCTCGGCCTGAACCCAGAGTTGAGTGCCTTCAGGTGAGACGTCCAGAACGTCCACATCCTTGACGGCAGCGTAGGCACCAGCAACCTCTTCGACTGCGTCAACATCGCCAATCTCTTCGAGGATGACAGGACCGTTCTTGGCCGTGCCTTCTAGGCCAGGGAAGGACGCAGACTGGGGGCCGAGCACATTGACAATGGTCCGTTGTAACTGTTCGTGATTGTTTCTAAAGGTGTTGACATAGTTCAGGCGGTCTTGTGTCTGAGCGTGTTTCGGATTGATTTTGATTGGAATGAATTTCTCATTGCGTCTCCGCGTAATGTCTCGTGCCACATCAGTGAACTCTTTGACGTTTTCCTTCCACGCATTCCATATTGCATCCGCCGTGTGCATGAGGTTGCTGAAGTCTCGGTAATCCAGGTGCATTATGGACCTGCCGTGGAGGAGCCGGTGCAGCTGAACGTTCAAGTCTCCAGATATACCCTCCACGAGGGCCAAGGCGCGGCGGATCGGATATGGGGTGATCCGCAGCTTGCGGTTCAAATGAGCGAAGATCAGATTGAGTGCCTCCGGGACTCTATCTAGCGAAGTTGCCGACAACAGCTCGTCGAGTGGGAAGTCACGCAGAAGCTGGTTGTATTTCTGGACGAGTTCGACCGCATCCTTCAGACCGGTATCCTCTTGGAAGCTAAGGGTCACACCTATTCGCTTCGCATTTTTGAGCACTTCCAGAGTCAACTGCACTCCATCACTCCGTAACTGGCCCTCAATCCCTTCCAAAGCGGATTCCATTGACAACCAAAAGTTGATTTCCTGTGCAGCAGACTCACACTCGGCATCTCTTGACATCTTTGTAATTGACTGTATAGACCTAATCCATCCATTGACGTTGTTTTGAATGCTGTTGATTACATTGCTGTTCTCGAGTGCAGCCGCAGGCACGAAGCGCAGTGACGGCCGGGCGTTCTGGGCCTCCGCCTCATCAAGCGCAGCTTGGACAACCTCGTGATAAGATAGATTGAGCGCTGGGATCTCAATATTCTGTTGCAGATGAAGAAGGCTCATCTCAAGCTCTGCGATCTTCTTCTTTGCGCCAGGGACACCGCTTTTGGCGTCCGGCACACCGCGGGTCTTGTTGCTTCGTTGGCTCTGGTCCCTACTTCTGGTATAGGCATCAAAATATGGAGATAGAGCCAAGTGGACGAAGGAATGCAGCACTTCGAAAGGAGATACTGGGCTGCCATGGCTTTGACTTGACTCATTCAAAGAAATAAGGCCAGGAAGGTTGATGACTTGTATCTGAGACGCTATGGACGATCTATTGTCGATTGGGACAGGTCTTTTGAGAAATGCGACGGATGCGACAGTCGCTGGGGAAAAGGAGATGGCCGATGAGAGGGTGTATGCGTATTCGGGGTCTAGAGCAATCATTGGTCAGTATCTCATCTGTGATTGTGAAGATAAATTTACCAGAGCTGTCACGATGACCGTTTGTAACTCCCTCTTCGATCTGATCTTTCTGCGCGTACAGAGCAACCTGTGATTCGGAAGCGAAGCGGGCGCATCGATTCAGCGTTTCAGAGTGCTTCGCCTTCGAAAGCAGGCTTCCGACCGCTTCTAGTTCTCTCCTTGCTACTCCTAGGGTAGTCTGAATGAGTGCTGCGATGTGCTCAAGCACTAGAATGGGATCGGCCGCGGAGGGTGGAAGGGAGGCAGCGACGCCGTTCGGCGTGCTAGGAGATGAGACCTCCATTTGAATGGGGAGGTTAGAGCATTGGGTTTTGTCTAAAGAAAGCCGGATCGCATGACCAGGTGGTCATCGCTCTTGATACTGGGGCCTCTTCAGGAGATGGATTGCAGAAGGTCAGTTGGGAATTGTTGATCTGCCCATTGACTTGGCACTCACTCCAAGGAATTTACGCGTGGTCGCGACTCAACAAGGCTCATGCGGAGAGTTATTTCCAGGGTCAGAGCTGCCAAGCAACGTTAGATACATTTTCCGCAAGCCCTTGTCAAAGCCTCAAAGTCTTCATCTAGCAGCACTAACTTTCCATCACGTTGGAGGCGCATTGAGGAGCAGAGCAAGATAGACTGCACAAGACCGGAGGCATGGCCTGCGAGCGGGTCCTATTTGACGCGATGACAAGTTGAATGGATCCATCTAGCCTACGCGAGGCAGCTTAGAGAGAACGACAACTTTTCTTACCTCCTCAGACCAAGTCGCCAGAGAGTAGAAGGCCTACTGGTTCGCGGCCTTTATGTGGACTAGAAGCTATCATAGCATGAGCCACTCATTGCTATCATACTCTACTCTCAGTTGCGAGTTTCCGAAGCGGAAAGAGACTTCCGTTATCCAAGATTGATCCAAGATTGGCCAATTTGCACCCGTCTATGTCAGAAGCAGGTAAAACTGCAGCCAAACTTAAGAACAATGCTGGCTGGGCACCATTCTTGGGAGAGCTTGGGCTTCTCACACTTTTGTTTCAGGCTTGCAATCATATTACACATTGCATGAGATTTCGCGGACGCTGTCAATATGTCGAGTCGGAGACACGTTCAGATGTCCCCGTGCAGAGAGTGCCAGGGGCGATCCATAGCTAGCCCCACTCTCTGCCTTTGATGATGGATTGAGATTATCCTAAGCCAGCGAGTAGCCCGGTCCACTTCAGCAACTGCTGATACGCGGGCTCAGTCTTAGGCGGGCTGCTAATTATTCAGTGCACAACCTTAATCTCGTTGTGGCATTGGGTTAACATGTCGAATCATTCCAATAAAAGTCCAAAAAGATGGAATCAGTTTCTCAGCTCTTGTTCCATTATCCGCGATGACTTCCGTAGTGGTATTCGTCCATCAGAAGATGTGCCGATTGCCCAAAGGAGATTTAACAAGCCTGTTGTCATAGGGAACCAAGCAAGCCTTGGACGTCGATGGCGTTAAGTCATCAACTGTATGAGCAAGTCCCTAAGTGCGAGTCCTGTGCATCCCCGACACTGTTCGCTAAACCGGCCAGAACCCTACGCCGGCATACCGGAGCTTTGCCAGGGAATTGTGCTAGACCCATCGGTTAAAACTTCTCTAGGCGAGCATGGCGTACCTGGTTCAAGCCTTTGTCACGTTCTGTGAAGCGACGAATGAGTCCTGAGTGGACAAGGAAAGATGGTGACGACCTCTTGCATCGGACCCTTACCGATCGCAACGTTGCTTTTGTGCCCACTGCAAGTCAATATGTGACTTCTGCAAAAGCGGTGGTTTCGGTAACGCCATCATAGACTCCAGATAGAAGCATCCGGCGTCATCTTAAAGCCAGGCAAAATCCACAGGGCAAGATCTGGGATCAACAAAAGTCGCATCCGAAGTCTAGACGACCATGCGGACGAAGAACCGGGACTCAATAAATCAGTAGTTTCGAAGGCCACGACCAAGATCCCACAATTTCTTGGCGGACTTTTCAGGGCCTCCCGTCTACGCTACCTTTAGCGTTTCAGATCTTGGGCTGTAAATCTTGGTTCCGTCAGATCATCTCTTAGTAGGCTCCACGCGGCGATCATTATCGTGCCTTGAATCATGACTGAATGTTGCCTTTTCCGGAATCATTGCCGCAATGGCACAGGAACGGGAGCCAGGTCTCCACTCACTTTGGGACATCCCCGCAGCATCTGGAGCTCTGTACGTGCACCATCTACACTAGATCTACTTAGTGTAACTATGAAAGTTGTCAATGGGTGCAAATCATATATCGGATTTGCGTGGAAGAGGGGACGGACTTAGGTTACAAAGTTTGATACTTTAGAATGTGTCCATGTTTGAGTCGACTTGCACACTTCTCAACGCAGCACGAGACTGCATTGCGCCCTTTCCGCCCAAATTGAACTGAAATGCTACTGAATTGAGACTTCGGCATCCCCCTAAGACCGAGACGATTGGATGTTGTGGGTGGCGAAGAGGTTCGCAAAATAAGCTGTCGGATTTAAATCCAACCGTCAGGAATGCGTGTACTCAGGCACAACGACCCATAACTTAAGACATACATTAACAGATTAGGGGATTGTTTAGGCTACATATTGGCCCTTCGTTATCATTGTAAGGCAAGTACGTACCGAGAGTGTGGCTATTGGAGGGTTTTGAGGCCGGCTCAACTCGAAGTTACATCCCGGTTGATAATTAGTGCAGATCGGCGATGTAGTTGCTTCTCGTACTCGGTAGGCGTCGTATGCGCCTATCAATCTCTTCCTGCCCATTCGTATCTTTGTATGTACAGTTTTGAATCCTCTTCGCCGTATGCAGCCGTGTAAAGAAAAATAGCCCATAAGCTGCAGCCACGACTTCGCACGCTGAATCACAGCGGTAACTTGCCAACCCGTCTGAGCGTGCAGCTAGGAACCAGATAAATTATTATTAGAGTTCTCTCCAAGCCGAAGGAAGCTTGGTCCAGGACGTCCACAAAGCTAAGCGAGAAGCCAATACCGGGGTTGACCGGAAGCTGGGACGCTTAGGGTATGGCAGAATCGCGATAACCGGGAGATGGCCTGATCCACGAAACCAAATTGCTTTTCTCAAGTTTCACGATGAGCAAAAGCGACGTCGGTGGTTAGTGGGCTCTTGGCACGGATAAAGGGAGACAGTTCAGGCGCCTCAACCTCAAAGGCAATAAAGCGCTGTGTTTGCTCGTCGCAGAGCTTAGAGATCTCCGCTCGCCAATGCCTTAAATGTCGTAGTTGCCACGCGGCAAACCCCAAAACTCATCTAGTGATGCTCATCTCCACACGCGTGATAGTTTCGTCTTCGTGAATTTTCCAGTGCCAGGATAGTCGAGCCGACCGAGCGGGCATGCTATCCGGGCTGAAGCCCGCTTTTCCTGTCACGCAAAAGCGTTTAAGCGAAAGTCTGGGCCAAAAAGTGAGCTGCTTCGCCAAAGCGGACCTCGGCCAGTGGGTGGGTCAGCCCAACCTGCCGGTAAGGGAATTGGGAACGTTAGTGGCCCCCAAGTGACACAAAGCTTAGGCCATCAGGACCTGGTCCCAGGGACGCTTCAGAGTGGTGGATCCGCTGGACTGGCGCAGTCCCCCCCCGTTAGAAGTGGTAGTACGGTACTATTATGGGGGGACCCTTGACTTTGACCTAAGCCTCAATTGGTCATTGCGGTGTTAAAGGTGACGCTAACTTCCCCGGGTCGCTGGTCGCCGGTGCTGGTGAAAAAGGTGTGGGTACCCAAGCTGCCTGGCCAAGCTGGCGAGCTAAAGTCCATCAACGCGAGCGCCATTCTCTCAGCTAGGATCTACGGCACGCTGGGCCTGCCCAGGTCATTCCGGGCTGCGCTGTCTATCCTCTTCTCTTTGGTTTGACCGCTAAACCATCACTGTTGTTCTGCATCTTTACCTGCTCGCCCTTTTCCTGTACGGTGACGACCCAGGTTATTTTTCCAATACCACCGACTTGGTCCTCCTTCCTGGGAAATTGTCGGCCATTCGGAGGTGCGGTCAGATCCTCGGGATTTCCTCTGTGCGACTCGCTAACACTTATCTTGTCTGGGTAGCCCTCCTGCACACCAATCTCTCGCAACTACACCCCCAACACCTGTTCTCCTGTCGCTTCCAATCGATTCTTCTCGCATACCTGCACATTTCCACGTGTCCACCCAAAAACGTAGTCGTCTTTACTGAGCCAGAATCCTGGGACGAGACAGGTCACATTTACAACGCTCAAACCTACACTTGCCTGTGACGCATTCCACCACAAAGACTGTAATTTGGCTTCCATCAAGAAAACTCAGTCTCTGACCCCCCCTGCCGCCCGGAGCATGGTTAGTCGCCTCCTGCCAGTGTCGTTTCAATCCAGACCTTGGATATCAACTGCTACCGCCCGAGGTGGTACGGTTTGATCATGGATCAATAACCATACTATTCGATTTGCTGCTCAGCAGGATGGATGAATCCGATGCGTCCGCTCATGAAGATGAAAATGGAAGAAGAACGGATGGCCTTTTGGCGAGAATTCGGCTCTGGACAAGATCATCTCCACAACCGCAAGATTCAGTCAATGTGGATGGGGCGCCTGTCACAAGTAGAATAGCAGATTTGTCGTCGATTGTTGCAAGGTATGTCTGCCCCTTCCACTGTACAATGCCTTGGTGCTCATCAGCCGCTAGAACTCGCCCTCCGCCAACATCTATACCTTCCAATAGCCGAAACGCAACACGGCAATCCAATCACGTCAACCAAAGCAATGGGCAGCCTGCAAGGACAAGAGCTCAAATCAGTGACCGTCTCGAACGATCTCGACACCTCTCTGCCAAATATGGCATCGAACTCATAGAATCGGAGTGGGCTAGGCCTGTGAGGGAACAAGTGCTGAGGGTTGAGCGACCTATTCGTATGAGAATTCGCTACTGGTGCCATCTTTGCAACACGCTATACACAAACACCAGGGTATGCTCGCAGTGCGCCCACCAGCGTTGTAACAGATGCGAACGTGAGCCGCCAAGGAGAACAACTCCCAGGTTCCGGTTGGCAGATGCAGCCCGTACCAACTACGTTCTCTCCGCTGAGAACGCCTATGGCAGCTCGATTGGTGAGCATGTCTCGAACACTACTCCATCCATGTCACAGTCCTCCTCCTCGATTCCCTTCGTGCCACAAACCTACGCCAGTGGCCGCCGGGAATTTGATCATAGGACGGAGGGAGTTCAGAATTTACAGCAAGAAGCCGTCACCTCCCCTGACCGGCTAGAACCCCATTCCCGTCGAATTAACAAACGACTTCGAGTACGGGTTCATTACACCTGCCACGAATGTCAAAACTCACTCCAGCCTAAGGAATCGAACTGTTCAACATGTGGCCACAAACGATGCAAAGACTGTCCACGAAACCCGCCACGGAGGGAGCATGAACATACTGGCCCAAGCAATAAGGCGTTGGAGCGTGTGACAATGCCCTTGCGCTCTGAGCCAGGTGGTGATGACGAGAAGGAGAAGGAGAATGAAAGCACAAAGCCGGAAACTCTAAGAAGCAGAATGCAGAGCACAAGCGCGGCAAATACGGTCAGGTCGCCATCACCTCCGTCAACTACGGTAGAAGGCATCAGTACTCAGGACACGGCTGTGGAACCACCCGAACCTCCACCACCTGTCTGAGGTACCTCATTAACTGCATTTTCGTTTTTCTTACATATCGTCACGATCATGACGCAGAAAGACCTCGATTATTCCCCAATATCAATGCTTTTAGCGACGGCGTTGTCCGGTGTCGACTTCTGCTTCTGCATCTTCATAGCGTTGCTGCGGTCATGTTATAATGGGTCTTCTATATGCCCTGGAGCTATCGAGGCATGGACAGACCTTTGCCTCGCGTGATCACGATGGACCTGACAATGACTATGGCTTTGGCTCAAGATCTTTGGCCTACATGCCATGAACGATATAAATGACAAATATACACATCTCCTTTGCTTCCACGTTTACTTAGGCCTTGTACATATTCGTTTCTTAGCGAAGCTTGCCTCTGCCACCAAAGGCCATGGCAGGCGGGCGCCCGCACCACCCTTGGTCGACTTGATTCAAGTCGACAATGCTCGTCAGCCAGACAGGGCAGGAGTAAATCCTCCGCTACTGAGAATGGCGTGAAACGGTTGTCTGCCGACCCTGGCCGATTCCTCGACATCTTTTCATTGCAGTGCCCCCCCCCACTCGTGCTTGGCGAAAGCGTCACCGACCCGCGCCGTTGGAAATGCTCTACGCTAAGCTTTTGATGGAAAGGCTCAGCTGTAAAGGCCTTAATCCCTGCCACGTGCAGTTTTGCTCTCCTCCCGTTGTCTTTGGATTCGTCACCGCTCCTCACGCTCAATCAAACTGCGTCAGGATCACAAGCTCCGCCACGTTAGCGGCCGGCTTAGTGACCCCTTGGACACAAGTTATGAAATTTTGCCGCCAGACCTTCTCGCTTCGAGTTGCCCACCACGACACAGGGCCTACTGCAGCGGACCTTTTCACACAATCGCAATCAAAGCCGAGTTAACGCCGTGGACGAAGATATCCAGCTCCAGGAATAGGTAAGACACCATGCTCGAAGCCCACACACATGGAGATCCGTAAGTATGAGCAAAGTCAACATATCAGCTCGCCCTGAGACCATGGGATCGCGAGCCCGTTGTTGACTACTTTATTGCCTTGCATTCTATCCCACACCTCAACGACATTCACCAATATTCAGATAAGAGCACCGCCGATAGAGCGCGGGTCAGTGAGAGGGGAGCTTGCGCACTGCAGGGACACTAACGGAAGAGTAGGTCCATTGGGAATTCCTCCGATCCTGCATTCAGGCACTTGGTCCTGTGGATGACATGATACAAGGATATCCGGCAGTGGCTGGATGAGTAAGAGTTTATGCACTTAGCGTATGAAGAAGCGAGCTCTTCGCCGCGGGCTCGGCTCGGGAAGCGACAATGGTACCGTTTTCCTACAAGCCACTTACGCGATGCGAAATCACTGTGGCTTGGAACAAGGATGAGATTCAGATGATAATTAGCCCTCGTGTATGCGAGATGGGTGATCGAGGCGCTCAAAAGAGGGGCCGCCTCCCAAGAGATGGGGGGGGGAAGGTTCCAAATCAGGGAACTCCCGCATCATCACTGCCTCGGTCTTCGGCCTGAAATCTCAATGTGAACAAGTCAGGATGATGAACCCTTGAGGTTCCACTGCTGTGCTAAATAAGCGTAATCCTCCCCTTACCATCTAATGAATGCAGCCAGATTCCACAACCAAAAAGCTGCACTGGCGACGATCGACCGTTGTACTGGTGATCCGATTCATTCATCGTCAGTGCAGTTTTCGAACGACAAGCCACACGCGCCATACCTGAGAACGCCTTCCCCGTTCCCCCCTGGTAGGGCGTGCCCACCCGCCAATCGTCGTTCGCTTTTTGATTTTCATCATCAAGTGAGGGTTCGCCTCTGCTCATTGGCCCAGGTATGTTACTGTAGGAATAAAGCATAAAAAGGCGAAACATTTCCGTAGCGTCTCGGGCAACTTTTCTCCGGAGATGAAATAGGGTGCAGGGCGCCAGTGGCACTGCCTTGCATGGTCCCGTTGTGAATCTGGGATTGGCTTTGCCCACAAAATTCGCTTAAGCCTTGTTACTATTGGCAACCAAGGTGTGGTCACTGTGTCGTTTTTGATTGGACGGCTCGGGCATGATCATTTGATGATTTGAAGCCTTGTGAAATACTCAAGCTTCCCTCCATTTCAGGTAACCCGGATCGTGCTTTCAGTAGCTTGGGGCACTTGGATCAGCTTCCCAGTTTCTTTCTGGTCCTCTCTCCAGTCGTATTTTAACTGGAGGAATAAGAAAGTGCAGATGGAGATGGAGATAAGGGGAAGTACAGAATTCGGGCAAAGGAAAGGAGCAGAATGTTGAAAGTCCAAAATAGGGCTAGCTTTTGCTTGGCGGAGAAAGGGTCTAAGATCCTCACATGGGACCCACAGGGCGAATCGATCGAGCAGGGGGTGTTTGTGAGAGATCCGAAAATCAAACCCCCGGTTGATCGGTTTTACGTAAAGGGGCGATCTAGAAAGTGGATGCACCGATCTACTTTGTACAAGGATTCGCCTCGCTCCGAGCGATCTTTCTGATTTGAAGGCACGAGACCCCAAGGCTGTGCCCAATCGCCTGTGGTAGTTCTGTCGTGCCGTCGTCCCGCTTACCCTAGACGCCGAAACCTTTCCCGGGGCCCAAATGATGACGATACCAAATTCCACCAAGCAATATAGCCTAGAATGGTATTCCCCGGAGGCCAAGAGACGGTGCATGAAAAACCCCATTGTGTTCAGCAGGATGTAAAGGAATCCTCCTCCCGCTACCCTTCTCCGAGCAATTGCCACATGAATTGACTGCCCATTGGAAAGTCAAAAGGGCGTAGCGTGCTCTCTGCTACAGTGATATGGGGGGTGCATCCCAAATGATTTCGCCCTGAAAATGTAGCGCCTCTGCTAGCGCCATTCAGTTTCGAGTGCGAACAATCAGACTTGGGAGAGGATATGAGGGAACCCTGCGGCAAGGTATATTTCCTGAACATCCGTTATAACTATCACGACCGTTCATTATTCTATGATAGGTCCATATTTGCCTTCCTCCCATGACCGCAGGTATTGTCGATTCAATCCCATTCTCGAATCGTAACCGATGTCAACCACGAGGCCGCGATCACCGATTCCTGGTCCATGTTAGTGCTTTGTCGTGTACAACCCTTGCCAATGCTACTCACTACCCTCTCCTCCGTTACCATGAGCGGGTCCAACGCGGCCCCGCGGCGCGAAAAGAGTTCTATATCGATTCCACCTCGGTGCAGAGAAGACTGCAAGGCCAGTTATAATGGATAGGTCACCTGCTGGTCGTGCAGGTTCTCTGTCGTTTATCATACCGTTGTGGAAGCGGCTCAGGCATCCAGGCCAAGGAACCAAGAGAATCTAATACGAGCTCCTCGTATGCATATCCTACCAGCGATAGCGACCGATTGTCTGGGCCCAGGGCGTGACGGAAGGTTAGTCCACTCCATGGAGGTGATATATCGCGCTCCGAGGTGCAGAGTGCATCACTAACGTCGACCTTTGTGCAGTCATACGGGACTTGGAGGAATCCTCGACAATCCTCATACCAGAACATTGAAGTTGTCGAATACTGCATCCAGTAGGGTTGTTCACCTGAAGGTATTGGCTGAACGAGACCATTGTGCCACTGATATGGACCGGAATTTGTTTCAACCCTGAATGATCGCATATATGTAGCAAGCATCCACAATTGACTCGGCGCAGGAATTGTAGAGCGTGCTTGTATTCTATAGTCTGGCCGAATACTTCTAATGGTGAAACAGAATGACAGGAGTGGTAGTCCTCGCTCTATCGAATCCCTTGAAGATCGAGCTTTCCACGGAATCACTTGAAATTTGCCGGAACAATCAATTACTCGCGGACTGCCAACTCTGACGACCTTTGACACCCTTCGCAACGTGCCTTCTCCGTTCCCGCCGTCCAGCAGCATTCTGCGCCTGTGGATGAACAGACCGCAGGCGATATGCTACAATTGTCTTCCAATGAGCCGGCCAAGCTTATGGAAAGCGCAGGGAAGGCCGAGGACATCATTGGCACTAGCAAGCTGTTGGCAAGCGACTGCCTTCGCAACATTTGTGGCGACGTCCCAAGGTCCGTGGCAGGCGGCGCCTCCAGTTGCGGCCTTCTAATGATGGCGCGCGCTCTGTGCAGCCTCGCGGTGAATGACGTGAAGGTAGCCAATACCACCGACGCTGAGGAGGATGGGCAGCGCTCTCATCACGCCGGCCGAAAAGCCTGGCCTGGTGGGACAATGGGCTGGTTCTACGCCACTTAAGAAGGCGAAATGTACAATAGTTGTCTACTCTATAGACGAATTCATCTCATCTCAGCTTCCTGGACATCCGCATTCCCAACTAAGAAGGTGCTATACCCTTAACGCAGGCCTGGCAGGCCGGCGTGTTGAGAGCGGCTGAGGATAGGATCTTGAATGACAAGTCATTGGCGCTTACATGATTGCGGTTGTGGC
>Ga0335075_10010515_pt1 | contig 14042 bp, 10 predicted proteins | sample Lox_Sample_24_FD_206723 | JGI IMG/M metagenome (GOLD analysis project Ga0335075, IMG submission 206723) | Soil microbial communities from Loxahatchee National Wildlife Refuge, Florida, United States - Lox_Sample_2.4 | ecosystem: Environmental > Terrestrial > Soil > Wetlands | place: USA...
CCCGGGCTAAGAAGGTGCTTGAGCTGTCGCTGCGTGAAGCTCTGCAGCTTGGTCACAACTACATCGGCACTGAGCACATCCTGCTCGGCCTGATCCGTGAGGGTGACGGTGTGGCCGCGCAGGTGCTCGTGAAGCTTGGCGCGGACTTGAACCGGGTGCGTCAGCAGGTCATCCAGTTGCTGCACGGGTACCAGGGCAAGGAGCCGGCCGCCGCGGGCACCGCGGGCACGGAGTCCGCGCCGTCGACCTCGCTCGTGCTTGACCAGTTCGGCCGCAACCTCACCCAGGGGGCGAGAGAGGGCAAGCTCGATCCGGTCATCGGCCGGGAGAAAGAAATCGAGCGGGTCATGCAAGTGCTGTCCCGGCGGACGAAGAACAATCCGGTCCTGGTCGGCGCTCCTGGCGTCGGCAAGACCGCGGTCGTCGAGGGCCTGGCCCAGAAGATTGTCAAGGGCGAGGTGCCCGAGACGATCAAGGACAAGCAGTTGTACACGCTTGATCTGGGCGCCCTGGTCGCCGGCAGCAGGTATCGCGGTGACTTCGAAGAGCGACTGAAGAAGGTGCTCAAGGAGATCCGCACCCGCGGTGACATCATCTTGTTCATTGACGAGATCCACACGCTGGTCGGCGCGGGCGCGGCGGAAGGCGCCATCGACGCCGCGTCGATCCTTAAGCCGATGCTCGCCCGTGGCGAGTTGCAGACGATCGGCGCGACGACGCTGGATGAGTACCGCAAGTACCTGGAGAAGGACGCCGCGCTTGAGCGCCGCTTCCAGCCCATCCAGGTGGCCGAGCCGACGATCTCGCACACGATCGAGATCCTCAAGGGCCTGCGGGACCGGTACGAGGCGCACCACCGGGTGTCCATCACCGACGGCGCGCTGGTGGCGTCGGCTCAACTGGCCGACCGTTACATTAGTGACCGGTTCCTGCCGGACAAGGCGATCGACCTGATCGACGAGGCCGGTTCGCGGATGCGGATCCGCCGCATGACCGCCCCGCCGGACCTGCGCGAATTCGACGAGAAGATCGCTCAGGTGCGCCGGGAGAAGGAATCGGCGATCGACTCCCAGGACTTCGAGAAGGCAGCCGCGCTGCGAGACACTGAAAAGCAACTGCTTGCCAGGAAGGCCACCAGGGAAAAGGAGTGGAAGGCCGGCGACATGGACGTCGTCGCCGAGGTGAACGAGGAGCTCATCGCCGAAGTCCTCGCCACCGCCACCGGAATCCCGGTCTTCAAGCTAACCGAAGAGGAATCGCAGCGGCTGCTCCGCATGGAGGAAGAGCTGCACAAGCGGGTAAAGGGGCAGGACGACGCGGTCAAAGCTCTGTCCCAGGCGATCAGGCGCACCCGCGCCGGCCTTAAGGACCCGAAGCGGCCCGGTGGTTCGTTCATCTTCGCCGGACCGTCAGGCGTCGGCAAGACCGAGCTGTCCAAGACGCTCGCCGAGTTCCTTTTCGGTGATGAGGATTCGCTCATCCAGCTCGATATGAGCGAGTACATGGAGAAGCACACGGTCTCAAGGCTGTTCGGCTCTCCGCCCGGATATGTCGGTTATGAAGAGGGCGGTCAGCTGACCGAGAAGGTGCGCAGGCGCCCGTTCTCGGTGGTCTTGTTCGACGAGATCGAGAAGGCGCACCCGGATATCTTCAACTCGCTGCTCCAGATCCTGGAGGACGGCCGTCTCACTGATGCGCAAGGCAGGACGGTCGATTTCAAGAACACGGTCATCATCATGACCACCAACCTGGGCACGAGGGATATCTCAAAGGGCGTCTCGGTCGGGTTCGCGCGACAGGGCGAATCTAAGGGCTCATACGACCGGATGAAGTCCCGCGTGGGCGAGGAACTGAAGCAGCACTTCAAGCCGGAGTTCCTTAACCGCGTGGACGACATCATCGTGTTCCACCAGCTGGGGCGCGAGGAGATCTTCTCCATCGTTGACCTGATGATCGCCAGTCTGGATGTGCGTCTCAAGGACCGCGACATGGGCTTGGAGCTGCGCCCTGCCGCCAAGGATCTGCTCGCGGCGCGCGGTTGGGACCCGGTGCTTGGCGCCCGTCCGCTGCGCCGCACGATCCAGCGGGAGATCGAGGACGGTCTCTCGGAGAAGATCCTGTTCGGTGAGCTGCGGCCGGGCCAGATCGTGATCGTGGACACTGACCGCGATGGCGTGGGCGAAGACGTCAAGTTCACGTTCACGGGCGTGGCCAAGCCGGACTCGCTGCCCGAGGCGGCAGTCGCCGAGGTCGCCATCGAGTCGGCGGCCCCGGTGGTCAGCAGCCCCACCGCCGGCCCGAGTTCGAGCACCGACACCGGCGGCACCGCTTCCGCAGTCGGCTAGCGGCGCCCGCCGTCAAGTACCACCAGGGAAAGCGGGCCGGCCCGTCAGGGCCGGTCCGTTTTCTTTGTCATAACTGGCGCTGCTGCTTCCGCCCGTTCGGCCGCTGCGGAAGGATATCGATCTCCGGGGACAGGCGCCGGGTGGTGCTTGGTGCTTGGTGCTTTGGCGGCAATGATCTGGTTCACCGGTGACGACGGGACGGTCGAGGAGGGCCCCAGCCGCCGCGCTGGCAGGCGGCTGGCGGCTGGCGGGTCTTGGCCCGAGCCGCGGCGTTGCCCAGGGGCTCATGGGCCGCCACCGGCGGATCTGGGGCACGTCCTGCCGCCAGAAGGCAGCATGAGCCGCGTGTGCGCCGGTATGTCAGCGGGCAGCATCTTCCAGGGCGTGCAAGATCCACTCTTCTAGACTGAGCCCGTACTCGACCGCGGCCATCTGGCAAATTTTCATCTGCTCAGCAGAAATACGGACATTCAAGGTCAGACCCAGACATGGCGCAGGAGTTGAACTGGCTGCCGCTTCCGGATCGTTCTCGGCAGCTCTTGCCTCGGCAGACAACTCGGGCAATGAGCTGTCTGCTGCGGTACGTTCCCGGATGCTCTTCCGAATCTCAGTACGCAGATGGTTCGTTGACCAGGATAGCTCCTCGGCTTTACGGAGCCAGTAGTCCTGCTCCGGTTCAGAAAGTGCGGCTACCTCAGCATGATGCCCGAAGCTTAGGCTGTCCCGCCGCCGGGCCAGCGCGAATCGTCTCGCTACCCACGCGTAGTTGCGTAGCGTTTGGTATTCCAGAGATGTTCGCTCGATTGCTTCACGGTACCGGTCGGTAAACGCAGCCTGCCCATAGACGAGCCAGTCGCCGAGGCACCATGCCATCGATGTCGTAAGCGACGACAGCTGGCACCCGATGTCGAGCCACCTCTCGAAAGATAGGCGCGGCGACAATTGTAGCCCTTTTCGCGGGACAATGTGGGAACCCTGATCCCGCGGGACTACGGCAGCGGCTACCCATTCTGATTCCCGCTGCATCGCTGGCGTGGCGGGACTTGACACGAAAGAAGTCGCCATTTTCTATCCCTGCTATGATCTGATGTTGGTGACAATCGAAGGCATCGCATCGGATGTCGATTAAAATTTCGCTTTACGGAGTAGATCAGGCAAGAATCGTCCAGCAGCGAAGTCTCTTTATGGTCTGCGAGCGACAACGGCAAGCCATGCATGGCGCTTTTTCGGACGGCCAGCACGAAGCAAGCCGCCTCATCGCCGTCAAACAGGCAGGCCAGCATATGCATGTGAGCGGGTTTTCTCGAGAAAGCTGCGGCGGATTCGCCGCGTTTAGCGAGTCCTGCCGGACCCTGACCGGGAACGAAACAAGCCAAATTAGTGAGAGAAGATACTCTTGCGCAATCTCCGGAATCCATTTCCCCGGCGGCCTTCCTGCCCCAGCTCGAAAGCGCGGGCGAACCGGCTCCGCTCCCGACAGCAGATCCTCGGTTGCGGCTGGGTCCGCCAGACCGACCGTATTTCTTCAGGGCCGACGCGGAACAGGTATTCTGACCGGGTGTCTGGCCGGTAGGGTCCGGACGGGGCTCGGGGGGCTGCCACGGTTTGGTGGGAGCGTTCGATGGCTGAGGAGAGTGCGGGGTTCGGTGCTCTGCTGCGCGCATGCCGGGTTGCCGCTGGCCTGTCGCAGGATGAGCTGATGCGGCGGTCGGGGCTGGATGTCCGCACGATCAGGAACCTGGAGCGGGGCCGGGTGCGCTGGCCGTATCCGGACACAGTGCGCCGCTTGGCTGACGCGCTGGACCTGCGGGGCAAGGACAGGGACGCGTTCATGGCGGCCGCTGGGCGTCGGCTCGCCAGTGGCACCCAGGAGTCCGGCTCCGGCGAGCGCGGGCCGGTTATCCCGCGCGAACTGCCGGGTACGGTGCGGGCTTTCGTCGGCCGTGCCAGTGAGATAGCGGTGTTGTCCGGGCTGCTGGGGCACGCGGACCATGTCGGCCCGGGGACGGTGGTGGTCTCGGCGATCTGGGGAACTGCCGGGGTGGGCAAGACTGCCCTGGCCGTACGCTGGGCCCAGCAGGTCGTAGGCCACTTCCCCGATGGCCAGCTGTATGTGAACTTGCGCGGCTACGACCTCGGCCAGCCGCTGCCGCCCACGGACGCGCTGGCGGGCTTCCTGCGCGCTCTGGGCGTGCCGGGCCAGGACATACCGCCGGAGGCAGACCAGCGCGCCGCTCGGTACCGCAGCTTGCTGGCAGGCAAGCGGATGCTGATCGTGCTGGACAACGCCGGATCAGCCGAGCAAGTCCGGCCGCTACTACCCGGCACCTCGGCCTGCACCGTCCTGGTGACCAGCCGGGACACGCTGGCCGGGCTCGTGGCGCGGGACGGCGCGACCCGCCTGTACCTTGACATGCTGCCGCTGGAAGACGCGATTGCCCTGTTGCGGGTACTGATCGGCGTCCGGGTCGACGCCGAGCCCGAGGCGGCCGCCGAGCTAGCCGTGCAGTGCTGCAGGCTGCCGCTGGCGCTGCGGGTGGTGGCTGAGCTCGCCGCCAGCCGCCCTGCCATGCCACTGGCCGCGCTCGCCGGCGAACTGGCCGACCTGCGCAGTCGGCTGGACCTGCTCACCGCCAACGGCGATCCGCGCACCCAGGCGCGGGCCGTGTTCTCCTGGTCTTACCGCAACCTGTCAGCCGGAGCGGTCCGGGCCTTCCGGCTGGCTGCCTTGCACCCCGGCGCAGACTTTGACGCTCATGCCGTCGCGGCTCTGGCCGGAACCGGCCAGGCGGAAGTCAGCCAAGCGCTGGCCGAGCTCTCCCGCGCTTGCCTCATCCAGCAGGACAGCGACGGCCGGTACCAGATGCATGATCTGCTGCGCGCCGATGCCGCCGAGCTCGCCGCCGTCCAGGACACCGGAACCCGCAAGCGCGAGGCGCTCACCCGCTTGCTGGATCACTACCTGCACGCTGCCCGCCGCGCAGTCGGCATCCTGTTCCCCGCTGAGGCCCCGGCATCAGCCGACCCACCGGACGGCACCCCCGACCTGTCCTTCGATGACGAGCACGCGGCACGAGCCTGGCTGGATTGCGAGCGGGCGAACCTGACCGCCACCACTGCTTACGCCAGCAGGCACGGCTGGCCAGAACACGCAACTGGCCTGTCAGTGGCCCTGTTCCGCTACCTAGACGCAGGAGGATTCCTCGCTGACGCCTTGGTGGTCCACGAGGCCGCCGCATATGCCGCGATCCAGACCGGTGACCACGCCGCCGAAGCGGGTGCCGTCATCAACATCGGGGCCGTTTACCTGAGCCTCGGCCGTCACCAGAAAGCTGAGCCGCACTTCAAGCGTGCACTCGGGTTGAGCCGTGAGGTCGGCGACCAGCTCAGCGAGCTCCGTGCATTGCTGAACCTTGGCCAGATCTACCGCCGTATGGACGCTTATCCAGATGCCGCCACCAACGGCCAGCAGGCGCTGGAACTCAGCCGTGCTATAGGCGACCCGATCCGTGAAGCCCGTGCCCTCCAGATCCTCGGCGTAATCTCCGCACGGCAGGGCCGCTACCGGGAGGCAGCCGAAGGCCTAGCCCAAGCAGCCGAAGCGAGCCGGACGGCCGAGGACTTCGTCGTTCTGATTCTTTCCCTGATCAGCCTCGCCGAGGTTGAGGTACGGCAAGGTCGCTGCCAGCGGGCCAGGCAGCATGTGCAGGAGGCTCAGGCTACCGCACGCCAGATCGGCTATGCGGTCGTCGAACCTGACCTAGCCGCGACCCTCGGGATCGCTGATCTGCGCGAAGGACGCTACCAGCGAGCACGTCAGCAGCTGGAGCAGGCACTAGCGGCATTTCAGAAAGCAGGCGTCACAACCGGTGAAGCTGACACGCTAAGTAAACTCGGCGAGTCCGATCTGCGGCTGGGTCGTAACGCGCAGGCCGCCGATCGCTACCAGCAGGCGTTGACCCGGTATCGGCAGGCAGCCGAACCCTTCGGCGAAGCCGAGGCATGTAACGGCCTCGGCGAGGCAGCGCTTGGGCAGGGAGCCCCGGAGGACGCCCGAGCACATCATCAGGCCGCGCTTGACATCGCCCGTCAGATTGGCATTCCGGAACAGCGGGCCCGTGCACACGAAGGACTCGGGAACGTCCACGCGCGCTCAGGAGACGTCGCCGGAGCCCGCCCCCACTGGCAGGAAGCGCTTGCGCTCTACCTGGAGATGGGAACCCCCGATGCCGAGCGTATCCGCCGCAAGTTCACTGCCCGGGATAACATCTAGCATGTGTGCCGTTCAACCCACACTCGACGCGCTCACCCCATGCCGTCACCGGCGATCTCTCGCGTTCACAGATGCGAAGCTTCATGAATCAAGGATGATCCGCTACTCTCATCCAGAGTGGACTTTATTTATCACATCACGCGGGCGGTGGACTGGGAGCAGGCGCTACAGGACGGCGAGTATACGGTCGCGACGCTCGGCCGGACACTGGCAGATGAGGGTTTCATTCACGGTTCGCATGCGGATCAGGTGCAGACCGTCCGAGACACCTTCTACCGGGACGTGCCCGATCTGGTGCTGCTGGTGATCGACCCGGGCTTGGTTAATGCGCCGATCCGCTACGACGTCGTACCGGGCCAGCCTGAGCCTTTCCCGCATGTTTACGGCCCGCTAAACACGGATGCGGTGATCGAGGTCCGTCCACTCTAGATCCCGCCCGGACCAGCAGACAGCTGAGGTAGGCTCACTCACTATTAGACATTTGCCACCTTCCTCCGGAGCCATCGCATACGAAGATCCGATCTGTCCTGGAAAAAGACGCCCAAACAAATCGCAAAATAAACCTCAAGCAGGGCTGCAAGCCCTGAATCCTTTGGCGGGTCTTCTTTAATAACTGCCTTCCAGCCTCGCTCAATTAGCTGAATCCGCCCCATGTCAGCACCGAAGCCGTTGGGCTCGGGAAATCGAATAGCGAACCGGATCTTCTCCCAATCCTCCTGCGGGTGCCCCCAGCGGGCGTGTTCCCAATCGATTACACGGATGCCGTTCCGCGTGCTAATCAGGTTAGCCGCGCCAAAGTCACCATGCACCAACACCGGCCCACCAGACCATATAGAGGTTGCCAGCCGTGGCGCACTCCAAGCCGTGACAGTGTCAGCTAGGGCCGGATCGACGGATGCCAAGAGTCGTAGAGCGGCACGAAAGCGCGAAACGAAAGCCTGCCGAGCATCGGCGAAATGCAGCTTCCCAGCGAGAGGGCCCCAAGTGGCATTGCGGCAGGAATGGATCCGGCCTAGGACCATTCCGGCCTCCTCCAGCAGTTCATCTGAGATGTCCCCGATCCGCAGGGAAGAACCATTCAACAGCGTCAATCGTGCGTATTCGGCGTGCTCGTCCTGCCACAGATTGACGACTCGCGGACCTAGGCCAGGGAGCAGGCATTCGACGATCTTCTCGTTTTCCACGCCGGAACCCCAGCACTTGAATCTTTTAGTATCCTCGCGAGAATAGGTCTTAACGACTGTGCCGGGAATTCGATAGTCAATGTGGACCTTTCCCGCTACGGATGGCATCACCACGGAAGCTCCTCGCCGTCAGCATTGAGAAAGCGGCCACTGATGGCACGCTGACCAGACAGGACCAGATGGAGTAGTCTCGCGGCGGCATCATCCGGTTCGGTTGGAGCATCGGGACCCCCCATTCTGGTTCGGACCCAGCCTGGGTCGATCGCTACGGCGGTCCCGGCGTACTCGGCCAGTTCAGCGGCAATTTTCCGGGTCGCCATGTTGAGCGCGGCCTTGCTGATCGTGTACCCGAAGGAACGCGTATCGTTCGCGTTGGTGATCGAGGCCCAGCTGGAGCTGAGGTTGATCACGCATGGGCTGGTGGCCTCGCGAAGCAGAGGCAGGAACGCCTTGCAGGTCATGACCGGACCTACGACGTTGGTGTTGAGCAGATATGTCAGTGCTTCCGCCTGAAGATGTGCCAAGCCTCCCTGGCTCGCCTCGGGAGGCCACGCATCCGCCTTGTTGATTGCGGCACAGTTCACCAGCAGGTCTACGTGGCCGAGAACTTGCGTCGCCACTTCTGCCGCTCTCGCAATTGAGTCTGCATTGGTATAGTCGAGTGCGACGAGCGTGGTCCGGTCTGCGCCGTCACTGCCTATGACAGCATCCATCATTGACGGTTCAGGAAACCGCGCCGTCATGACGACCTTGGCGCCGTAGTCATTGATCAAACAGCCGGCAATGGCCTGCCCGAGCCCACGGTTCGCCCCAGTGACCACTGCGCGTAGATCAAGGGCGCTCATTGCGGATCTCCTCCGAATTGCTCGCGACGAAGTTGCGCAGACGTTTCGGGCACGATGAAGAATTCTTAGCTTTACGCGGCAATGCCAACACGACTAGCTGCCTGCATCAGAACCTGGCTTGCCCAGTCGTCCACGTTGAGTCCGAGCCTGCACGCTGCCGCGCGGCAAGCTTCCAGATGCTCCATCGGTATCTGCACCTTCAGGGTAACCTTGTCATCGTCCTCCGGGTTCTGGCCGGAGGAGGAATTGGGGTCGCCGCCTTCGACGGCGCGTTCCTGGAGGCTGGTACGCACCTCCTGGCGGAGACGCTTAACGGACCAGGCGAGTTCTGCCGCCTTGCGCAACCAGAAGTCCTGCTCGGGCTCTGCGAGGGCAGCGACCTCCGTGTGATGCGCGAAGCTGAGATCGTCTCGCCGGCGGGGGAGTGGGAAGCGTCGTGCGACCCATGCGTAGTTCCGCAGCGTCTGGTAGTTCAGGGACGTCGCCTCAATCGCTTCCCGGTAGCGTCCAGTAAAAGCATCCTCGCCGTAGGCAAGCCAATCACCCAAGCACCAAGCGGAAGAAGAGTAGATTCTGGAGAGATGCCGGCCGATGCTGATCCAGGCTTCAAATGTTATGTTGCGTGGCAGCTTCAGCCCTTCTACCGATATGAAAGAGCTGGCGTCGATTCGGGTACGCGAGATCGGTTCTTTCTGCACTGATGTTTGAGAGCCATCCGGGCAAAGGTGCTCCACTGAATGTCGAGCCACGCGAGACCCCCTTACGTCACTACATGCCATTCGGCCTGCAGGAAGACAACGTTTGTACACCTGCCAGCAGCCAACCCGTAACTTCGGGAGTGTATACACCAGTGGTGTCTGTCGCAAGGAAGTTAACCGTTAATCACTTCTAGGGAAATGAGTTACTTCTGGCTCAAGAGTCCGGGCCTGTCGCGTCGGTGAAGGTGAAGATGCTGGTCACCAAGGGCTTCGGCCAGGCCAGCATCGCAGCCGGGGACGCCTCGAAATCCGAGGTCAGGACCTGCGGCAACGCCCTGCCGTGCTGAAACGAAGGGGATTGCCTGGGCTTGGGCGCCACCTAGTTGTTGCCCTCGTCATGTCCCGTCGACGGGACATGACCCTACAACGGCCTAGGTTTCTGTTTCTTGAGAGGCGTGAACTCGATCTAGTATCCCTCTAAACGGCCTTGGCATCTGGGTGTCTGCGCTCGGCAGAGCGAATCTTGACCGAACGATTTAATTTGATTTAGCTTCGCATCGCAGCAATGTTTTCGTGAGATACGCATAGTGCTTGCTGCCAAATCATGTGATCAATGTACGCTCAGCGAGACCATTAGTTTAGGCTAACCAGGAAGGAGGAGCAGCCGGTTCGATGGCTAGGTCTGACGAGATTTCTGTGTGGGACGCCGCGGCTGCCTTCGGCTCGTTGCGTCCTCGGTTCGGGCTTGATCAGGCTGCAGCGGCACTGACCCAGTTCCCCGTCGAGTGTGTAGCGCAAACTGTCCTGGCACAGGGTACGGCCCGGCAGGTGATCCGGCGACTGGAGGCCGTGACGCCGGATCTTGCCGGGCAACTGCGGAAGCAGTCGGCGGTGACACGTCACCTGGAGCGAATTGATAGTGTGGCCGCTGGCCGTACATCCTGCCTTGAATTTCTCGACGAGATCCTCAAGCGCATCGAGATAAGCGCATGGGGCATTAAAGGTGTCGCGGCTCTGTGCTGGTATGGAGACTCCGCCGACCGCGACTTGGGCGATGTGGACGTCATGGTGTCGTCGGTCGCCGACGGGTTCGCCCTCGCCGCGGAACTGCTGGCCGCCGGCTACGACTATGACGAGCGAGAGCTACCGTGGCTCAAACGCGACTACGACGGCACTCTGTACGGTCAGGCGAATCTCCGCTCCGAGCCTCCTGGCACGCGGCCGAACATCGATATTCATTTCGGTGGTTATTCCGTGCGTCATAGTGGGCGGCTTCCTGTTGCTGTTATGCCCGGCAGCCATGGCCTTTCCTACTACGATATGCAATCAAACTTGCCGATGATCGTGGGAAACTCTGCTGGCGATTGCTGGATAACAGTAAAGGATATGAACGATCTATACCTGGCGCTTTCCAGCACCAAGGAGCTGGACTGGCCGCCGCTGTTGGAGTCGCTGCGGGAGGTCCGGCTGCTGGAATTCTTCAATCAGATGCTTCGAATGCTCCGTAAGACCCACGCGCTCGAACCTGACACAGAGGAACTCCTTGCTCGTCTCACCACACTAATAGGACGACCCGGGGAATGGCCCGCACCTGGCCCACGACGGAGCATGATGCGCCGATCCCTCGCCACAACATTGCACGCCGCGCGCCTGGGACTACGACGTTCCCCGTGGGATGCGGTAGTTCAGGCATCTACCGCCGCCCGCTATTACTCTGGTCGACTCGCACTTCGTCCTCGAATTGGCAACCGGCGGACGGATTTTCCGAGGCTAAACAGCTGGACGTGCATCCGGCTCGTGCCAGTTACGCTGGTGGCAGGCAAGTGGAACATCGCCGCGTGTCCCAGTGCACACACCGAGGAAGTCATTCCTGGCGTTCACTCCGATACGGTGACGGTGATTCACACTCCGAGCGGTGATCTCTTGAAAGCCGCCCGCACTGTCTTTGCCCCAACGGTATACGGCAAACTCGATACCCATCTCGTTGCCGCTGGCGCTGCACTCGCGGAGGTCTCGTGACGAAGGGTCGCGGGAAAGGCTCAACGAAGATTATCGACCTGACCGGAACCGAACCGCCGTGGAATCCGGCGGTGATCGCCGTCTGGAACCGGTGTCAGCGCCTCGCGAGTTCGGACCCGGACGTGTGGAGGTGCCCGGAACCCGAAGGCGACGGGCGTTTGCGCTCCGCGCTCGCCTGCCAGCTCGGCGTTCCGGCCGACCGCCTTGTCGTGACTGCCGGCGTTCGTGCTTGCGCGCAGGTAATAGGTGAGGCCCACGTGACCGTGCGACTAGAGCGTCCCGGGTTTTCCGGCATTGCTTCGGCACTGCGTACCGCGGGCGCGGACGTGACTTCCTGCTCCTGGGGAGAGATGCTCCGAGAGCAGAACGCCGACCAGCGACCCGCCACGTTGTGGTTGACCAGTCCCGGCCGGAACCCTGACGGTAGGTCTCTCGCGGAGGACGAACGACAAGTCCTATCCAGACGCCGCGTCAAAGGCGCTCGTATTGTCGTTAACGACATCTATCGGTGGCACTGCGTCGATAACAAAGCCATCCCCGGTGCGACACTGGTCGGCTCGCTATCCAAGATCGCTGGCAGTGGCTGCCGTCTGGGCTGGCTGGTGCTAGCCCATCCTCTCGATGAGCAGGTGGTCAGCCGGATCGCGGCCCGGCCGCCCGCTCTATGGCAGCGTGCATGGGCCTACTTCCTTGAGGAGACCGGCCTGTGCCCCTTCCGGCGTGGACAGATCGCTCGGTGTCTAGCCGCAAGAGACGCCTTCAGATCCGGAGCGGAGTCATGGCTGCCGCGCTCCGCCCGGCATGCGGATGGCCCATCAGTACTTCTCAGCTTCCCGAGACTGGCTGAGACCGATCTGATCGACCGGTTCCGCCGGGTCGGTGTGCGAGCCAGTGCTGGCAGCGACTTCGCCTGCACGGTATCCAGCGCACGGCTGTGCTTTTCGAATGTGTCGGAAGCAGACGCGCGCGCGGCCGCACACAGGCTTGCAGCACTGCAGGATCATTGCCATGACGGTGCCGCTGCGCCGGACCTGTCTGGAGCACGCTGATGGGCAATCCGCGGGTACTCCCTGCCCAGATCGTCGACCTGGCCGGGCGAACGCCTACCTGTCGCGAAAAGCTCGGAAGCAAGGCGGCGACCCTGATCTGGCTGGCCGGACGGGGATACTCCGTTCCGGACGGTTTCGTGATCCCGCCCAGCCTGGCCGCGATGCTGCGTGCCGCACCAGGACCTGCAGCCGTGCAGGGCGTGCTGGGCGCGATTCAGCGGCTTGAGGAGCGTTGCGGTCGCGCCTACGGGGCGCCAGAAGGATTCGGTGTGTCGGTGCGACCGTCTCCCATTAGTGACAGTCCGGGATACGGCATCCGCCGCACTCACATCGGCCAGCCCTGGAACGGAAGCTCAGAACCGGACTCCTTCCGCAACGGCAAGACTGCTGAGAAGCGAGGCGATCCGCTGTCCGATCTGATCGATGCGGTCCGCCTGGTCGCTGGCATCGAACCGGCCGCCGAACAGCACGCAGTAATCGTGCAGGCAATGGTCCCCTTTGCCGGCAGCTCACCCGGCCTGACCGGCACGGTACTCAGCCGAGATCCCGTGTTCGGCGCCGACGCGGCTGTCGGAGAGTTCCGGGAGATGGCGCGGGATCGCCGAAACCGTGCCTTTCTGCTCAAGGATCTAGCAAGTTCAGCGCCCACCGCGGCCCGCGAACTGAGCGGGCTCATCGGACGATTGCGTATGGAATATGGCTCGGACTTGGAGATGGAGGTAGCCCTCGTAGGTGAGATAATCTGGATACTCCAGCTCCGGGCAATGCCAAGTCTTACCGGCCCGGTGAACCCGTCGCCCAACGCGGCTTTGTCCCGGCTTCCCGTCATAGCTCGCGGGGTGGTGGCCAGCCGCGGATGCTGCGTGGCCCCATTGGCCGTTCATGGTCATCTGGATCGAGAGCCAACCGGTCCTGTAATCGCCCTGGTGCGCGACTTGGAAGAGCTCACCGACGAAGCCATGGATAGAGCATGCGGCATTCTCGCGCTGAGCGGAAGCCGATACTGCCATGCTGCGTCCAAGCTGCGAATGCGGCGCATACCTACGCTCACGGACCTGGTTAGCACCACGATTAGTCAGCAGGCCGAGGCGGTGTGGTTCAACGAGACAAAGATAGCCGCCGGCAGGCCGGTAGCCATTGATGCGGAATTGGGCCTGGTACGCCATAGCCCGCAGATCGGAGCCGTCTCATGACCGATAAGCCGAGGCCTATCGGGCCTATCGTTGAAGTCGCCGGCCTAGATGGCGCGGGGAAAACGAGCGTGGTGGCGGCAGTTGCCGCTGAACTAGGCTGGGACGCGAGGAAGTTCCATCCCTTCACCACGGGATTCCACGAGCAGCTCAGCTCTATTCGAGATCGTCTGGGACAACGACACGTCGATGCTGCCCGTTCGATGGCGATGGGTCTGTGCGTCCTACGGGAGCTGAGCACTGTGACCCGGCCAACGGTGTATGACCGGCACCTCGAAAGCGCATTGATGTGGTGGTCAGTCATGGACCTGTGTCCGCTACCCGAGCCGTTGGTCAGCGAACTTCCGCACCCGGACCTTGTGATCGTGCTCGATATCGATCCCGAGGCCGCGATGAAGCGAATGCTGGGGTCCCGAATGGAAAGCGCGGAGATCATGCG
>Ga0335075_10010516_pt1 | contig 14042 bp, 10 predicted proteins | sample Lox_Sample_24_FD_206723 | JGI IMG/M metagenome (GOLD analysis project Ga0335075, IMG submission 206723) | Soil microbial communities from Loxahatchee National Wildlife Refuge, Florida, United States - Lox_Sample_2.4 | ecosystem: Environmental > Terrestrial > Soil > Wetlands | place: USA...
GCGCAGGCTAAGGGAACCACCCCGCAACCGTCTGCCGCAGATGTCCCGATTAGTGAACATAATTGACCAATACAGAAATTAAGTTAGCGCCTATGCCCGCAGGGAGAGGGAGAATTGTCCGCCGATGATTTGCGCGATGATCGATTTTGGTGGTTCATGATCCCTAGTCCTCACGCGGCGTTCCCGCTGCCATGACATTATCGAGGATGAGGATGACGATGAGGATGAGAAGGATTTAAATTTATTGAAGGGAAAACGAATCAAAAAATGGCTTGGATTCCGCCGGGAGCGGCGCGCCCGTATGAAAAAGCACCGCCGGAGCATAGACCCGGTTTCCCACCAGGATCAATCGAGTTCGCATCGAAAAATTGGCCTTGCCGCCGGCTGCAAACTCGAACTCCGTGCCTGGATCATTTCCGTACGGTTTTGGCGAGTAATACGTCACTTTCCCGTGCTGGCTCACCACCATGAGCGCTTCCACCCGCGCCAGAAATAATTTCGGGTCGGAACTCATGGCCGCGGGAAAGTCGTAATAAGTGACCGAGTACGCGTCCGTTTCGCCCCGGGCCGACACATAAGTGTGCATCCTGAGTTCTCCGCTTCCGGTGTGCATATTGGTTTGCGTCTCGGCAGGCGCATTCGGCAGAAGCACGGTAAACCCGCCGTCTTTGGGCGAAAACTTGATCCAGCCACTCAACGGCCCCGCCGGAGTTTGCGATGACGCAGCCGGCGATGACGCCGCGGCCGCGTTTTGCGTTGGTGCTGATTGTTCGCCCTGGTTGCCCGAGCCGGCCGTGTTCTCTTTCTTCCCGCAACCCGCCGCGAGCAAAAGCAAAAGGCAAAGCGCAGTTACGCCCACGCCGGTCGATGGTAGAGCACGGTGCGCTGCGCCGTGCAGCGCCGCGTGCAGCGGCGCAATCCGCGCGTTAATGACGCCTATACACAATTTGAGAATGTTCATAGTACTGGCTGCGGATAATACCATTTGGAGACGACGTTTGTCCCGCCCTATCCCACGAACCATAGCCGTGAACCGATTGGCGGACGGAGCGCGGCTGTGTGTGGGGTAAAGGGGCACCAGCCGCAGCAGCCTCGAATGTCGCGACGCCCTCACACGGCGTTTCGCGGTTCGCGGCCAAATGCGTGATTCCGGGAGAACGTCCCAGTGCGAAAAACTCTCCCTCACCCCGGCCCTCTCCCGCTGTGAGAGGGAGAATAATCTTCCGATGGTTTGGCGAACGTACGACAGCGGTGGTTCATTGTCCAAATGCATGCGAAACAATTTTAAAAGGATGCTCCCCATGAATCTCCTTCGGAGCGCGGCTGTGTCGAAGACCAGCCGCAGCGCACACGGCCTACAAGCCGAACGGGTTGTTGACTTCGCGGCTCCCTAAGGCCCGTTAGGGCTAAAGTATTTGTAGAAAACGCGCCAAAAAGACAGGAAAGCTCCGTCAGGAGCGACGTAATCTGCAATTATTCGGTGTTTGATAAGCGCAGAAGACGTCGCTCCTGACGGAGCTGGAAAATCATATCTGGCATTGTTCTACAAATACGCCACGCCTACGGCGTTTGAATTCGGACGGGATTGGCGCAACGAGTGTAGCCAGCCATTGTAGGCCGCGTGCCCTCACGCGGCGCAAGTCGTACCCACGGTCCAGGTTCTTTCATTCGATGTTGGGCGTTCGGAGTTCGATGTTCGATGTTTCCATTTTCCATCCTCCATCCTCTATCCTCGCCCGCCAAAAGCTTCCATACTCGCTTTATCCGCTACGTTCAGCATTTGCGCGTTTTTGTCAATCCGCTTCATAAATCATTCTCCCCACGCGGGCCGATGGTGGGGGACGGCGCGCTGCGCCGTCCCCGCCCGCGCAAAGCGGGCGATAGCTGCTACATGGTACAACGATTGTCCCCGCTCATTGCGCCGCTGCACGCGGCGCTACACGGCGGTGGCAGCGCCACTTGCGAAGAGCGCCATGTTCCACCACACCCATGGTCCAGGTTCTTTCATTCGATGTTGGGCGTTCGGAGTTCGATGTTCGATGTTTCCATTTTCTATCCTCTATCCTCGCCCCACCAAAGCTTCCAAACTCGCTTTATCCGCTACGTTCAGCATTTGCGCGTTTTTGTCAATCCGCTTCATAAATCCGCTCAACACGGTTCCCGGGCCCAGTTCGATAAACCGGGTGAAACCTTGCGACAGCAGATAGCGCATCGAATTTTCCCACAGCACGGACGCGCAGACCTGTTCGACCAGGCGCGCCGAAATCTCCGCGGGCGTTCCATGCGGTTGTGCGGTGACATTTGAAATGACAGGAACCGACGGCGTGGAAATTTTTATTTTGGACAGCTCGGCCCGCAATTTCGGCTGCGCGCCGGCCATCAGCGGCGAGTGATAGGCTCCGGCTACCTGCAATGGGATGGCGCGTTTTGCTCCTTTGGCCTTCGCCAATTCTACCGCGCGGGCGATGCCATCGGCATCACCGGAAATAACAATTTGCCCGGGACAATTCAGGTTGGCCAGGGTCACACCCGCTTCGGCGCACACCGCGCGGGTTGGCGCCTCATCCAATCCGATGACTGCGGCCATGCCGCCCCGGGTGGTTTCACAGGCTTCCTGCATGAATTTTCCGCGTTCACGCACGGCGCGCAGGCCATCCTCGAAAGACATCGCGCCGGCGGCGGTGAGGGCTGTAAATTCGCCCAGCGAAAGGCCGGCCGCGGCGTCGAACTTCAAATCCGGGGCCTGTTCGCGCAGCAATTCAAATGCGACCCAACTGACTAGGAAAATTCCCGGCTGCGCATGCTCGGTTTTGGTCAGTTCAGCTTCCGGACCATTAAAGCACAGCGACGCGAGGTCGTAGCCCAGGGCAGCGTTGGCGCGATCGAACCATTGGCGCGCGGTGGGGAATGTTTCAGCGAGGTCTTTGCCCATGCCGGCTGCCTGGGCGCCCTGGCCGGCGAAAAGAAGAGCGGTTTTTATCATTTAAATCTTAAATTCCAGCGAACAAACAGTGTGACGGGAAAAATTGAGACTGAAAAGAAAATGTTGAAACGTTAAAATGTTGAACCACGAAATAACCGAAAGACATGAAAGAGTTTTTGACAGGATGAACAAGATTGCCGGGATATGGTTGGGCTTCGTGCCGGCAGGCACAACCGGAGATTAGCCAGACACGGAGTGTCTGGAACCGGCAAAGCAAATCCATTCGTCCCGGCAGGGACGTTGGAAAGCCCGTTTCACATTTTTTGTGTGTAGGAAAAGAAACGGGGAAACGGCTGCATGAGCCACCGTCGCTAAAGCTTCCGCCCAAATTAAGTTTCTGGCATCTGCAATCCTGTCCATCTTGTTCATCCTGTCTAAAACTGTTTCATGTCTTTCGGTTATTTCGTGCTTTAAAAATCCTCTGCCTTGGCGCGACACCCGCCGTTTCCTTTTCCATGGCGCCCTTTTCTGGAATTCCCCCAGCCACTTTTTTGGCCTTTGTTTCTTCGCTAAAATATAGAAATGTACTGACACGATGTTCAATCTACCGATTGTGAAAAAATTACCTGGGGCCGCTTTTAACCCTGGTCTTTTGGCTTTGACGCTTTATTTGGGTTTCCCGGCCAGGGGCGGCGCGGGAGATTTGTTGAATTGGAAAGATGAGCACCATCCGATTCCGAACAGCTACGAGTGTCCCGACTTTTTTGAATTGCCGGTGGACGGAAATACCAACAACGAGAAATGGGTGTTGATTCAGGGCAGCGGCAAATACTCCATCGGCACTTTTGACGGCATCGAGTTCAAGGAGGAGACCGGCCGGTATGCGTGCGACATTGGCCCCAATTTCTACGCCACGGAAACCTGGGCAAACACCGAAACAGGCGACGGGCGGAGGATCTTAATTCGGTAGGGCGGTCGCTGCGTGCCAGTGGCGCTGCCACCGCCGCCCAAACTTCCTGAAAAATTCCATTCTGTATGTTATGAATTGGAGGAAAAATCAGTTATTTCCATTTTGGAAACAACTGCCTCCGACGGGACGACTGACACCGGAAGCAACCATTTCCAAAATGGAAACAGTTCAAACGGTGCGCAAACCGCGGCTTTTTCCCCAACAACTTGCCGCGGCGAAGCATTGCGAAGCCAGGGTCCAATAATCCACTTATCCAACCATCCAAAATCTGAGAGTTGGCACTCACGGCGCTCCTGGCACTCATGCTCACTCATGGCACTGTTATGGCCAACCTTTTCAATCTTTCTCAAAACCCTGAATATGGAATTTCAGGGTCTTGCAGTTCTCAGAGACGGTGCGAATGACATTCTCCGGAATTCCATCCGAGACACGCGCTTGAATTTCCATCGTCACCTCAACGTCTGAACCCACGAGACTCGTGAGGTGTTGAAGCACCTCAGCCGAAACCTGGGCCGCGTCACGGTTTAGCCGGGCAGGATCGAGTTTCACACTTCCAAAAAAACGGGTCGGCTTGCCAGGCTGTGTTGTGGTGGATGTGACCGCTTCGCCTCCTGGCTGCATCCCGCCCGACGACGGCAATGGCCTGGCTGGCTCGGCGTTTCCGGTACTGGTTGGCTTATCCGCCTGCATTTGCCGCACGGCAACCTCCGGCTTGACCAGCAATGCCGGCGAATCCATATCGAGCGAAACATGGCAATTTCCGCGCAGGCCGATATATCGTTGCTGTTTTTCATCCCAGGCGTCTGCAATGGCGAATGTTTCAGTTGTCCATGTCGTGCGCGAAAGACCGTCTTGAATGCCTGTCACCAGCACCTCGGGGGATCGCAAACGCTGCAGGTAGGGATATTTTGCGTAATCTTCAGCCAACTGTTTTACGGAGGCATGATTGCCGCGCCACAACGGAATTTTATCCAGGTCCTGCCGAAGCAAAGTCGGAGCATATTGCGCGGCCAACTGCGTATCAGACTTAAGCTTCCTGGAAGCCCGAACGGCCAATGTATCCGGGCCGGAAAGTTTGGCCGCTTGCCATTCGATGGCCGCCTGCGGCGTCGGTTGGGTCGGAAAAAGCAGCCAGCAATAGGTCTCTCCCAAACGTCCCTTGATGGCTGTATTCCATGTCGTTTTTTGGTTCACAACCTGACGCAGTTGAAAACCATCCAGACCTAATTGCTCTTTGTCGTTTTCAATAGAATCCCACGCCAGATAGAATCTCATTGCCTGGTCGAGTTCGGCAAGCCGCGTGCGGTCGGCCGCAAGAAACACAAGGGCGTTTTTGAACAACCGCGGACTGTTGCCGCGAGTATCCAAAATGGCTTGAGCCTCAATTTGGGCCGGGTTTGTGCCTTCCCGCGCATATGGATGTTCCACGCCAAGAACGACGAGTTGGATTTCCATTTCATCAGGAATTTCCCCGCTGTTTTTTGGGAAAACGCGAACCGCCGAAAAATCGCCGCGCGACCGCAAATCTTCCTGCGCTCGCTTTTTAATTTCTTCCGCGATGCCATCACTATCGCGCTTCAATTGTTCCGCCCGATCCTCGGCAAGCTTTGTGACCGTCGGCTGGGTCGAATACCAATAGCGCGCATTTTCCTGATAAAGATAGGTGGCGCCCTGCGCTAAATGCCGGAGCGCGTCTCCAAAGATTGCGGGGCTTTCTCCCGGCTGCACACAGCCAAGTTTAATTCGTCGGTCCTCGACACCCCTGTTTGCCGCGCCGGGCATCGGGGCAGACGCGAGAAATAGTGTTCGGGCGACGCGGCGGCATGCTGAGTGTCTGCCAAGGTTTGGCTTTTCCCGGTCAAGTTTCAGCGGAAGAGAACTTTCACCATCAACATCCTTTTCGATGACCGCTTCCCAGCCATCCGGCAAAAAGTGAATGATTTCGGAAATGACCCGTTGATCCAGCAAGGGGACATGCGCCGGTTGAATAAGGGGGCTTTTATCGCCCTGTTCCCAAAGCGCATGAATCACAGAAGCCATCAACCGCAGGACGCCGCGAGTGCGCTGAAATTTCACAAGACCGGACCAATCCTGGTATAGCCGCTCGAAAATCTCGGGGTGGATTGGATAAGCCGCTTTGATCTTTCGCTCGTAATCAGCTTCGCGGCATTCCGGCGGAAATTCCTGGTGCTGGCTGCGATACAATTCGCAAAATGCTTTTGCGACATTGTCTCGCGCCGTAAACATCGCGGGATCGCTAATCGGCTGAAATAAGCGGCGGCGAACGATTTCAAAACTTTCCTCGGCGTTTGCCGGCCGCCACGATGCTTCAACACGGCCGATTGCATTTTTCAAGGCAATGAGCGCTTGCCGGCCCCGGGCGCCTCCGACCTCTTCATCATGCACTCCGGCAGACGGCGAAGCCGTTCCGGCATCGCTCGACGCGGGAACACTGATGACAAGCATCGCCTGAGGCGCGGCCTTTGCCTCCTCGCTCAATGTTTGAGCAAATGTAAAATGAGTTTCAAAATCTCCGCCCGGCAAATCCTTTTGCTCGTGCAACTGGCGGGCGTAGGCAACCCATTCATCAATCAAAATCAAACACGGCGAATATTTTCGAAGAAGGTTTCCGATGGCATCCCCCGGATTTGTCGCCGTTTCGTCCGCCTGTTTAACCATCGCATAACCTTCTTTGCCTCCAAGCTGCCAGGCAAGTTCACCCCAAAGTGTCCTCACAACTGTGCCATCATCCTTTTTCTCGGGCTGCCCTGGCGAAATTTTATTACCGACAATGACAACGCGATGGACGCCTTTCGTTAAATCGCAATGCGCCTCCTCGAACACGCCTTCCAGGCCCGGAAAGTCTTTACGGTCCCGCCCCGAAAACAAATGGTAAAGCGCCAGCATCGAATGCGTCTTGCCACCGCCGAAATTGGTTTGCAGTTCGACGACGGGATCGGAACCCTGGCCGGCCAGGCGGCGAATGGCGCGCACAAGCAAATCTTTGAGCCCAACAGCGAGAAACGTCCGTCGAAAAAATTCAATCGGATCACTGTATTCAGAAGTTGCCCGCCCTTTATAGACCTGCCACAAATCCGCCGCAAATTCGGCCTGCTGATAACGGCCGGACGCAACATCAGGATGGGGTGTAACGATTTCCCGCCATGGCCGCAGTCCCGCCACGCTTTGTCCTTCAAGCACAGTCGCAGCTACTTTGCGCCGTTCGTGTCGCGCCTGCTCATCAAATTTGACCCGCAGCAATTCCGCTTTATGGCGGGCAATTTCCTCCGTTTCTTTCGGCGCGGAAACCGCATTCAATAACCGTTCCATCGAATCCAATGCGCGATACGCATCGTCCGTGGTAAACGGCCGTTGGTGCGCCCACTTGTTTCGCACGTCGCGCAATTCACTCACGAGACTGCGCTCGGTATGGCCAAGGACCTTTTTAAAGACGTCATTCCACTGGTTCCACAACGTTGCGAGCAGGCTGGCAATGTCCCATTCCGGCTTGTCCGGTGTGCCAAGAAAATCAACCTGCGTGGCGCTTAGGGTTTTTCTCGTCTCGGCAAACCACTCGTCGTGGTAGTTGTTCTTTAGCTCACGCTCAACGAATGGACGCAATCCTGCCGCCAGTTGTTCCAGGCATTTGCCAATGCGTTCGTGATTCGTGATTGCCATAATTGCTTCCGGTCAAGTTCTGGCTCCCATTGTGTCAAAATTCAGCAGTTCGCCAAAGAACATAAATGTTTGTGCGGATCGAAATCATCTTTTTTCTTTTATGGACTGGAGCCGTTCCCTCGCCAACCGGACGGCCTGGTGCAGCTTCCGCTCCAACTCTTTCTTCGGGAGAACTTTCGTCAGATAAGTTGCCACATGGATGCCGCTCTTTTCCAGTTCGAGCAGCTCGACGTGTTCCGCCGTTTTGCCGGCGCACAGAATCATCCCGACCGGGTCAGCCTCATCGCGTTCGCACTCATAGCGTTTGAGCCAGTTCAGGTAAAGCTCCATTTGGCCTTTGTCGGCGGCCTCGAAATCTCCAATTTTTAGATCCATGGCCACGAGGCGGCGCAGCTTCCGATGGAAAAACAACAGGTCGAGATAATAATCGCGCCCGTCAATTTGCATCCGCTTCTGCCGTTCGACGAAACAGAAGCCGGCGCCCAATTCGAGAATGAACGATTCGATCTCCCGCAAAATTGCCGTTTCCAGGTCCTTCTCCGAGTAGGTATCTTTCAGGCCCAGAAATTCGAGCAAATACGGATCTCGGAAGACCAGATCCGGCGAAAGTTTGTCCTCCGCTCGCAGTTTCTTCAATTCCATCGCTGCCAGCCTGCCCGGCTTGCGCGAAAGCGCCGTCCGCTCAAACAGCATCCCGCCGATCTTCTTTTCCAGCGTCCGCGTGCTCCATCGCTCGATGCGGCACATCTCCGCATAGAAATCCCGTTTGAGCGGATCATCCAGCCGGATGATGTGCAGGAAATGCGTCCAGCCCAATTGTGCAATCAGTGATTGCACAATCTTGACGTTCGAGAATACCTCGGCAAAGCGGACCATGTTGAACAGATTCCTCCGTCCGAACCCGCGCCCGAATTCTCTCTCCAATTGTGTCGACAGTGATGACACAATCTTTTCCCCGTATTCCGCCCGTTTTTCCCGCAGAATGTCTTTCCGAATTCGATTGCCGATCTGCCAATGCAGCATCGTCAACGTTGCATTGGCCGACGTTGCAATGGTCTGCCTGGCGGCGAGGATCATTTCCCGCAGGTCGGCCAGCAGCCCTTTTGAGCCGACCCAGGCGGGTATGGTTAAGGAATTTTTGGCCATTGGGATTTTTTTGGGGGTATCATGGCTTCTTTTTTCGTTTTTCGGTAGAAACCGGCACCGGGGCAATGTTCATGCACGATGGCCGATTTACGATTACCACATCGGCCAATCCGGTGAGGCCTTTCAAGCCACGCTTTAATTCCGCCTGTTCTTCAGTGCGTGCGCCGTCGTCCCAAATCGCCGCAATGACCATGCGATACGGCGAATCTTTGCGAAGATATAGCGTCAGGTCGGCGGCAATTTCCTCGGTCAGATCTTTGACACTCTTGCCGCGATACCAAAACTTTACCTCTACGACGAGTTCCATCCCCAGGATGCATAGGTCTGCGCGTGGCTGGTAGGTTCCCGTTGGTGGCAAGTACTGTTCCTCCTCAAGCGCCGGAATCAACGGCTTCAAAATCGCGTAGAGCAAACTTTGGAAGTGATATTCGTTTTCGATATGCCATCGGCGTGGTTCTGCGCCGGTCCTGGAGGTTCTCGGCTTGTTTTCCCACGTCCATCGTTGAAAAACGGCAGGCACGCGATGCAGAACAGCCGCCACATCCGTAAGCGTCAGGGCGGCAATATCAAAATCCATTGCTCGCTGAACTGCCCAATCAATCGCAGCCAAACGCAACCCGGCCTCAAAGCCATCCGTCACGTTCGAGACATCGTCGAGCGCGGTCTTAAGGACGTCACTGACAGACTTCTCTGCTGGAGCGCTCCATCCGCGCCGATGCAATGCTGCGGCAAGCCACACCGGTTGATTGTCATTTTTGGTAGTTGCCTTTGCGACGGCGATTCGGTGTCCCAAGAAATCGAGCAAGCCTCGTCGCCAGCCTCCATTTTGAACCAAGCCATCCGCATCGTTCCAAACCTTGGCAGACCACTGCCCGAAACGCTTGCGAATCTCTTTGCCCAAAGCGCACTCTGCTCCCGCAACGACTCCGGCAAAATTCAGCGGATCAGCCACAACGCCACACGGTTCGCCGCCCGTTGCGAAGTTAGGCCTTCCGATGGACCATTCCAACTGGGCCACGAACTCCGCGGCGAAACGAGTTTTCAAAGTCTCGACGGCACACGCAAATCCAAGCACAGCCACGTTTCGCGAAGTTCGCTCCGCCCCCTTTGCCGCTGCGGCCCGAATAGCGGCTTCCTCCAGCAGCGCTAATAGGTCGTCTCGCTGGAGCAGCCATCCCAAAAATGCGGCCACCAGCGGATTCTGCCTCGCGTCGGTTATGGCAGTATTGAGCAACACCGTGCGGGCATCGGTGATCAGCATTAGGCTCTCAGCCTTCATAGAAACCACCTCAACCGATTAAGCCGTCCGTGAATGGAATCCACGCTGAAATGGGATAACGCTCCGAGTCGGCCAAGCAACCGTGCGATGAGTTGCGAGTAGCCTATAGTTACAGGCATCCCAGCCATGTCGAAACTTTTCCAAGAATGACACGCGAATGTATAGACCTGCTCCGTCAGATACTTCATATCCGTGAACGTCGAGGACCGGTGAAGATGGAGCAGCACCGGGTACGGCAACCCGTCCGTTGGTTTCTTGATTTCTTTCGATCCAGTTAGCGAAAGAATCGCGTTCGATTTGTTGAGCATGAGATATGTTCCACGCATCGGCGCGAATTCTCCCTTCATTACATCTACTCCTCTTGCCATCCCTGCGGCGAAAGATTTCGCGCCGGGATTGTCGCTATCGAATAAAACCGTGTCGTGGTCTTGGGCGATATGGAGGAAGGCGAAATCAACATGGTAATCCTTCAAGCTCACTGCGACCGCTTTCACCGCGTCGGCCTCAATATCCTTCAATGGTTTGAACGAATGGAAGATCAAACGGACTTCATCGCCCTTTTGCCAGTTCATGTCACTTCGAGCGCGTTCAACGGAGCTTGTGAGCATCTCCACCACGGCTTTGCCGTAATCTTCAAAGGGCACGGCATTCGACATATTGCCGAGCAAATAACGCCCTTCGCTCGTGAACATCGTCGTGATTCCGACCATGCGCTGTCTTGCACCAAGCTTTGAGTCGCTGATTGATGTACTCCCCAATCCTACGACCAACTCATGCGCCATCGGATTATTCACTTTCAGATGCCATGGTGTTCCTCCGAGTTTTGCATAACTCGCCAGGGCGATATTGCTCAAGACGAAATCCAAGCCGGATCCTTTGCGACGGCTGGTTTCAATCATGAACTCCTGAGTCGGAATTTGCTGGGAAAGAAACGTCGCCTTGGCGACCAGGTACGGATTTGTTTCACCGCGCATATCGTGGCTCGATTCGTTCACCTGCACGTAAGCCAAATGCCAGCGTTCTGCTTCAGTCGTCACCGCGGCCAGCGCCTCTTGCGCCGCCTTGCGATAGGCCAAAGCTGTTGCGTTGTCTGCCAGGAAGAATCGGACATCTTTCCCCTGTAGCCTGTAAGTCTTGATAAACCCGTTCGGGAAGAAGCACCTCCGGCCCGGCTCATTATGCCCTTCCAGCAACTTCTGGAGAAATTGTTCCACTTCGCCTTTGCGATTGCGCTCGCAAACAACGCAAATGCGCGGCGTCGAGGGCGTGAAACCTTGCTGGCTGTACGGCCCCAGTTCAAAAATTCCGCGCTTGGCATCGTTCAAGGCGGGTGTGTTGAACGTCCGGTCAAATACATAGAGCGCCTGTGGTGCTTGATGAACCGTCGGAAACCGTCTTCCTTTCGTATCGAGGTGCGGCAACACGGAGGCTTCAATTCCGGGAAGCAAGCGAAGCGGCTTAGCAGTGAGGCGATTCTCGATACGTGTCAGTTCACTAAGTTTTTTCGGTCCAACCTGCGCCGCCGACTGAAGATCAAACAATTGCCGGTTGATGGCGTTCCCCCTGCCTTTGAACGTTGCGTCGAGGCAACGCATGAACCCGTCGTAATCTGCCTCAATTTCAACTTCCTTGGCATCCACTGTGCTTCGCCCTTCGCGACAATCTGTCAATTGCAATGTGCTACCGTTGATAGCTGCAACGCGACCGACAAGTCGGGCGCGCGGCTCAATACGCGCATCGTTGAACGGCGATTTCTCCGACACGTACAAGCCAACCAGGTCGAATCGTTCTGCTAGCCATTCCGAGCATGGCCGGGCAATTCGCCGATAAGTGTGATGGTCGAACACCAGGCCGAGAAACGGGTCTTGGCCGTCAAATTGAAACACTCTCGCCTCAATCGCATGTGCCAACCGCACCGGCAACCACGCAGGAACGGTCGCGCCGTTCACTGCCTGTGCGATGAAGTCGTGATCTTTCTCAGAGGACAGCACCTTCAATGGCCCGACGTCCACGATCTTCCGCCCCGCCTTCCCCGTGAAGCTGGCGATAAAGCTCTCGTTTACCAACTGGCGCGCCACCCCAAGATTCTCCCGCAAACGAATCTTTTTTGTCGCCGGGCAAATGGTGCAGGCTGTGCCATCCAGCCTAACCGCGTAAATCAGGTCCAGCTTCTTACCATTCTCCTCCACGCTGACACGATTAAAAGCGTGCGTGCCCGCATGAGCCTTGCGCAATTCGCGCATCGCGTCTTTGGAATCAAATGGCTGGACGCCAATTGTGATTTCGGCCTCGGGCAGATTGATCGGGAAAATGTTTAGATGCAAGTGGCTCATATTCGTCTTTTCGTTTCAAATCAACTCTGTCTGCGCCGGCGCCACCGCCCGTTTTTCCTCGGCCAACCGCTGAACGTCGCTCCAGGACAGCACGAGCGTGTTGTAAGCGATGGCCTCTTGCGCCCATTTGCGGCGCTCGCAAATGGTGTAGAGCCGGTAGGATAGGTCGCGCGCGACTTCGGCCTTCGCGCCGAGCTGCTGGATCAACTCCGCCGCGCCGGACTCGCCTTGTTCCAGGCGGCGGATCAGGTGATGCGTGATTTCCCAAATCGTCAGCCGCCGGTCAGTGACCGGGTCCCATTTTGGATCAAGCTCTTCCTTTTTTAATAACCGTACCTTGCCGCCTTTGGCTTCAAGAATGCCGCCTTCAACCATTCCGCGGACGCTTGTGTTTTTGGCCGTGCAAAGCGTTTCCGCAATTCCATATGCGCCCTCGTTAAAACCGTTCTGGTCGAACCACGCCAGCGCCCAGCGCGTGTCCGCATCGAACTCGCCTTCCTGTTCTGCCAACACTTCGTCCAGAGACTTGTTGATCTCTGTCAACGCCGCTCTGACCGTCATTGCTGAACCGTCTGTTTCCAGCACCTTCGCGTAACGCGAGAAAACGGCCATGCCTGGGCCGATGGCGGCCTGGGCCAAATCCACCGGTGCGATGTTGCCCTTCTGCAAATGCCGCAACGCTTCGGGCAACTCCCTTTTCAACGCGGCCAGAAAATCGCGACGCGAACCAACTTCGGCGTCTTCCGGTCGTGGGCGGCAAACGAGGATAATGGAAGACGCCAGTGCATTGCTGCTCATGCTTCTCATACGAGTTTTCCCTTCAGTTCGCATTGGCCAAGTCCCATCGACCTGCCAACCCGACGCGACCACGCCCGTCAAAAATGTTTCCCACCCGGTCGAGGCCCGCCCAATTGCGGATTCAGGGTTTTCGTCATCCGGTTCTTCTTCCTCTTCCTCCGCCTGCTTGAACGCATAATAGATTGTCGTCGGGTAATCAGGCTGGCTTGCCTGCCGAATGGAACGAAAGACTTTATTCATTCCTTCTTCAAAGAAATCACGTGCGCCATCCTTGCCACCGTGCCTGAAAGGATCAGCTACAAGCTCCTCAACCTTTGGAACAAGCAGTGTGCTTAACAACTGAGGATAAATGTTGCGTAAGCAACGTCTCAGCCAGACATAGCAATAATCTGAGAGATCGCCGTAGGAAATACTGTCGTAATATGGAGGGTCTGTGCTGAAGACAGATTTTTTGATTTCACCGATGAGATTGCAGGCGTCACCCTGCGTAGCGTGGCCGGCGGGCCTCGCCGGGAGTCCTTCAACGGTTCTCTTGACTCCATCAACGATGCCGCTTATGTCACCTCCTGCTCCGGCAAATGGATTCACCTCAGCAAACTCCCAAACTAATGAGATAGTTTGTCGGCCAAATGCTGGGGCTGACTTTCCTTCGCCGGCTCTCCATCTTGCTAGAGTGGAATGAAAAACAGCGGCTTTGCTCGCGCTCAAGCCAAGGTAGGTCGCAACGGCAGTCGCATATTCAGCGTCGTTCGCAGAATCTCGTAGCACTTCCGCGTGAGCCTGTTCGACTAGCCCAAGTTCGTCAGTTCAAGAGGGAAAAACGCAGATTTGCTGGGTTTTTTGAAGATCAACCCCTGTTTTTCTCCACTACATTTTGCACCAGCTTCGGAAGGCTCGGCAGATCCAATCCCAGGC
>Ga0335075_10010517_pt1 | contig 14041 bp, 11 predicted proteins | sample Lox_Sample_24_FD_206723 | JGI IMG/M metagenome (GOLD analysis project Ga0335075, IMG submission 206723) | Soil microbial communities from Loxahatchee National Wildlife Refuge, Florida, United States - Lox_Sample_2.4 | ecosystem: Environmental > Terrestrial > Soil > Wetlands | place: USA...
GCCGATACGGCAGATACCGGCGCGCCGCAAGCATTATTACGACCAGTCGTGTGTCTAGGATCTAGCACTGATCGGCGCCAACTACGGGTTCAGATTGCAAGCAACTCAACGCTTTGTACCAAAACCCACCCCTCACTTCTGCCTATTCACCGCGAACGGAAGATGGACAACGGCAAGGTCCGGTTCCGCTGGAAGGACTATCGGGATGGCAATCGCCAGAAGATCATGACCTTGGATGCCAATGAGTTCATTCGACGCTTCTTGATCCACGCCCTGCCGGACGGATTTCATCGCATCCGATACTTCAGTTTCCTCGGCAACTGCCATCGTGTGCGGAAGCTTGAGCGCTGTCGACGACTCATCGGTATGCCGTCGCCGGAACCGCCAGCTGAGCCGTCCGCTGACTACCGTGATCGCTACGAGGTACTAACCGGGCACTCGTTGCGCGAATGTTCCCACTGCCACACCGGCATCATGGTGGTGATTGGCTGCATCGAGCGGGCTAGGATTTGCCAGTCGGTTCCCGACACGTCATGAGCCCACATCGACCTCCCAAATCGCGCAAAGCAGAACCGCCCGCCAGATCGGGGCCGGGACGCTTGGGCCGCCTGGGTCGTCGGCGCGTCGGTGGGCGGTGCAGGGGTCACGCGCCGCCTCCGCTGACAGTTCGAAAGCCCGGTGGATATCTCGAAAGGTGCCAACCCGCCGAACCGAAAGCCCCAATCGTGCGCTCCTCCAAGCCATCCAGGCTCATTAAACGCCCATAGGCCGGGCGCCTGAGCCAGCGGCTTAGTCCAACACGTTTTTCGCTTACCGGCGCGGCTCTTCAGCCGCCGAGCCTTCGCGCGGAGTTCTGTGCGCCGCGCCGCCAAGCGAAAAACGCTGTACGTTTTCCTGTTGACGGCATAATACCAGATGGATAGCATATCCGCCATAGACAACGGCGACTTTGAATGTCGGGGAATGAACCGGTCGGTCGATATATTATATAAATTGTCTAGATACCCTGTCCTCTTCTTGCAGTGATCCTCTTCGGGTGCTATGCTGCATGCCTCCGCCATAGGGGCGACCGATGGATTACACATATGAGAAGCATTGCATGGCTTGGTTAGGCGATGAGATAGTTGTCGTCCCTGACCAGGCAGCTCCCGGCCATCGGCTTTTCGTAGGGATTGATCGAGCATTCCCAGCTTACCGTTCTGACGGGGCGAAGATAACTGTGCGCCTCGACGCTCGCAATTCCGCATTGTCTACTGGCGACATTGGAGATCTGGTGGTTACCGAAGAAGTGTCCTCGTGAGGTTCGCCTAGATTTCGCTGCCACATTCGCCCGGCGGTTGTGGTGGATGAGCCGGCATGTTTGCCAAGCGTGGATTTGTTGGACGGCACGCGCGTGCGCATGGTGCGACGGCATCGGCAAGTCTGATAACTGCGAGCTTGCGTGCATTGTGGTGATCCCGATCGCGAGCGGGGTGAGGATCTGGCTAGCGACGGGGCACACTGACATGCGCCGCGGCATGCGCAAGCCTAGCGCTGCAGGTGCGGGAGACCCTTGGCCGGGATCCATTTGTCGGCGAAGTATTCTTTTCCGCGGGCGCAGCGGTTCCTCATCAAGGCGATCTGGCATGACGGGGTCCGTTTGTCTCTGTATGCCGTCGCTTCGTCTGGCCGCAGACGGTGGGCGGCGCGGTCTCTCTGACCATGGGTCAGGCGAGCTATTTGCTCGAGGGGACGAATTGGCGAAATCCGCAACAAACCTGGCGTCCGCTAGCAGCTGGATGAGCCGAGAAAATCTGCCTGGAGCACAAGATATAGTTGTCAAACACGAGTACTCTGTAATTCCCTGCGGTCGTGGACGATAACATCGCAGATTTGCCGGACAACATCGACGCGCTGAAAGCGGCGCTGACAGTTGCGCGCGCGAAGATGCGAGAGGTGACCGCGGGCGCAGCGGAACTGGCGGTGGCACGAGCCAAGGCGTCTTTGGCCCGGATTGCCACGTATCCAGCCCATCGGGTGGACGAATTGCTGCCGCGGAACTGGACGCCGAAGGCGTCCGCCATGGCTGCCGCGGCGGCGTGACCTTGGCTCCGGTCAACAAAGTTCATCATGTCCACACCATCGCCCGCGTCGCCGCAATGCTCGGTGAGGACGAGGATTGGCTATGGGACGTCGCCAACGAAATGGATCAGGAGGACGGCCTGATCTGGGTCTACGGCCTTGGTCACGACGACACCACGGCCTTCACCGACTTCGGCATCGAAACCCTCGCCGATCTCATTAAGATCTACAAGACCGATCCTCATCTGCTCAAGCGGTCATCCGATACCAAATGACCACTCTGCGGCCTACGCCGCATGCTTACGCCGAAGGCGGCGCGAAGCGTCCTGTGTGCCGGGCATGCCCGGCAGCCTGGGGGTAAAAATCCCCTGTGCGACCTGATGGAGGTGAAGCACAAGCGAAGCGCAAGGGCAAGGAACCGTAAGCGTCGAGTCTCGTCAGGAGTGCCTCCGAGGGTATACCCTATCGACGTAGCAGGCGAGCCCATAGCGCCGACGCCAGGCAGCAAGCTGCAAGGTAACTGCGAGCTTCGCTGCTGATCTCGATCGGGGCACTTGCGGCCGGCCTCGCTGGCACAACGGCGCAACTGCCGTCGCTGGCATCGCTTCGTGTTGTGGCAAAAAAGTCAACCCCGAACGGCTGCGCGCTCGGTCTATGCATTTCGGTGGTGAGTCGTTAGCATGCTACCAGCTCACACGAGCTGGCAGAACAGGAATGGCATTAATGGACGCACCAAACTGGCACCTCGAAGACGACCTAGAAACAGTCACGGTTACATTCCAGACTGATCCTGTCATACGGCTAAAGCTTGGGGTCGGCGAGGTTGAGAAAGCACTCATAAATCTGGGCCGATTCCGTCTGATGATGAAACCCGAAATAGCGCCCCAGTTCCCTCCCGGGCAGAAAGTTTGGACCGTTCATAATCCGGCTTGGGTTACGGAAGTAGACGCCATGGTCGGGAGCACTCTGCTGCATCTCCGCGATCCCCGCTACGGCTGGCTGCATTATCTGATCCCTCACGATGAGGCACGAAAGCTAGCTGGGTTCCTTCAAACTCACGCTGATTCCCCACCGCCTGAGCAAACAGGCAAGCCAAACTAACCCAACTTGCGCAGTTAGGCTGCGGTTTGGAATTTACCGGCCGGTAGCATCGCTGGGGCGATCCGAGCCTGCCGAACCGCGAGCGCAAACGGCTGCTCGCCTGCGTCATCGAGGATGTCACGCTCATCAAATTACCGGCGGAAGGAACGACCAAGATCCATGTCCGCTTCAAGGGTGGCAAGACTGAGACGCTCACGGCGCCGAACCCCAAGTCCTCCGCGCAGCAAATAACGACCCCGCAAAAGGTCGTCGAACTCGTCGACAAGCTCCTCGACAGCCACATCTATTCGGAGATAGCCGATCTCCTTAACGAGCAAGGGTTTCGCCCTGGCGGCTCGGCACGACGAGACCAGGCCAACGCCCGGTTCACCGCCTTGCGGGTCGCCTATCTTGTCCATGAGTACAGTCTCCGCTCTCGCTACGACCGGCTTCGGGACCGCGGCATGTTGACGAAAGAGGAGGCGGCAGCACGCCTCGGCATCCATCAGGAGACCCTCGTTCGGTGGGCAAAACACCGGATCATCATCCGACATGCCTACAATGCCCATGCGTATCTGTATGAACCACCCGAACCCAAGCCGCCGGTCAAGCACTGCAGCCGTTGGAACCGGCTCATCGACCGGGCCGCGGCGATACAGGCGGCAAGGTCTTCAAGGTCCGTGCCTCGCAACGAAGGAGTTGCAGTATGACGACAGATAGTTCCAGATCAGCACCAGGCCACTCGTGTCCCAGACCAAAATCTTCAACCGGTCTCCGCGCTTGGCGCGAAATACTACGACCACCCCAGAGAACGGGTTCTCCCCCAAAACTTCCGTGGCCAGGGCCGCCAATGAATGGGCCCCTTTGCGGAAATCAATCGGCCGCGTCGCCACCAGCACCCGCACTCCTGCGGGGATGCTGATCATGTCCCACCCGATGAGCACCGCACCGCGCGAAGCACCTGGGTCAACAGCTCACCATCTACCCCGCACACTACCCGCACCGCTGCACCTGCGAGCTTGATCTCGATCCTGATCGACGGTGCTGTTGGAATCGCAACCTTCGCCGCCGCCGCAGCCACAAGTGGCACAAACGGCGGCAACGAACACGGTGCCGGCGCCGCTGTTGATCCAGACATATCCAGCCGCGCCTGCCGGCGCCACCCGAACACCTGTTGTGGGCAAATCTGCCAGCGCCGTGCGATCTCCGACACACGCGCGCCAGGCTCCAGTGTCTCAGCGACGATCTGGGCCTTCTCCTCTGCTGACCAGCGTCGGCGCCGGCCAGGCCCCGTCAGAACCTCAATGCGCCGGAAACCGGCCTTCGCGTCGTCATTAACGTCGACCATAACGATAGCTCGAAGACCCTCGCTTCGAGCTCAACCAGCACATTTCGCACCCTGGCAGAAGAACGGCCGCCACTCAGCGCTTACTCAAAGCCGCCTGACGGGAACCGCTCACTCGACCGCGCTCTCAGCAGGCCCTTGCCAGTAGATTGCAACAGAGCCCCTGCTGTGCAGCGCCAACTGGGCAGCCGCCCGTTGGCTGTCTGCGAGCGAGAGGCCAGTCCGCTGCTCCACCCACGGGATCGCCTTCGCTGGATCGATGCTGGCGCGCCCAAATCCCCGCGGTCGCTATGCCGAATTAGTGGCCTAGTGAGACCAGTCACCCTCTCTGGTTGTCTATCACGCGATTGTGACAACTGGAGATTGTGGCTGGCACGCTTCCGGCCGGGCTAAGCTATTGCCCCTAAGCAATTGATAACTGAAGATTTTGATCCTTCCAACGTAGCTATAAACCGTTGAAAAGCTCTTGGGAATGCCTGCTAGCGACTTATTGCTGTTCCGACAGAAACTCGTTATGTCGCTCCTGTTTCTACCCGCTCAGGTTCGTTCTCTCGGTCAAGAAAGCAACAACGATCAGAGCGCGTGCGGTCGGCTTGACGGCGGCAGCCATGATGGCGTGTGCCAAGGCGTGGAGCGGAACGAACTAGTTTCGCACGAAGGAGATCGTCGAAATGCCAAACGTGTCCGTGTTGGGCGGCGCAGGTGAGACCGTGACGCTGCCGTTCCCACCCGGGCAAGACGCTCTGCTCGCGCAATCATTAGCCGACCAAATCACTGAAGCCGTGAAGAGCGGGAATTTGACGGCGGTGGAGTACACGGGACAATTCTCTCTGCCTCAGGCGCCGGGCGGCGGGGACGAAGAAGTCGTCATTAAGGCCATTGGGCCGCTTGTCCTTCCAAAGACCGCTACGGCGGTGGTTGACGCAACCCAATCCTCGTATGTCCTTGGCGGAGGTGCCGCGAACGAGAAGATCCTGGCAGGTGCCGGGAACCTCACATTCTTCACTGACGGCGGTTCGGGCGCGATTGTCACGGGGAACGGCAACGACCTGATCGTACAGACCGGAACGGGCCCCTGGAACATCAACACCGGCGACGGGAACGACGAGATCGTCATATCCGGCGGCACCAACACCATCTCCGGCGGCGACGGCCACAACACCATCCTGCTGGAGGGCGGCGACAACATTGTCAACTCCAGCGGGCACGACGTCATCGTGGCGAACGCCGGGGCAGACACGATCTTCGCGTCCGGTGGCAATCCCGTTTATGTCGGGGGATTGAAGGCGGACCTCACGTTCATCGGCGGCAAAGGGTCCGCGACGGTGGCCGGCGGGTCCGGCAGCGAGACGGTTTTCGCCTCCGCCGGGGGGTACTTCGTCGGTGGCACCGCTGGACACAACATGATCATGGGTGGTGACGGCCCCACCACCATTGTCGGCGGCGGCAGCGGCGACACCCTCTACGCCACCGGCAGCTCGAAGACCCTCATCTACGCGGGAAGCGGCAACGAGACCCTCAACGGCTCTCTATCCTCGGGCAACAACTACCTCCAGGCCGGTTCAGGCAACGACCTGCTCGTGGGAGGACTCGGCAACGACACGCTTGTCGCGGGATCCGGGGCGTCCACGCTGCAAGGTGGCACTGGACGCGACGTGTTCGAGTTCATTAATGGCCAGGGCGGGCATTCGCTTGTGGTCGATTTCTCGTCCATCGCCGGGGACAAGGTGGCGCTTTCCGATTACGGGTCCAACGAGATCTCCTATGCCCTCCAGCACGCCCAGTCGACCGCCACGGGTACCGTCGTCACGCTGAGCGACGATACGAAGATCACCTTCGCCGGCCTCAGCGGCTTGACGAAGGCCGACTTCACATGATGACTTCTGCGGACATTGTTGCGGTCGCCAACGCTTTGGTGGCGGGTTGATGGACGGCTGCGTCCCGGCTGGCTTGGTCGCCGCGACCGCCTGCTTCGGGCGGGCGGATCCGGTGCAAAGCGCCACCATCACCGGGTGGCTCGTCGTGCCTGGGCGCACGGGCCGCCGCCAGAGGCTGGCCGCTTTCATCGACGGGGAGCCCACTGGCGCCGCCGTCGTCACCCGGACGGAGACCCTGTCGCCCGGCGTACCGAAGCACGCCCTGGGCTTCTCGTACCCGATCCCCTGGAATTACCAGGACGGGCGCTCGCACGTGCTCTCGCTGGTCCTACCGGACGGAACTGCGATCGAATTCCCGACGCGCGGCGGCGTCACGCGCGCGAACCTCCGCTTCCGTTTCGAAGAACGAGAGCACGCGGGGTGGGCCCCACCGATTCCGGCGCCGCCGCTCGAGGCCAGCTCGGCGGGATCGGAATTCCTTGGCCTCACCGACCCGTTTACGGGCACCATGATCACCGGATGGGTGGCGCACCGCCAAAGTCCTGAAATGGCCGTGCGCCTGCGGGTCTTCGTCGATGGGCAGGCAGCCGGGACCGTCCTCTGCGACCAGGCGCGCGATGCCTGCGCGCCAGCTGAGGCCATCTCGGCGGCGCGGGGATTCAGCTTCGACATCCCGGGCCGATTCCTCGACGGAATGACGCACACACTGGCGATCCTGTTCGAGGACGGCACGGCGCTGCCACTACGGCAGGCGGACGGCCGAACCGAATCCAGGCTCACGTTCACCGCAGAGCCAGCCAGTTCGATCGAAGGCGTCGTGGACGGCCTGGTGGCCGACGCCATCCGCGGCTGGGTCCTGCGCAGGCACCATAACATTGGCGAAGCCGAAGTCGGCCTGCGCGTGCAGGTGCTCTGTAACGGCATCGTGGTCGACGAGATCATCGCCGACAAGCCAAGGATTGACGTCGCACGCGAGCACGGCTGCGACCCCGGCGTGGGCTTCGAGTTCAAGCTGCCGCGGCAGTGCCGGACGGGCATGGAGTTCGAGTTCGTCCTCAAGGCACTGCCGGAGGGCGAGGTGCTCGCCGGCTGCCCGCTCCCGGTCAGGCACCGCGCACCGGACAGCGCCGACGAGCTCCGGGCGCTGAATGAGACCATCAAGGACCTCTGCGCCACGGCGTTCAAACTGCAACGGCAGATGCGGGAGGTGGTGCCGGTCACCGAGGCGACCGTGTTCAACTACGACGGCTGGGCCAGACGCTATCTGGCACGGCTGCGGGCGCGAATGGCGGCCTCGGCGCCGCTTCCGGACGATGCGCCGCTGATTTCCGTCGTCATGCCGGTCTTCAGGACCAACCTGGCGCACCTGACGGCCGCCATCGAATCCGTGCGGACGCAGACCTACCGCAACTGGGAGCTCATCGTCGTCGACGATGGAAGCCGGCAGGAAGCCTTGAGCGCCTGCCTGCGCGAATATGCCTCCCGCGACCCAAGGATCGCCTGCTTGGCGCTGGCGCGCAACCACGGCATCAGCGCGGCCACCAATGCGGCCTTGCGCAAGGCCAAGGGTGCCTACGTCATGTTGTTCGACCACGACGACCTTCTGGTGGAGGTGGCACTCGAGGCGATGCTCCGCCACGCGCTCGCGACGGCGGCGAAGCTCGTTTACTCCGACGAGGACAAGATCGACGAGTTCGGGGTTCTGAGCGAGCCGAACCTCAAGCCGGACTGGAATTATCGCCTGCTGCTCGGGGTCAACTACGTCTGCCACCTCGTCATGATCGAGCGCGGGCTGCTGCGGAAAGTTGGCCTGCTGCGGCCCGACTGCGACGGCGCGCAGGACCACGATCTCCTTCTGCGGCTCTCCGAGCGATGCAAGCCTGAGCAGATCGCCCATCTGCCGGAAATCCTCTACCATTGGCGCAAGAGCTCCGCCTCCACGGCGGACTCCGGTGCCGCCAAACCGTACGCCGTCGCGGCTGGGCTCCGAGCCGTCGCCGACCACCTCGCGCGCCGCGGCATCAAGGGGTTCGAGGTGGAGACAGTTGGGAGCAGCACGACGTACCGCGTCGCTTGGCCGTTGCCGAGCGAGCCGAGCGTCACCGTTATCGTTCCGTTCAAGGACCAAATCCCGACCACCCGCCGTTGCCTCGAGGCGCTGCTGGCCAGTACGCATTGGAGCGGATGGCGGGTCGTTTTGGTCGACAACGAGTCCGCCACCCCGGAGGCGGTCGAGTTCTGCCGAGAGGCCGCCCTCAATCCCCGCGTCGTCGTGATGCGGATCGACGAGCCGTTCAACTATTCCAGGCTCAACAACCTCGCCGCCCGCGAGCATCCGGCCGACTACTATGTCTTCCTCAACAACGACGTGTTCCTGGACCAGAAGGACTGGCTCCGGGTGCTGATGGGTGAAGCCCTAGCGGACCCGAAGGTCGGCATCGTCGGGCCGAAGCTCATTTATCCGGACGGGACGGTGCAGCACGCGGGGGTCGTGCTCGGGGTCGGCGGCATCGCCGATCACGCCTTCCGCGGCATTCCGGGCGACCATCCAGGATACCTCTACAGGGCGCGCTGCGCGCAGCAGTACTCGGCCGTCACGGCGGCCTGCATGCTGTGCCGGGCGGACGCGTTCATGGACGTGGGTGGGTTCGACGAGCACGATCTCAAGGTAGCGTTCAACGATGTCGACCTGTGCCTCAAGATCGGCAATCGGGGCTGGCGGGTCATCTGGACGCCCGACTTGGTCGCAGAGCACCACGAGTCTTTGAGCCGTGGTGACGACATGTCTCCCGCCAAGGCCGAGCGCTTCTTCTACGAGAACCACGTCATGCTCGAGCGCTGGCACGGCATTCTCGCGGCCGACCCGTACTACAACCCGAATTTTTCACGCGAGGGCGGGCTCTACACCGACCTCGCCTGACCCGCTTCATTACTGTCAAAAGAAGGTTCTGAATGTCCCGAGCCGCCTGCAGCGTCATGCCTAAGGACGAGCGCTCCCTGATAGCGCCGTTCCTGCGCTGCCACGCCGCGCTTTTGCGAGCGGGCCGGGGGGCTGCTGACGATCCAGAGCCGATCCGGTGAGCGGCTACGGATGATTCTCTGCAATCATCCGCGTGACGAGATCGCGCTGGCGCTCGACGAGGAGCCCGCTCCCGAGGAGGCGATCTGATGGCCAACGTCGCGTGCATGGTGATGCTGAAGAACGAGCGGACGATGACGCCGCGGTTCCTCGCGTACCATGCGGCCCTGTTTGGAGCAGAGAACGTCTATGCCTTCGACAACGGCAGCACTGATCCGAACGTTCTGGCCGAGCTCGAGCGGTTCGAGTCGATGGGCGTCCACGTCGACCGCAGCTACCGCACGACTGGAGACTTCCACCGCAAGGCGACAGTCCTCGGGGATCTGATCCGCCGCCTGGAGCCGGAGAGCGATTACGACTTCTATGTCCCGCTCGACTGCGATGAGTTCGTGGCCGTGCGGAAACGCGACGGCTTCACGGCGGATCCGGACGAGATACACGCATACTTGGACGGCCTGCGCGGGTCGCGCGACATCCTGCGGGTAACAGTCAACCTGGCGAACCTCCTAGGGGAGCCCGACGTCTACCGTCCGACTGAATATTCGAAGACGGTGTGGCCCCGGGGCGTCTTCTACTTCATGGACCACGGCTACCATACCGGGATCGCGGTCGGAGGACGGTCGTCGTATTACGACTGCGAACTTGTCTACGCGCACTTCCACTATCGCCCTTACGAGGAGGTGGTCGAATTCGCCAAGCAGAAACTCCGCGTCGAGCTCTCGGACGAGGAGATCGAGGACCACGCCCGCCTGCGCGAGTTCCGCGGGATCGGATGGCACATGGTCCACTACCTCGTCGACGGCGCCGAGGCCTACTATCGCCAATTCCGGGACCCCTCTGGGACGGTGTGCTTCCCGGATCTGTCGGAGCGGTTCGCGGCGCTCGGCATCGAGGCCCCGTTCTTCTCCTTCCGACTGCCACCGTCTGAAGCGGCGCCCGCGCTGCCGCACCTTGTCGTCGACGAGGCGTCGACTGCGCGGGTCCGGGGCTGGGCGCTGAATCCCGCCGCCCCGGAGGAACCGCTCTCCCTGCGTTTCGTGGTTGACGGCGGGATCGCCTGGGAGGGTGTTTGCGACGGCATCCGTTTGGACGTCCGTGACGCGGGCCATGCGACCGACCGGGTCGGCTTTGACTTTGCTCCGGCGATTCCGCTAGGCCCCGGGCCTCACGCCCTGACTATCGAGGGGAAGGACGGCGCACGGCTGCGCATGTCGGTTGGCGGTCGGCCGTTCGCCGAGCTTCCGCTCGAGCATGTTCCAGCCCCAACCGGCACCGGGACGGCCTCATACAGCCACATCGACAGCTTCCGGAATGGACGCGTCCAAGGCTGGGTCCTTCGCACCGTTCCGACACCCGAGAGGCCACGGCTCCTCGGAGGATGCACGGTCGCTCTGGTCCACAGGGGACACGTGGTCGCGCAGGCGACGGCTGACCTCCCTCGCAAGGACGTCGCGGAAGCGACTGGGGGAGAGGAGCGCTGCGGCTTCGCGCTCGATGTCCCGCGGGCGCTCGTGTCCGAGATGGTGCTCCAGGTCTTCGTGATGCCGGATATGCTCGAGCTCAACGGGAGCCCGTGCGTGGCAAGTGGCGGTTCGCTGCCGCGAGTGCGGGGCTTCGCCGCTGCGTCCCGTTACGCTTCGTGTCCGGAGTCGGGGATTCTGGCGTGAACCGAGCGGCGTCGAACAATGGGAGAGCGTGGCTACCCCACCTGCATGGCCGCTTCTGGACGCGAAGGCTCCTGCTGGGTGCCGGAGCAACCATGGCAAGTGCTCCGGGCGCCCTCGGGAAAAGCGAGCGCGCCAGCCAGGAGCGCGCGGCGGCAGCGACCCCGCCATCCGACCGGCGGGTCGGGATCTCCTATTCGCTGTGGCACGAGAACGCCCGGTGGCAGGACGCCCCCGGCCCGCACAAGCCATGGGGCACGCCCGAGATAGGCTACTACCGATCCGACGACCCTGTGGTCCTCAAGCGGCACGCCAAGTGGCTGTCCGGGGCTGGCGTGGACTTCATCATCGCCGACTGGTCGAACGACCTCGGGATGGATGTCCGCAAGGGCGGCGGCCCGTATACACAGCGCTTTATCGAGTCCGCCACCGGTGCCCTGTTCGACACCTGGGCAGACCTTCCTGCGGCCCCGAAAGTTTCGGTGATGATCGGAAACCCGGAAGCCAAGGAGGCGGCAAGCGACGGCAGGCTCACGGCCAAGGCCAACGAGGTGTACGACCTGTTCGTGGCCAACCCGTCTCGCAGGAGGTTGATGCAGGGCTATCTCGGCAGGCCGTTGCTGCTCGTGTATGTCGGCACCCCGTCACCGTGGCCTAGCGGCCTGCCACCTTGGCGCGACGGGAGGTTCACGGTCCGCTTCCTCACCGGGTTCTTGACCCAGCAGAAGACCCTGCTGGGGCCTGGAGGAGTAAGCCAATATGGCTACTGGTCCTGGGAGGATCGCCGTCAGCCGACGTATCCGATCTTAGACGGCCATCCGGAAGCGATGACGGTCGTGGCCGCCTGGCGGGGCGAGCAAAGCACGGGGCGTGACAGCGGGCGGACCTACCTCAGGCAATGGGAATACGCGCGCCGGGTCGGCCCGCGCTTCGTCCTGGCGGGTACCTTCAACGAATGGTGGACGAGCGAACAGGACAGTCCCGAGCGCAGCAAGGACATCGAGCCATCGCAGGAGTTTGGTCGCAAATACGTGGACATACTCAAGGCTCAAGCCTCTCTGTTCAAGGCTGGAGCGTAACGGCGGACCATGGCTGAATATTCGGGAGGTTCGGAGGCATAGGTGGCAGACCGCGAGGATGACCAGGCGGATTTGATCAACTGCGGCCTCGTCGCGCTGAACCAAAGGGACGCGCCAGCAGGCCCTCGCACACTGCTCGTGTCCGGGGTGGCGCGGAGCGGCACATCGATGCTGGCCAGCGTGCTCTTGATCGCCGGAGTGCCGATGGGCAGCACAGCCGACGGCGTCGTCTTCGAGGACGTCGAGGTCGCGCAGGCGCTCGAGGATGAGGATCGGTCGCGGCTGAGGACTCTTGTCCGGGACCGCAACGCCGCTCATGCGGTCTGGGGGTTCAAAAGGCCGAACCTACACCGGCATGTACTCGTCCAGCAGCTTTCCGAATTCCGGGCGCCGGTCCTCCTACTGACCTTCCGCGACCCCGTCGCCATCGCCCGGCGCAACATCGTCTCCAACAAGTCCTTCGTCGCCGAGTCCTTGCGTCACGCCGCGGCCGACCTGTCCGCGATGACGGACTACGTGTTGCGAGCGGGGGTGCCCGCCCTTCTGGTGAGCTATGAGAAGGCGATCGCGGCGCCGCGCAGGCTGGTCGAGGCGATTTCAGAGTTCGTCAGCCTCCAGCCGGACGAGCGAACGGCGGCCCGGATGGTTGCGGCGGTCGCGGCCGACAATCCCGCCTATCGCCAAGTCGCGCGGGTGCAGCTTAAGGGGTTCGTCGACCGCGCTTTTAATGGACGGCTCTATGGCTGGTGCGCCGTCGCCGGTCGGCCCGACCCCGTCCCGCTCGAGCTCCTGCTCGACGGACGAGTCGCCGCACGGTTCCACGCCGATCGCTACCGCGAGGACCTGGAGAAGGCGGGGATTGGCAGCGGACGGCATGGCTTCGAGCTGGATCTCTCGGGCCTGCCCGTCACTCAAGACACGGTCGTCACGGTCCGCCTGCGGGACCACGACTTCGCCCTCGCCCATAGCGGCAGACCCCTGAGACAGCTCCAGGATCACGGCGGGCAGGGAGCTGCGCATGCCTAATGAAGCTCATGCTCACTGAACTCGGCGCCGTCATGCGCATGAAGCAGCAGGAGAGCTTCGCTCTGATCGTGGTGCGTCCCGCACGCACCGCCAGGGGTGATTATCGACTCCTCGTTCAATCCGTGCGCAGTGCGACCGACGGTCAATACGAAGTGCGATCTGAATGGGACGTGCGTCCGACGGGCGCCTTTCGGCTACCGTTGCAGAAAAGGCGCGACAGGAGGGATTGGCTCTCATTTACGCCCACGGCCATCCTCGCGAGCACGGCGCACCCCAATTTTCTGAAACCGCAGCCCCTCGCCCTGTATGCGGCGGATCGTGTCCGAGGGATACCTCATGTAGCGCTCTCAGCCTCACCTACCTCCCGGTTGCCGTCCCACCCGCATAGAATGCTTTCCCACGCCGAAACACAACAACCCCTCTAGCAATTTGCTGAAAAAAGGATTTTCCGAACGGCGGGACGCAAGATCTATTCGCCGCGGCTCATGTGCGCGCATGAAAGATTCAAGAACCGGCACGTTCGGATTCTTTTTCTTCTTTCATTTCGTCCATATAGAGGTTTTTCAGCAAATTGCTAGAGACGTCATATTCCCGGTGTGAAGCCGGTGGCCCGCGCCTTCGTGCGGTATTGACGAGGGTTGCTCGGGCAGACCGAGCCGAGCCTCACACACGGGAGCGGGCCATGGGAGAATATAGCGAAGCCTTTGTGGCTTTCGATGTTGCGAAGAGGAAGCATGCCGTAGCGATCGCCGAAGGCGGTCGGAGGGGAGAGGTCCGATTTCTCGGCGAGATTGAGAATAGCCCAGCGGCGGTCGAGCGGGTGGCCAAGA
>Ga0335075_10010519_pt1 | contig 14039 bp, 11 predicted proteins | sample Lox_Sample_24_FD_206723 | JGI IMG/M metagenome (GOLD analysis project Ga0335075, IMG submission 206723) | Soil microbial communities from Loxahatchee National Wildlife Refuge, Florida, United States - Lox_Sample_2.4 | ecosystem: Environmental > Terrestrial > Soil > Wetlands | place: USA...
GGCGCTGGCCGACCGGCTGCCCAAGCGACGCATCCTGCTCATTACCCAGACGCTCAACGGCATCGCCACCGCGGCGCTCGCGGTCATCACGATCACCGGCGCGGTGCGCGCGGCCGACGTGTACGGTTTCGCGTTCGCCACCGGCCTGATCTTCGCGTTCGACAGCCCGGCCCGCCAGGCGTTCGTGACCGAGGTCGTGCCGGAGGAACGGCTCCGCGCCGCGATCTCGCTGAACGCCGCCGTGTTCCAGGCGACCAGGCTGATCGGGCCCGCGATCGCGAGCGTGCTCATCGCCACGGCCGGCACCGGCTGGGTGTTCGCGGTCAACGCCGCCTGCTACGTTGGCCCGACGATCGGCCTGCTCATGCTGCGGCCGGCCGACCTCCACCCCGCTCCGGCCATGTCCAAGGACGAGGGCACCGTGGCGTCGACCGTCCGGTACCTGCGGCGGCGCCCGGACGTCTTGTGGACGATCTTCCTGGTCGGGATGCTCGGCACATTCGGCCTTAACTTCCCGATCGTGCTTACCGCCATGGCGAAGTCGGCGTTCGGCGGCAGCGCCAGCACGTACGGCCTGTTCAACGTCGTGCTCGGACTAGGGTCGGCGGCCGGGGCGGTCCTGGCCGGTGCGGGCACCCGCCCGAGAACCCGGGCCATCGTCGCCACCACGGCCGTGTTCGGCATCCTCCAGGCGACGGCCGCGCTCGCCCCAGACCTCGCCGTCTTCCTGGTGCTGCTCGTCGTCATGGGCTTCGTCAACCTCATCTGCCAGGCCATGGCCAACGCGTCCGTCCAGCTGGCCGTCGACCCGGAGATCCGCGGCCGCGTGATGGGCCTGTACATGCTGGTCTTCATCGGCGGCTCCCCCTTCGGCGCGCCGACCATCGGCGCGGTGACCAGCCACTTCGGCGCGCGGACAGGCATGCTGGCCTGCGGCGTGATCCCCGCCGTGGCCGCCGCCGCCGTGGCCGCGGCCATGGCCCGCGGCAAGCGTCAGCGGAAGCGACGCCAGCCGCTACCCCCCTCATGGGAGCTGCTTGAGAGCGTCGACTGGGCCGACGGTCGCGCCCGGCGGACGGCGAGCGCGGTCATCTCCGCGCAAGCCGAACGCCCGGAGGCGAGTGCGAAAAGCGCTATGAGAGCCTAGAGCTGCGGCCCGTTCCAGGCCGGTGGGCTCGCATGGATCGTCACCCCACGGGGAGGAGCCAGCCATGACCACCACAGGGCAAGCAAACGACGTATCACTCGACGTGGCGGCCGACCTAGCCGCGCAGCTGCGGGTCGACTCGATCCGCTGCTCCACTAGCGCCGGATCCGGCCACCCCACCTCGGGCATGTCGGCAGCCGACCTGCTCGCCGTGCTCGTCACCCGTCACCTGCGTTACGACTGGGACGATCCGCGTTCACCGCTCAACGATCACCTGATCTTCTCCAAGGGGCACGCCTCCCCGTTGCTTTACTCGATTTTCCGTGCCGTCGGGGTCGTCTCGGAAGACGAGCTGATCAACGGCTACCGCCGCTTCGGCCAGCGGCTCGAAGGACATCCCACCCCCGTGCTGCCATGGGTCGACGTGGCGACCGGCTCGCTCGGGCAGGGCCTGCCCGACGGCGTGGGAGTCGCGCTGGCCGGCCGGTACCTAGATCGGCTCCCCTACCGGGTCTGGGTGCTGTGCGGAGACAGCGAGCTCGCCGAGGGCTCCATCTGGGAGGCGTTCGACAAGGCGTCCTACTACGAGCTGTCCAACCTCGTGGCCATCGTCGACGTCAACCGGCTCGGCCAGCGGGGCCCGACCGACCTCCAGTGGGACCTGGCCGCCTACGCCGAGCGCGCCAAGGCCTTCGGCGCCCGCACGATAGAAATCGACGGGCACGACCTCGACGTGATCGACCATGCCTTCACCGAGGCCGCCAGCCACATGGGTGGCGGCAAGCCGACGGTCATCTTCGCCAAGACGATCAAGGGCAAGGGCTTCTCCGAGGTGGAGAACAAGAACGGCTGGCACGGCAAGCCGCTGCCGCCCGACATGGCCGACCGGGCGATCGCCGAGCTCGGCGGCGTGCGCGGCCTGGTTGTCCGCGGACCGCTGCCAAGCCCGGCCGAGCCCGGCCCGCCGCTTGAGCACCCGAGCACCCTGCCGCGGGAGGCCGTGCCGCAGCCGAGCACCGACTGGCCGGCCTACAAGACCGGCGAGAAGATTGCCACCAGGAAGGCCTACGGAGACGTGCTCGTCACGCTCGGCGCCAGGGACCCCAAGGTGGTCGCGCTGGACGGGGAAGTCAGCAACTCCACCCACGCGGACGAGTTCGAGCAGGCCTTCCCCGACCGGTACTTCGAGATGTTCATCGCCGAGCAGCAGATGATCGCCGCGGCGACCGGACTCGCCGTCCGCGGGTACAAGGCGTTCGCCTCGACCTTCGCCGCGTTCTTCACCAGGGCATACGACTTCATCCGGATGGGCGCCATCTCGGGCGTGGACCTGCGGCTCGTCGGCTCGCACTCGGGCGTGGAGATCGGGGCCGACGGCCCCTCGCAGATGGCGCTGGAAGACCTGGCCATGTTCCGTGCCGTCCACGGCTCGACGGTGCTGTACCCCGCCGACGGGACAAGCACCGCGGCGCTCACGGAGGCGATGGCCAACACGTCGGGCATCAGCTACATGCGCACCACGCGCGGCGCCTACCCGGGCCTGTACGCCAGCGGCGAGGAGTTCACGGTCGGCGGCTCCAAGGTGCTGCGCTCCGGGCCGGACGACCAGGTGGCGCTGGTCGGTGCGGGCGTGACGCTGCACGAGTGCCTGCGCGCCGCGGACATACTCGCGGCGGACGGCATCGCGGCCCGCGTGATCGACTGCTACTCGGTCAAGCCAATTGACGCGTCGGCGCTGAAGGCCGCCGCCGAGGCAACCCATGGACGGATCGTCGTCGCGGAAGACCACCACCCGCAGGGTGGCCTGGCCTCGGCGGTCGCGGACGCGCTGCTGACCGCCGGGCAGCAGAACCTCCACCTCACCCGCCTCGCGGTGCGCGGCATGCCCGGCTCCGGTACCGCCGCGGAGCTGCTCGCATGGGCCGGCATCGACGCCGAGCACATCGCCAACGCCGCCCGCCTCCTGACATAGGCGGCGCATATGCGTCCGGCGATGCGTGCCGCGGCCACTGCGGCCACGACGGCGAGCCCAAATGTGTCCTGCTCAGGCTGGACAGCCCCCCATTACTGTCCTACGGTGGCTGCTATGGGCTCGACGGTGACGCCTATAGCTCGGGGGAGCCGCGGACGGTGACCGGGCCGGGACAGGTCGATCGCGACGGCCCGGAGGTCATGCGCCTTTTCGAGCTGCGGAGCGATCCCGCCCGTGATCTGGCCGAGCAAGCCGGCGCGGTCGCTGAGGCATGCCATGCCATGGCGGTCAGGTTTCACCGTGGCGGCAGGCTCATCGTGTTCGGCACCGGGGGGCCGAGTGCGGACGCGCAGCACGTGGCGGTCGAGTTCGTTCATCCGGTGATCGTCGGCAAGCGGGCGCTGCCCGCCATCTCGCTCACGGCCGACGTGGCCACGGTGACCGGCGTCGCCGAGCGCGCGGGAATCGACGCGATCTTCGCCCATCAGCTCAGGTACCTGGCCGACCCGGTCGACATCGCCATCGGCATCTCCGCCGACGGTGACAACGGGAGCGTGCTGGCCGGCCTCGCGACGGCCCGCGAGCTTGGCCTGCTGACGATCGCGCTGGTCGGCGGCGACGGCGGCCGGATCGCGGCGGCGCACGTGGCCGACCACCTGCTGACCGTGGCGTCTCGCGACCCGCGCGTGATCAAGGAATTGCAGGTGACGACCTATCACATCCTCTGGGAACTGGTGCACGTGTTCTTCGAGCAGCCGGGCGTCCTCGATCCGGGGGTGGTGACATGACCGGGTATCAGGTACCAGGCCTGTCTTGGGAGGACAACGGTGACCGTCCGTCCGGGGCGGCCCGATACGATGGCGGGTCTTGCCATCGGCCCGACGCCGACGGACAGCGAGGGGTCGTCCCCCCGGAGGATAACTGCATAACGTGCGGGGACATCGCGGTCGAGGTCCGGGTCGTGCGTCTGCTGCCGGATGAGCTGGCCGACGTGAACACCGGCGAGGGCATCGAGCGGGTCAGCGTCGCCCTGGTCAGCGCAGGCGTCGGCGACACGATCATGGTGCACGCAGGCGAGGCGATCGCGGTCGTGGGGAGGTGACCCGGTGACCGACGACGGTGGGACAGCGGCGATGGAGTCGCTGTACCCGTTCCTCTACGCGGAGACCAGCGACCTGACGGCCGTGCTGGCGGAGGTGCGGGCGTCCACGGTCGCCAAGATCACGGAGATCGCCGAACTGCGGCGGGTGACCGCCCGGCGGGACGGCACGCGGCTGGCGCAGTGCGCGCGGGACATGGCGGCCAGGTTCGCGGCGGGCGGACGGTTGTTCGCCTTCGGCAATGGCGGCAGCGCCACCGACGCGGCGCAACTGGCCACCCTGTTCTTGCACCCTGGGCCGCTGTCTCAGGGCGGCGACGCCCCGCCGCTGCCGGCGTTCGGACTGGCCAACGACACGTCGGTGGTCACCGCGCTGTGCAATGACATCGGGGTCGACGTGGTGTTCGCGCGTCAGCTTGGCGCGTTCGGACGGTCGGGCGACATCGCGGTCGGGCTGTCCACGAGCGGCAACTCCGCTAACTTGCTGCGCGCGTTCGACGAGGCGAGCAGGCGCGGGATGCTCACCATCGGCCTGGCCGGCTACGAGGGCGGCAAGATGGCGGAGCTGTCGAGCATCGACTACCTCTTCGTCGCGCCATCGACCTCGATTCACCGCATCCAGGAAGCTCAGACCACGATCTACCAGGTCCTTTGGGAACTCACCGCGCAGGAGGTGTCGCATGTGCCTCGGAATTCCGGGTGAGGTCGTCGAACTGCACGCCGAGCAGCCCGACCTCGCCAAGGTAAACGTGAGCGGCGTGAAGCGGCTCATCAACATCGGGCTGCTCGCCGACGATCCACCGAAACCGGGCGAGTGGGTGCTGATCCACGTCGGCTTCGCCCTGTCGAAGATCGACGAGGCCGAGGCGGCCGCGGCCATGGAGTTCCTCGAAGGCATCGGCCAGGCCTACGAGGACGAGATCGCCGCGCTGCGTGGCTCACTGATCGAATAGCTCTGCCGAGAGGGGCGTGCGGACGATGCGGTTCGTCGACGAATTCCGTGACGCGGACAAGGCTCACGCGCTCGCCGCCAAGATTGCGGCGCTCTGCGAGCCTGGCCGCTCGTACAAGTTCATGGAGGTGTGCGGCGGGCACACGCACACCATCTACAAGCACGGCCTTGAGGACTACCTGCCTGAGGCCATCACCCTGGTGCACGGCCCGGGCTGCCCGGTGTGCGTGATCCCGATGGGGCGGGTGGACGACGCGATGCACTTGGCATCCCGGCCCGACGTCATCATGACCTCGTTCGGTGACATGATGCGGGTGCCGGGATCGCAGGGGTCGTTCTTCGACGCCAAGGCGGCGGGAACGGACATCCGGATGGTTTACTCGCCGCTCGATTCGCTGAAGATCGCCCGGCAGAACCCGGACAAGCATGTCGTGTTCATGGCCATCGGGTTCGAGACCACCGCGCCGTCCACCGCGATGACTATGCTGCGCGCGGCCGCGGAAGGCCTGTCGAACTTCTCGGTGTTCTGCAACCACGTCACGATCATCCCGGCCATCAAGGCCATCCTTGACTCCCCCGACCTGCGGCTCGACGGGTTCATCGGCCCCGGGCACGTGTCCACGGTGATCGGCTGCCGACCCTACGAGTTCATCGCCAGGGACTACGGCAAGCCGGTCGTGGTGGCCGGGTTCGAGCCGCTCGACATCCTGCAGTCCATCTACATGCTCATGCTGCAGCTGTCTTCCGGTCGCTCCGAGATCGAGAACCAGTATTCGCGCGTGGTGCCGTGGAACGGGAACGTCGTCGCGCTCAAGGCCATCGGCGAGACGATGGAGTTGCGGCCCTACTTCGAGTGGCGCGGCCTCGGGTTCATCTCGCACTCCGCGCTGCGGGTGCGGGAGAAGTACGCCTCAATGGACGCCGAGCGGCTGTTCTCCGTGCCTGGGGTCCGGGTGGCCGACCCGAAGGCGTGCCAGTGCGGTGAGGTGCTGAAGGGGGTGCTGAAGCCGTGGGAGTGCAAGGTCTTCGGCACCGCCTGCACGCCGGAGACGCCGATCGGCACCTGCATGGTTTCCCCCGAGGGGGCCTGCGCCGCCTACTACAACTACGGGCGGATGAACCGCAACCGCGTGCCCGAGGCCGCCCGGGCCGGCCAGTCATGAGCGCCGGCTCTGGCTGGATCGAGGAGGCACTGCGCGAGCACGATCACGGTGAGCGGCCAGAGAACCCGGGCGGGCGAGCCGCGCTGCCGGTCACCGACCGCGAGCAGCAGGTGCTCGACCGCATTGACCGGGCGCGGCGGCGGCACCCCCGGGTCAGGGAAGAGCGGATCACCATGTCGCACGGCGCCGGCGGCAAGGCGACGCACACGCTGATCGAGGCCATATTCCTCGACGCGTTCCGCAACCCGCTGCTCGAACCGCTGGAGGACGCCGCCGAGTTGCGCGTTCCCGTTTCCAGCGGGGTGACCAGCGAGGCCCGGCTCGCGCTCACGACCGACTCCTACGTCGTGTCACCGCTGTTCTTCCCTGGCGGTGACATCGGCGACCTGGCGGTCAACGGCACGGTCAACGACCTGTCCGTGGCCGGGGCCACGCCGCTGTACCTGACGGCCGGGTTCATCCTCGAGGAGGGCTTCCCCGTCGCGGACCTGGCCCGGGTCGCCGCGTCCATGCGGGACGCCGCCGCGGCGGCGGGTGTCACCATCGTCACCGGCGATACCAAGGTCGTGCAGCGGGGCAAGGCGGACGGGTGCTACGTCAACACGGCCGGGGTCGGGGTGTTGTCCCGCCCCGTCAGCCTTGGCGTGGCTCATGCCCGGCCGGGCGACGCGATCATCGTGTCCGGGCCGATCGGCGACCACGGCATCACGATCATGCTCGCCCGCGGTGAGCTCGACATCGAGGCGGACGTCACATCGGACACCGCGCCACTGAACGGCCTGATCGCCGACCTGCTCGACGCGGTGCCGGGCGTGCGGGCGATGCGGGACGCGACCAGGGGCGGCGTGGCGACGATACTCAACGAGATCGCCCGTGCGGCGGACGTGGGCGTGCTGGTCCGCGAGGACGACATCCCGGTGCGGCCCGAGGTGCGCGGCGCGTGTGAACTGCTCGGCATCGATCCCATGTACGTCGCGTGCGAGGGGCGCCTTGTCGCGGTCGTGTCGGGGGACAGCGCCGACGCGGCGGTGCGCGCGCTGCGCGGCCACCCGCTCGGTGCGGACGCGGCGGTCATCGGCGAGGTCGTCGCGGATCAGCCGGGGATCGTCCGGCTGAAGACGGCGTTCGGCGGCACCCGGATCGTGGACCTGCTGGTCGGCGACCCCCTCCCGCGGATCTGCTGACCACGCCCGATTGGGCGATTGGTTGACCACCCTCGATTGGGCGATTAGTTGAGCGCGGCGCCGGAGTCCTTATCTGTTGCACGGCCACGGCAACAGAAAGGCACGGCCATGACGGAACCTGCGACGACGCTGGACGCCCGCTACAGCGAAGATGACGCGGTGCCCACGCCCTGGGCGGTAACCCGCGCCGCGCTCGAGGCGGCCGAACTCGCCTGGCTGGTCACCCTCCGACCGGACGGGGGGCCGCACGCCACCCCGGTCGTCCCGGTGTGGGCAGAAGACAGCATTCACTTCACCACGAGCGCGCCCGAGCAGAAGGCGAGGAACCTGCGCGCGAACGACCGGGTGCTGCTTCAGGTGGGCGCCCTGGACTGGAAGAACGGCCTCGACGTCGTCGTTGAAGGCCGGGCCTCCCGCACGACCGACCCGGCGGTGCTCACCCGGCTGGCGGCGGCGTGGCGCAGCCGCTGGGACGGGTTCTGGGCCTTCGAACCCGACGGCGACCACCTCCGCCACCCAGAGGGCTTTGAGGTGCTCACCTACTCGGTGCGCCCCGACCGGGTTCTCGCATTCGCCGAGGGCAAGTTCGGCCACACCCTGCATACTTTTTAGGCCGGATATCGCTTCTGGCCCTGGATGCGGCTGCGACCGCTCGGCGTCACCCACTGGTGCCAGCCCCGTTCGGTCAGGCGGACGGCGGTGATCGCCGCTCCGTCCCTTTATTGGGTGTACTTCCGACCCGTATACGGGCACTCACTACACCCAGTCTTTCCCGGTATTGGGATATGTCGGGATTTGCGATTGGGCGGCGGCGGCCGCGATGACCGCCTGGCCCAGGCTGATGCCGCCGTCGTTGCACGGGACGCGGGAGTGGGTCAGCACCGTGAAGCCTTGCCGCTCAAGGCCGGCGACCGTGCGCCCGAGTAGCAGCAGGTTCTGGAAGACCCCGCCGGACAGTGCCACCGTGGCGAGGCCATGCTCCTCGCGCAGCAGCAGGCAGCCGTCGACGATGAGGGCCGCGACGCCGTTGTGGAAGCGGGCCGCGATGAGCTCCGCGGGCACGCCGCGGGCGAGGTCGTCGACGGCCGCGGCGACCAGGTCGGCGCCGCGCACGAGGAACGGCTCGCCCGCCTCGATCGGCGCCGTCTCTATGGCCGCGCGGTACGCCAGGGTCTCAGCCGGGTCGGCGAGTTGCTCGAGCTCGATCGCGGCCTGTCCTTCGTAGGTGATCTCGTCGCGGACGCCGAGAGCCGCGGCGACGGCGTCGAACAGGCGGCCCGCGCTCGAGGTCAGCGGCGCGTTGACCCGGCGCCGCGCCATGGCGACGATCGTGTCCCAGTTGCCGGCGTTGCGCCGCGCGACGCCGAGGCCCCCAGGGCGCACGCCCAGGCCCCCCGGGCGCACGCCGGGGTCCCCAGGGTTGAGGCTCGCCACGTCGAGGTAGGCGGCGGCCATCCGCCACGGCTGCCTAATCGCGGCGGCGCCGCCCGGCAGCGGAACCGGGGCGAGGTGGCCGACCCGCAGGAACCGCGCCAGGTCCGCGATCAGGAACTCGCCGCCCCAGATCGTGCCGTCGGTGCCGTAGCCGGTGCCGTCGAACGCGACACCGATCACGGGGCCTTCCACCCCGTTGTCGGCCAGGCAGGACGCGATGTGCGCGTGGTGGTGCTGCACGCCCACCAGGTCCACGCCGTCGAGGTCGAGCGCGTACTTCGTCGACAGGTACTCCGGGTGCAGGTCGTGGGCCACGACCTGGGGCGCGATGTCGAAGAGGCGGCTAAAGTGCGCGATGCCCTCGGTGAAGGAGCGGAGCGTTTCCGCGTTCTCCAGGTCGCCAATGTGGTGGGAGATAAACGCGTGCCGGCCTTTCGCCAGGCAGAACGTGTTCTTCAGCTCCGCGCCGCAGGCGAGCACCGGGCGGGGGAAGCCGCCACGGACCGTGACGGGCTCGGGCACGTAGCCGCGCGAGCGGCGGAGCAGCATCGGGCGGCCGCGGACCGCGCGGGCCACGGAGTCGTCCGTCCTTATGTGGATGGCCCGGTCGTGGGTGAGGAACGCGTCGGCGATTCCGTGCAGCCGGTCCAGCGCGTCGTCGTCGCGGTAGGCGATCGGCTCATCCGAGACGTTTCCGCTGGTCAGCACTATTGGACGGGCCACCGCCGCGAGCAGCAGGTGGTGGAGCGGCGTGTACGGCAGCATGATCCCAAGCTGCCGGTTGCCCGGTGCCGCCGCCGCGGCCACGTCCGCCCCCGGCCGCCGCGGCAGCAGCACGATCGGCCTGGCCCGGCCGGCCAGCAGGTCGGCGGCGGCGGCATCGACCTCGCACAGCCGCCGGGCCGCTGCGACGTCGGCGGCCAGTATCGCGAACGGCTTATCCTCGCGGTGCTTGCGCGCGCGCAGCGTCGCGACGGCATCCGCGGCGGAGGCGTCCGCGGCCAGGTGATAGCCGCCAAGACCCTTCACGGCCAGAATCTGGCCGCTTCGCAGCAGTTCCCCGGCCATCTCAAGGGCGGTCGGGCGCGGCGGCGGGCAGATGGCGGATCGCTGAGCCCGCCATAGCGCGGCGAACGATCCGCTATCCGCCGGCTTGCCCGCCGCGTCGAGCAGCGCCAGCCGCGGGCCGCAGGCCGGGCAGCAGGTCGGCTGGGCGTGGAAGCGGCGGTCGGCCGGGTCGTGGTACTCCGCGGCGCACCGCTCGCACATGGCGAAGGGTGCCATCGTGGTCAGCGGGCGGTCGTAGGGCACGTCCCTGACGATCGTGAACCTGGGGCCGCAGTTGGTGCAGTTGATGAACGGGTAGCGGAACCTCCTGTCGGCCGGGTCCGCGAGCTCGCGCAGGCAGTCCGCGCAGGTCGCGGTGTCCGCGGCGATCAGCGTGCGGCGCCGTCCGGCGGGGTCGCTCGCGACGATCTCGAAGGACGCCGTCCCCGCGGGCGCCATGGCGGTCGCGGTGACTCGCTCGACCCGCGCGAGCGGCGGCGCGTCACGCTCAAGCGCGCGCAGGAACTCCGTCACCGCTTCCGGCGCGCCTTCCACTTCGGCGAATACCCCGTCGACGTCGTTACCGACCAGGCCGCCGAGGCCGAGCCTGGTCGCCTGCGCGTACACGAAGGGCCGGAAGCCGACGCCCTGGACGATGCCCTCCACCCGGACGGCCGTCCGCACCACGCGAGTCATGGGCGGGCCGGAGTCAGCTGCTTACGTTCGGGATATCACGGATCTTGACCTCGAATTCGATCGAGATCTCGTCCTTGAGCTTGAGCGCGCCGAAGAAGCCGGTGTACGGCGTGATGCCGAACTCCGTCTGCCGCAGCGTGGCGCTTCCCCGGTACACGCCGGGGGCCGGGCTGACGACCTGAAGCCGCAGCGGCCGCGACGCGCCGCGCATGGTGAGCGTGCCCTCGACCGCGCCGTTGGCCGCCCCGCCCGAGGGCGCCGCGGCGCCCGCGGACGCCGCGCCCGAGGACGAAGGGATGACCCGGGATGAGGCGAAGCTGGCCTTCGCCCCGTCACCGAGGATCTTGCGCGCCTGGGCCTGGATGTCCCTGCGGTCCCGGTCGCTGAGCGGCTTGGCGCCGCCCGTGCCCTCGCGGACCGCGAGCGACCCGAGGTCAAGCTCGGCCGTCAGGGTGGCGGAGGCGACCCCGTCGTCGGGGACCGTGACGCTGGCCGACCACTGGGTGACCTCAAGCGTCAGGTCGTGGCCAGCCCGGGCGGCGAGTCCCTCGCGCCCGGTCTTGACGAGTACCCGGCCGTCGCCGGGGCCGAGCGCGTACGTTCCGGTGATGTCAGCCACGGCACCACCGTACGCACCGGCCTGCGGAAAGGTCTAGCGTCCCGGCCGGCCCGCGCCGACGCGCCGCCCACGCCGGCCGCGCCGGCCGACGCCGACGCACGCCAACGCACGCCGACTTAGGTGAACGGGATCTCGCCGAACAGCTCACGGATCCGGCGCAGGTCGCGCAGGCGGGGCTCGGTGGCGCCGCCGACCCAGCGGCTCACGGTCTTCACCGACACGCCGAGTTGGCGCGCGGCGGCCTCCATCGTCAGGCCCTCCCGGCGCAGCACGCCCGCCATCCAGTCGGCGAACGACTCCTCGTCCGCGTCGGCGACCTGGCGCATGCCGCTCGCCTGCGCCGCGGCGAGGTCTTCGGCCGCGACCCCCGCCGCCGACGCCTGCCGGCCGGGACCGGACGCGTCGTGCGCCCGCATCAGGGACGTCAGCGCGTCAAGCCCGGCCGCCGCGCCGATCTGCGCGCCCGACTTGAGCACGTCGACCTCGACGTGGTCGGGGAAGATGCGAAAGGAGACGCTGATGGCGCCCGTCGGCCCGGCCGCCTCGAGCAGCGCGCGGGAGACGGTTTCCCCCACTTCGCGGGTGTCCTGCTCGGACAGGGGCGACTGCGCCAGGCACTTGCGGACGAAGTCCCTGATGTCGGGAATCGACGACGGCCTGGCCGGGAAGGTCTGCGACACGACGACGACCGGGACGACTTCAATGTTGTCGCTGATCGAGTCGTCTGCCCTGTCCATCGCCCCTTGTCCTGAGGTTCAGCCGGTAATCGGACCAGTGTTTCCAGCCCAGTGTTTTCCAGCCCAGTGTTTTCCAGCAGAGCGCAACGCTGGCACCTTACGCATCAGGGTACGTGCACAACTCAATACCCGCGAGTCGGGCAAGCGGACAGATATGTCCAACGGCTCGACTCTTCTGTCTTGTACTCGGGTCGGGGCGGGAATACGCTGGTGGAACCGGCGCGGATCCCTGGGGGCCAGGCGTCCGGGCGGGTAGTCAACCGATGAGCGGTGAGCGAGCCGGCAGGTCAGGCCGGCATAGCGCGGGGCTGGGCGAGAACGAACTCGCCTCCGCCCCTAGGTACCTTCCGGCCCGGATCTGGTGGCGTACCGCCCCGGCCCTGGGCTGCCAACCGAAGGGTGGCGTTCCATGACACACGCCGACGAAGAACCGGTTGTACACATTCTCTGGATGAACGGCGGGCTCGGCTGCGACGGGGACTCGGTGGCGCTGACCGCCGCGACCCAGCCAAGCATCGAGGAAATCGTGCTCGGCGCCCTGCCGGGGCTGCCCAAGGTGGCAGTGCACTGGCCGCTGATCGACTTCGAGTGCGGGCCCGAGCAGGGGGCCGACACGTTCATCGAATGGTGGCACAAGGCCGACAGGGGCGAGCTTGAGCCGTTTGTCCTGGTCGTCGAGGGGTCCATACCCAACGAGGCGATCAAGTCGGAAGGCTACTGGTGCGGCTTCGGCAACAACCCGGCGACGGGCCAGCCGATGACCACGAGCGAGTGGCTTGACCGGCTCGCGCCCAAGGCCACCGCGATCCTCGCCGTCGGCACCTGCGCCACCTACGGCGGCATCCACGCGATGGCGGGCAACCCGACCGGCGCGATGGGCGTGCCCGACTACCTGGGCTGGGACTGGAAGTCCAAGGCCGGGCTGCCGATCGTCTGCGTGCCCGGCTGCCCGATCCACCCGGACAACCTGTCGGAGACGATCCTCTACCTGCTCTACCAGGTCGCGGGCCAGGCGCCGATGATTCCGCTGGATGAGGCGCTGCGGCCGCGCTGGCTGTTCGAGCAGACCGTGCACCAGGGCTGCGACCGGGCCGGCTACTACGAGGAGGGCACGTTCGCCACCGAGTACGGCTCGCCCGAGTGCCTGGTCAAGCTGGGCTGCTGGGGTCCGGTCGTCAAGTGCAACGTCCCCAAGCGCGGCTGGATCAACGGGGTCGGCGGCTGCCCCAACGTGGGCGGCATCTGCATCGCCTGCACCATGCCCGGCTTCCCTGACAAGTTCATGCCGTTCATGGACGAGCCGCCGGGCGCGCGGGTGTCCACCTCGGCGAGCGGCATGTACGGCACGGTCATCCGCACGCTGCGCGGCTTCACCGCGCGCACGGCGGACAAGGAACCGAAGTGGCGCGCCAAGGGCAGCGAGCTTCTCACCGGCTACCAGAAGACGTGGTGATCTGCGATGACAGCAACCGAGAAAGACACGCCTGGCACGACGGCTAGCTCCAACCTCGTCGACATGTCGTGGGACCCGATCACCAGGATCGTGGGCAGCCTCGGCATCTACACGAAGATCGACTTCGCGGCCAAGCGGGTCGCCGAGTGCCACAGCACCTCGTCGATCTTCCGCGGCTACAGCATCTTCATGAAGGGCAAGGACCCGCGGGACGCGCACTTCATCACCAGCCGCATCTGCGGCATCTGCGGTGACAACCACGCCACCTGCTCGGTCTACAACCAGAACATGGCCTACGGGGTACGCCCGCCGCACCTGGGCGAGTGGATCATCAACCTCGGCGAGGCCGCCGAGTACATGTTCGACCACAACATCTTCCAGGAGAACCTGGTCGGGGTCGACTTCTGCGAGAAGATGGTCGGCGAGACCAACCCGGGCGTGCTCGAGCGCGCGAACGCGACCGAGGCGCCGCACGCCGCGCAGCACGGCTACCGGACCATCGGCGACATCATGCGCTCGCTGAACCCGCTCGAGGG
>Ga0335075_10010520_pt1 | contig 14036 bp, 8 predicted proteins | sample Lox_Sample_24_FD_206723 | JGI IMG/M metagenome (GOLD analysis project Ga0335075, IMG submission 206723) | Soil microbial communities from Loxahatchee National Wildlife Refuge, Florida, United States - Lox_Sample_2.4 | ecosystem: Environmental > Terrestrial > Soil > Wetlands | place: USA: Florida...
GATGGCTGGTTCCGCACCGGAGACGAGGGGCGGTTCGACGAGGACGGCTATCTGTGGCTCACGGGGCGCATCAAGGAGATGATCAATCGGGGCGGGGAGAAGATCAGCCCGCTCGAGATCGACGCGATCCTGATGGATCATCCGGCGGTCGCGCAGGTGGTGACGTTTGCGCTGCCGCACGAACTGCTGGGCGAGGACGTGGCGGCGGTGATCGTGCTGCGGGAGGGCGAGAATGCCACCGAGCGGGAGATCAGGGAGTTCTGCTCAGGTCGGCTTGCACCCTTCAAAGTGCCGCGCAAGATATTGTTCATGAATGAAATACCGAAGGGTGCCACGGGCAAGCTGCAACGCATCGGGCTGGCCCGGAAACTCGGGCTGGCGGGATGATTTTTGAGCATCCTGCGCTTTGTTCATTTTCTCGATCAATGGCATGGCTTTGGCAGATCGCTCCGCGATTCCGCCAGAAGCCATATTGATCTAGCCGGCTGAGCGGACGTGCCGAGCGTCTGTGTTTTTGGGGCCGGAGCGATCGGCGGGCTGATCGCCGCGCGGCTGGAGGCGGCGGGGACGCGGGTGGCGGTGGTTGCGCGCGGCCCGCATCTCGCCGCCATGCGGGAGCGGGGCCTCGTGCTGCTGAGCGGTGGCGAGCGCATCGCGACCCACCCGATGCTGGCCGAAGAGCCGGCAAGCCTCGGTCCGCAGGATTATCTCGTGCTGACCTTGAAGGCGCACTCGCTGGCGCCGGCGCTTTCTTCGCTCCGGCCGCTGATCGGGCCGGCGACGACCATCGTTGCGGCGGTGAACGGCATTCCCTGGTGGTACTGCTACGGCCTCCCGGCGCCGTTCACGGACCGGCGCGTGCGCTCGGTCGATCCGGAGGGGCTGCTGTGGGACGCGCTGGCGCCTGCGCAGACCATCGGCTGCATCATCTATCCGGCGGCCGAGGTTGTGGAACCCGGGGTGGTCGCGCACAGCTACGGCGACCGATTGAGCCTCGGCGAGCCCGACGGGTCGGCGAGCGAGCGCGTTCGCCGCTTTTCGCAGCTTCTGATCGCGGCCGGCTTCAAGGCGCCGGTCAGGCCGCGGCTCAGGGACGAAATCTGGGTCAAGCTGTGGGGCAACATGGTTTTCAATCCGCTGAGCGTGCTGACGGGGGCGACGCTCGATGTCATCACCACGGATCCGGACACGCTGCCGACGGTGCGTGCCATGATGCTGGAAGGACAGGCGGTCGCGGAGGGGCTTGGCGTCAGGCTGGCGATCGACGTTGACCGGCGCATCGCCGGGGCGGCGGAGGTCGGGCGGCACCGCACCTCGATGCTGCAGGATTTCGAGCGCGGGCGATCGCTCGAGATCGAGGCGCTGCTGGGTGCCGTGGCCGAGCTTGGGGAATGGGTCGATCGACCGACGCCGCTTTGCCGCGCGGTGCTTGGCCTGGTGCGCCAGCGGGTGCGGGTGCGGGACGAAGGTTAGGCGCGAAGGGAGGAGGCAATGGCGGTGCGGCCGATGCTGGACGGAAAAGTGGCGGTGGTGACCGGGGCCGGGGGCGGGATCGGCCGGGCGATCGCGCTGGCGATGGCGCGGGCCGGGGCCAAGGTGCTGGTCAACGATCTCGGCGTCTCGGTGAGCGGGGAAGGCGGTTCGGCCAGTCCGGCGGAAGAGACGAAAGCGATGATCGCGCAGGAGGGCGGGATCGCCGCCGTCAATGCCGATTCCGTTTCGGAATGGAAATCAGCACGCCAGGTCGTGCAGAGCGCTCTCGATGCGTTCGGACGGATCGATATCGTCGTCAACAATGCGGGCATCCTGCGCGACGTGATCTTCCATCGCATGTCGCCGGAGGACTGGCTGGCGGTGATCAATGTGCATCTGAACGGGAGCTTCTTCGTCAGCCGCGCGGCGGCGGAGCATTTCCGCAAGCAGGAGAGCGGCGCCTATGTCCATATGACGAGCACCTCGGGGCTGATCGGCAATTTCGGGCAGGCGAACTATGCGGCGGCCAAGCTCGGCATTGCCGGGCTTTCGAAGTCGATTGCGCTCGACATGCAGCGGTTTCATGTCCGCTCGAACTGCATCTCGCCGTTCGCCTGGAGCCGCATGACCGGCTCGATCCCGGCGGAGACACCGGAGCAGCAGGCGCGGGTGGCAAGGCTGCGGGAAATGGGCCCGGAGAAGAATGCGCCGATGGCGGTATTCCTGGCTTCGGATGCGGCGCGGGATGTGAGCGGGCAGATTTTTGCGACCCGGCACAACGAGATTTTCGTGATGAGCCAGAGCCGGCCGATCAGGGGAGTGCACCGGGCCGAGGGCTGGACCGCGGAGCAGATCGGCGAATACGCGATGCCGGCGCTGGGTCCTTCCTTCGTGCCGCTCGAGCGGAGCGCCGATGTGTTCTGCTGGGACCCGATCTGAGCGCACCATGAACGGCCCGCTCTGAGGGCGCTGAAGCCGCGGCGGCGGGCGTTCCCGCCGCCGCGGGCGGGTCAGTGAGTCGCGATATAGGACGCGATGAGGCCTGTCAGCGTATCCGGTGACGTCTCAGGCAGCATCATGCGCGGCAGGGCGGTCCAGCTCTGGAAGATGACGTGCTGGGGACGCAGGCCCAGCCGGCCTTCCATCAGCGCGATGTGGCTCTTGGCCTCCGCAACCCAGGCGGCGGAGTCCGGATCCCGGGCGGTTCCGTTGTAGATGATCCCGAGGGGAATGCCCGCCTGGCGGATGACCGGAAGGGCCGCCTCGAGCTGGGAAAGCGCGGTCGGGCGATTCCAGACGATGTCGACATGCTCGTAGGCAAGTGGCCGGCCGGTGGCTTGCTGGAAGTCGCGGAACCACTCAGCCAGCATCGATGCCCAGCCTTCGCTGCTCACGTTGGGGATGCCGTAGGGTTCGGTTTCGCCGACCTGAACGGATGGAAAGACGCGCCGTGCCTCGGCGATCTTGGTCGCGGCGTCGGCGGCTATTGTTGCAATTGGGGAATGACATGGGATCTTGCCGAAGCGGCCGTTGAAGACGTGGCCGAAATTGAGCGGCTCGTCCATCGTGATGTAGGACACAACACCGCCGAGCTTCTGGATACGCTCCGCCTCGCGGAGCATATCGTGCGGCGCGCCGTAGCTTTCGATGCCGCGACCACAGCCGCGGGTCGGAAGGTTGGGGGCTCCCTGCATGGCGATGGCGATGCCGTGCTGGTTGAGGAAGGCGATCACATGTGAGAGAGTTTCTGGGCTCGCTCGCAGGATGAATTCCTCCGCGAACTGGAAGACCTGGACGTGCCGAGCCACCTGCTGCCAGGGTGCTCCCGGCTCGAAGAGCTGGAGATAATCATTGGCGCCCCAGCCCATGACCGCACGCCTGTCGGGTTCGGTCGCGGCCATCCAGATTTGCGGCGGGTCGCTCGCGGCGGCGGCCAGGCGGCTTGCTCCGGCCAGCAGAGAGAATCCGATCAGCAGGAGAGGAAGTGCATTTCGAGCTGTGCGCAAACACCGCCGCCCGAAGATGTTCAGTGCTGACAATGCCGTTCTCCTTCAGCGAGCGCGATCCGAAGCGGTACGTCGTAGGCAGGCGCAGCCCTTCGAAGGTTCCGTTGGCGTGGCTGCGTCAGTGTAGCTTGGCCAGGTTGCGCCGTCGAGCAGTACCACAAGGTGCGATGCGTCTCTGTTGAGCAGGCAGATGGGCGCAAGGAGCCTGCGCAACAATAACCGAGTATTGAAAAGGAAGTCTCTTCTTTTTCTGAAGAAAAAGAAGCAAAAAGACTTTTCCCGTTTCCCGGACATGGTGCCGCCCGCGGGACTCCGAAACGAAAGGATGAAAGTTTTCTGGTTCTCTTTTTCAAAAGAGAACAATCCGCATAATGCGTCGCATGAAGAGTCTCGGAAGGTTCATCGCACGCTCTCAGCCGATGACGTCTCATTTTTCAAATCCATCGAGAAGGATGGGAGCTTTCCCACGCTCAGCAACCGCAGTTGCGACAACCCGCGCAATCCGATCGCAGGGTTCACCATCGAGCATTGGCTGAAGGCTCGCGCCAAGACAAGAGGCGTACGCTCTTGTCGCAGATTGCAAATTGTATCATGGTGACGTTACGCTTTCGGCCGTGGTTCGTGGTATTCAACTGACTGACTATGGGCGGGCTGACGATGAGCATTTGGGGAAACAGGATAATGAGCCGGGGAAGTACACGTGGGGTTTTCTACTCTGGGTTAGCCGTCTTCGGCCTGGCCATGCTCAGCGCGACCGTTCTCCCCGTTGGCTCCAGGGCTTCCGATTCGGACGAGACCCAGCCCCTCCCGGCGGCGACGTTGCAACAGTACCTGAGCAAGCACGCCGCCGAACCCGCCACGGCGGGGACGCTCGCGGTGCCGTTCGGTGGGCAGAACGACAACAACACCCTGACGCCGATCAAGCACGTGATCATCATCATCGGCGAGAATCGATCTTTTGACCACCTGTTCGCCACCTACCAGCCAAAGAGCGGCCAGTCCGTGCTCAACCTGCTCTCCGAGGGGATCATCAACGTCGATGGCACCCCGGGGCCGCGATTTACGGCGGCGCTGCAGAACCAAGCCTCGGACACCACCACATTCGCGATCAGCCCCACCATCACCGGGCCCTATGCGACGCTGCCGCCGCCGAATACCGGCGGTACCCATGAAAAGCCGAGCAATCTCCTGCCGCCGCCCTTCGCGACCGTCGCCGCCGCCGGCAACGCCGATTACGGGCTGCCGTCATGGGCGCTGGTCATGCTCACCGTCGGCGCCTCCGGCCTGCCAAACGGTTCCATCGATACGCGCATTGCGGGCGCGAATGCGCTGGCGAGCGGGCCGTTTCAGATGAGCCCGGGCATCTCGACGGACGCCTATTCGAACGATCCGGTGCACCGCTTCTACCAGATGTGGCAGCAATCGGACTGTTCGGTTGCCTACGCCACGACCGCCAATCCGGCCGGCTGCCGGATGGACCTCTTCCCCTGGGTCGCGGTGACGGCCGGCCCGGGCACGCGCGACAAGCCCCCGCCCTCACCGTTCACCGATGAATCCACCAAGGAGGGCGCGATCTCGATGGGGTTCTACAATATGGCGGAGGGCAACGCTGCGGTTTTCAACGATCTGGCACAACATTTTACACTCGGTGACAATTTCCACCAGTCCGTCATGGGGGGCACGGTCGTCGATCACATCATGCTCGGGGCCGGCGATGTCTACTGGTACAGCGACGGCAACGGCAATCCGATCACACCACCCGCAGGGCAGATCTTCAATCCGAATCCGCAGCCTGGCACCAACAACTGGTACACGGAGGATGGCTACGCGACGACCGACTACACGGAATGTTCGGATCCGACCCAGCCGGGGGTGGCGCCGATCGTCGATTATCTCGCATCCCTGCCCTATCATCCGAGCCCCAATTGCCTGCCCGGGTATTACTACATGGTGGACAATCAGCAGCCGTCCTATCTCGGGGACGGGACGCTGCTGCCGCCTTCGAGTTCCCTGACGCCACCCACCTCGACCCCGACGATTGCCGATGTGCTGCTGGCGGCCGGCGTCTCATGGACCTATTTCGGTGAAGGCTGGAACGCCTACCTCAAGAATCCTGCCGGCAATTCCGGTTCCGGGGTGTACTGGCCGTTCGCCAACCCGTTTCAGTACGAAACGAGCATCATGACCAACGCGGCGGTGCGCACCAACGATCTTCAGGATACGACCGCTCTTTATACGGACATCGCCAACAACACCCTGCCGGCCGTTTCTTTCGTGAAACCGGGCCGGTACAACAACGCCCATCCCCAGGGCTCGAAACCCGATCTGCTTGGCGCCTTCCTCGAGAAGCTCCTGCGGGAGATCCAAGCGAATGCCGCCCTTTCGCAATCGACTGCGATCTTCATCACCTTCGACGAGGGCGGCGGATATTACGATAGCGGGCCGATCCAGCCGCTCGACTTCTTCGGCGACGGTCCGCGCATTCCGCTGATCGTCGTCTCGGCCTACTCCACCGGCGGGCAGGTCGTGCACAGCTACAGCGACCATGTCTCGATCCTCAAGTTCATCGAGAAAAACTGGAATCTGCCGACGATCAGCAACCGCAGCCGCGACAACCTGCCGAACCCGGTCGCCGCAACCGGCAACGCGTATTTCCCCGCCAACCCCCCGGCGATCGACGACCTGATGGATTTCTTTCACTTCTGAGACCGGCGATCGGGCATCTGCCAAGGCGTTGTCCTGGCTCCGGGTCGTCGCTACAAGCGTGATCAGTCGGCGAGTTTGGGGGGCGCGATGGAACGGAAGCGGGTCTGGCCGACAATTGTCACGGGCCTCATGACCTGTGCGGCTGCGGTCCTCGCAGGTTCACCCGGCAGGGCCGCGCCGTTCGGGGGACCGAACGACAGCAACACGATCACGCCGATCACGCACGTGATCGTGATCCTGGGAGAGAACCGGAGCTTCGATCATCTGTTCGCGACCTATCAGGCGCCGGGCGGCTACCGGGTGCTGAATCTGCTCTCCGAAGGCATCATCGATGCCGACGGCACGCCGGGTCCGCATTATGCCAAGGCGGTGCAGAACCAGGCCTCGGACACGACGACCTACGAGATCAGCCCGACGATCACCGGTCCGTACCCAACGCTTCCGCCGCCGAACACCGGTGGCACGCACGAATATGCGAGCGATACCGTGCCGCCGCCGTTTGCCACGGTTTCGATCGCCGCCGCCAACGATTATGGCCTGCCGGACTGGGCCCTCTACATGATCACGGTCGGGGCAACCGGCCTTCCGGCCGGGTCGATCGACACGCGCATCCCGAATGTGAACAGTCTTCCTGACGGGCCGTTCCAGCTCAGTCCGGGCATCAGCAGCGACGATTATTCCTCCGATCCCGTGCATCGCTTCTACCAGATGTGGCAGCAGGCGGATTGCTCGATGGCGCATGCGACTGCCGCGAACCCCAGCGGTTGCAAGATGGACCTCTTCCCCTGGGTGGCCGTGACGGCCGGCATCGGTACTCCCGGTAATCCGCAGCCCCAGCCCTTCACCGATGAGACCACCCATGCGGGGGGCATCGCCATGGGGTTCTTCAACATGGCTGAGGGTGATGCGCCGTTTTTCAGGACCCTCGCCAAGCAATTCACGCTTGGCGACAACTTTCATCAGTCGGTCATGGGCGGCACGGTCGCCAACCATATCATGATGGCGGCGGTCGATGCCTATTGGTACAGCGACGGCAACGGCAACCCCACCGTTCCTCCTGCGGATGAGATCTTCAACCCGAACCCGCAGCCCGGGACCAACAACTGGTACACGATGGCAGGCTACCCGAGTTCCGCCTATGTGGAATGCGCGGAAACGACACAGCCAGGTGTTGCGCCGATCGTTGCCTATCTCAATTCACTGCCGTACCATCCGAGCCCGAACTGTCTTCCCGGCTACTATTACACGGTCGATAACCGCCAGCCGCCTTATCTGGGTGACGGAACCCCGGTCAATGTCGGCAAGAGTGTCCAACCGGCCTCCTCCACTCCGACGATCGCCGATGTTCTGCTCGCAGGAGGTGTCTCCTGGACCTGGTTCGGTGAGGGTTTCGATTTCTACCTGCAGTACCCTGCCGGCAATGGCAGCAAGACCAACAACTCGTACTGCGCGTTCTGCAATCCATTCCAGTACGAAACCGCCATCATGACCAACGCCGCGGTGCGGACGAACGATCTTCAGGACACAACCGCCCTTTATACGGACATCGCCAACAACACCCTGCCGGCCGTCTCCTTCGTCAAACCGGGCCGGTTCAACTGGGGGCATCCGATTAGCTCGAAGCCGGACGTTCTGGGCGCGTTCATCGACAAGATCCTGCTAGAGATCAAGGCGCAGCCTGCGCTCGCGCAGTCGACGGCCGTATTTGTCACCTTCGACGAAGGCGGCGGATACTATGACAGCGGCTATATCCAGCCGCTCGACTTCTTCGGTGACGGCCCGCGCATTCCACTGATCGTCGTCTCGGCCTACTCCACCGGCGGGCGGGTGGTGCACAGCTACGGCGACCAGGTCTCGATCATCAAGTTCATCGAGAAAAACTGGAATCTCCCGACGGTCAGCAGCCGGAGTCGCGACAACCTGCCGAACCCCATTGCGACGCCGGGAAATCCATACGTACCGACGAACAGCCCGGCGATCGACGATCTGATGGATTACTTCACGTTTTGAGGTGCGGGCCGCGCCGCGCGGCGCTTCCTGCAACAGGGGCGTGCGGAACGCCCGCTCCGGTGCACCGGGCCCGGCCGGCTGCAGCGGGCCGAACGAGTTTGCTTGCGCCGTGGCGGCGCTATGCTAGCCTTGCGGATAGTGCGAGGCGGTGAAGGGGCCGAGATTGCGGCGGCGCCTTCCTGACCGAGGCTGGCGGCTCGATGTACGCATAGGCCGATCGGTTCAATCCTTGGAGTGAGTGTGTGAAAGAGATCCTCCTGCATCTCGGCATTCCGAAGACCGGCTCAACTGCGCTGCAGGTCTTCCTGGCACGCAATTACGGTGCATTGCTGTCGCGCTCGATCGACTATTTCCGGATGGGCGAGTTCGACTTTGGGCTCATGGGAAAGATCGCCGCGGGCAATGGCGTGCACGTGGCCTGCAGCCTGCTGCCTGAAACGCATCGCCGCCGCGTGGCGGACGGCGAGCGGTATTTCAACGAACTGGACCAGATGATCGAGCGGAGTCCGGCCGAGCGCGGCGTGCTCTCGAGCGAACTGTTCGCCAGCGCGGATCGCAGGATGCTGGCGGCGTTCCTGTCGCGGCTCGCAGCCAAGGGCGTCTCGGTGCAGGCCATCTATTACATCCGCAGGCAGGACCAGATTCTCTCCTCCTCCTACATCCAGCAGGTGCGGCTGCACGGCCATACCGAGCCTCCCGATGCCTATGTGCGGGACCTTGCCGAGCGCAACGAGATTCTGCGGTATCATTCGTTCTATCGCACCATGACAGGACTGTTCGGCAAGGAGAATGTCAAGTGCCGAACCTATGAGGAGGCTGCGGCAAGCGAAAACGGCGTCTTCGGCGACTTCCTCGAGGCGGCCGGGATCGCAGGCGACGGGCTTTCGTTCGCCGTTCCCACGGTGAATGCGAGCATTTCCGACCGGCAGGTCGCGATCCTGCTGCTGCTGAATCGATTCCGGCCCGGGAAGCGGTTCGTCGAGATGGTGATCGAGAATGCCGACAAGGATCCCAGAGGCGCCGGCCGGCACAGCCTGCTGTCGCGGCGGCTGCGGGTGGAGATCGCTTCAATGTTCCAGGAGGAGAACGCAAGGCTCGCGAATGAGTATTTCGAGAGGCCGGAGTTGTTCGCTCCCGATCCGCTCGATGGGCCCGAGGACCCGCTGGCGAGCAGCGAGTTGACCGCGGAGGATCTGATTATTTTTCTCGGCGGTCTGCTGGTGCGCTTCGACGGGCGCCTGACCGAGACAGGCAAGATCGCACGTGCCGCAGCGGCTCAAGGCGGCGTCGAGCTGCCCGAGCCCGGCCTCGGGAAAAGGATGGCAGGCGAGGCAACGCTCGAGGCCCCGGCCGAGCTTTGAGCGATGCCGGGGAGCCCGGCGCGACGGAGCGAACCGCTCGAGTGAGAAGAATCGAGTGAGAAGAAAGAGCCTTCTTTTTCTGAAGAAAAAGAAGCAAAAAGACTTTTCCCGTTTTTCGCCGCCGCGCTCAGGAACTCGTCGCCACGATCGGAGTCCAGTCGGTCCCGCCCACATTCCCCGAGCCGGTCGTGAGGCGAAGCCATCCGAGGGTGATCTTCCCCCCGCTGACCGCCGGCGTCTCGTTGCGCACGAGATGCCCCTGCACGAAGGTGCCGCCGGCCGGCTGCGCCGCCGCATAGAGCACGGGGGTATTCAGGAGCTGCCCGCAGGTCGCCGAGGCCGGGCTGCCATCCTCGATGAAGTGCAGATACCCGGCACCGGCGGGCGCCACCACGCCGATGCCGACATTGCTTGCGTTGTAGCCGGTCGCGGCGGGATTGCAGAAGCACATGTTCTCCCGCAGCAACGAATTGCCGCCCCACGATCCGTTGGTGATCTGATACAGATTGCGCAGCCGGTTGCCGACCACGTCCACCCCGTTCGCCTGGTTCGGGGTGAACGCGGCGGGATAGGTGAGCCCGCTCGGCCACCTGCCGTTCACCGCACCGCCGCGCCGGGCACTCCACGGGTCGCCGTCGATCGTGTTCCAACCGATGAGCATCCGGTGTGAGGCGTTTGCCTGCGTCAGGGCCACGCCGTTGTTGAGCAGGTCGCTCATCCGGTTGTGCACGATCTCGCAGCCGAGCAGCCGGACACCGGCCCCGACATGCACGCCGTTTGCGAGCCCGACAAAGACGTTTCCGCTGATCCGAAGATCGGACAGGACGGTGGGTTGGCTGTTGTTGGAGATGATATCGACGCCGTTGACGCCTGCCACCAGTTCCTGCGAGCCAAGGGTCGGATCATACCAACCGTTGCGCCCGAATACCGCGCCGAAGCCGAGCGCGCTGTAGGGCTGCCCCAGCGTGGCGTCGATGGTCCGCATGCAGATGTTGCCGCAGATCTCGATCGCCAGCCCGACTCCGAGCGGCGTCGTCGTGTCGCCTGCGCCCTGCCGCATGCTGTTCATGTAGGCGTATGGCATACAGGGCGCGCTGTTCGCGTTGGCGCCGAGGCAGGTCCAGGTGATCTGATTGTCCGGCGTCGTCGCGTTGTACGGGGTGGCCCAGCCCGGTGTGGAGGTGCCGCTCTCCCCATAGGTGGCCGGCGAGGCAACCGATGTCGCGGTCATCTGCTGGAGGTTGCCGTTGCCGTCCACCAGGACGTTGCCGATCGCGTAGGTCGTGCGCGCCTGCCAGGCGCGGCCGGAGGTCGGGTAGAGCTGCCCGACGATGCCGTTGCCCTGATTGGTCCAGGTGACCGAGCCGTCCGTCGTCGTCCCTCCCGTGGTCGTGTTCCAGGAGGGCTGGGGAGAGCCTGTTGTGCCTTTGGCCGCGACCCTCTGGATGTTGCCGTTGGGGTCGACGATCTCGAGGCCGGAGGCAACCGGGCTCGAGGTCGCCCAACTCATCGTCGCCACGATCGTCGTATTGAGGCCGGGAATGGCGGTCGCGTTGCCCTGCTGCGAGGGCACGTTGCCAAGAACGATGTAATGTCCTTCGTCGTCCGAGCCACCGGCGCCGTAGAGATTGATGACGTCCGTGATCACGTTGTTCGCGATCCTGAGTGCAACCGGCGGCGTATTGCCCTCAGCTTCGGTTGCACCGGCGTACGCCACCTCGATCCCGATTCCTTTCATCCGGCTGAGCTTGTTCCCGGTGATCGCGCCGCGCTTGAGGCCCTGGCACGAGATGCCGGCTGTGTCCGCGGCATCGTTGCCCTCGACCAACCAATCGCTGACAATTCCCCAGCCCTGATTCCAGTTGGCGTGACCGCTGATGCAATTGTCGTCGATGTGCCGGAACTGGTTCCCGCTGACGCGCACGAACGAAGAGCCGGAGGCGTTGAAGCCATCGCGAGCGATGTATTGGAAGGTGCAGCCGTCGCACACGACGTGCCGGCAGAAGCTGGCCTGAATCCCCTGGTTGACCGAGTACTCGATCACGAGTCGATGGAAATAGACGAGCGCCAGGCCCTGCACCAGGATCAGCTCGCCCTGGATGCCGTTGTTGGCGATGACCGTTGTCCCGTTCCATGGCCCCGTCACGCGGAAATCCGCGAACACGGTTGGGCGCGCATCATCCGGCACCGCGATTGTGCCGTTCGTCGTGGCTTGGAAAAGCGTCTGCGTGCCGGCGCTAGTGGTCGTGCCCACGTACATGAACTGCGTGTGCGGGCCGTCGCCAAAAATGCGATCGCCCTGCTGCACCGTGGCTGGCGCCGCGTAGCCCCACACGCCCGCCGGGAAATAGAGCGCCTTGCCCTGCGCGCGCGCGTCCGCGAGCGCGGCGTCGATCAGATTCGACATGTCCGTCGTACCGGTCGGGTCGGCGCCCGCGTAGTCGGCGAAGTTGATTCTGTCGGCCGCACGCGCCGCGAACGTGCGAAATGCAGCCTGCGTGACGGGCGCCGCTGCAACGGCGTGGCTGAGGTTGGCGCCGGTAGGCCGTTTATTGGTGCCGGGCACCGGCGAAACCAAACGAGGCGAAACCAACTGAAATGTACCGCTCATCTCTGTTCACAATATCCCTGGAAGAGGGGCGATCGGGTGGCGCGGTGACTGTCAGGCGGACGCGCGACTTCAGCGCAACGCCACCTGCTTGTTCAGGTCGTTGATGGGTTGTGCATCAACGCGATTCGCTGCTGCGACCGACCGGGACAAACGCAGAGCGCTGCCATGACGACGTCCTGGCCTCGGGTGAAATGCCCGCCCCGCCTGGCAAGATTCCTTCCGCATCAGATAGTCAAAGACAAAAACATCGACGTTTACTGAAGGCGATTTTACCGAAGCTCCGCCATTGCAGCAACGACGATGAAACAATGCCGCTCGCATTCGAAAACGAGGCCGCGAGATCGCGGCCCGCGAGGTGGTGCGGGGCGGCGGGCAAGGTGCGACCGGCGACCGCACCCGTTGCGGTGTTTGCGCGGAACCCCTCGGCCGCTTGCCCCCCTGCGGCTCAAGGGGGGCTGTTCCGTCGCTCTTATGTCGCTGGATCGGCGCCGCTATGAAGCTGATTCGCCGAGCGCGGCCGACTGGCCGCGGTCAGGACAAGCGGTCAGGACAAGAGGAGGCGGCGGAGCAGCGGCTCGAGCTGCCCATCGGCCAGCAGCTTCACCCAGGCCGGATGGGCGGCGACGCCGCGCACGGGCTCGAGGGTGACGTTGGGCAGCCCCTTCATCCGAACCGCCTGCTCGGTGTCCACCGGGTGCTTCTCTCCCCAGACGACGATCACCTTGGGCGGGTTCGGGTGCTCCCGGTAGAGCGGAACAAGATCCCCCATCATTTCGGGCGCGGCGCGGTACAGCGGCCTGAGCGCCGGGAACCTTGGGAGCAGCTTCGGAAGGTCCTCGGTTCCGGTCATCGGGCTGATTGCGAGCACGCCGGCCGGGTTCAGGTCGAGCGCATAGCGGAGCGCCGAATAGCCGCCGGAGGAGCTGCCGACGAAGACCGTCTTCGCAACCCCGAGGCTTTCGATCAGTTGCCTCAACGCGGCCACGCACTCCTGGTAGTTCGCCCCGAGCCCATCGACTCCGGTCAAATGCCAGAGCCGGCGCGAATCACGCAGAATAACGATGTGGGTCTTGGGAAGCTCGAGAAGCGGGGGGGGCAGCCAGAACGCCTCGGTCGCGCCGCCGAAGGCGACCAGGGCGTGGTCGGCCTTTTCTGCGCGGACGATCATGACGTCGGTCGGCGCGCGGGCCTTGATCGGGTCCGCCAAGCCTTGCACGTGAACGCTTTCGACGCCGTTTGCGAGCTCGAACGAATTCTTGTGGTAGATCTCGACACGCCCGCAGGCATCCTCGAGCCACTCGATCCTCTGGATGCCGGGCTCGCTTTCTTTTATTCGCCCGACCGTCTCCCGCGCATTCTCGACAAAGCCATAGCGCAACAGGTCGAACGTACCGTCGACCTGTTCAGCGACTGGCAGCTCTGGGGTGTAGGCGGAGAAAAAGGCCTTGGTCACGACCCGTGATAGCAGCATGATCTGGTATCCCCTCGTTTCCGGCGGTTCCTCGGGTCCCGACCCCAATGACGTAAACCGCGCTCCCGGTGCCTCTCTCGCTCCGTTGCGACGGCCGGCAATTCGGCAGGAAGACGGAACGATCCGGTGAGTCAGGTTTCGCACGAATCGGCCGGCTGCTCAATCACGAGTCTGTGAGATCGCCCGACTGGACAAGAGTTTGAGGCTTCAGGTCCATCAGTCGATCCGGGCTGAAGGGCCGAGGTGGGCTTCCGCCCGAGTGATCGCGGAGCCCGACGCCAGTGCCGAAGATTGTGACTCCGCGCTTCCCTGGTGTCCTGATTCCGAAGTTCGCTGCATTGGAATACTGGCGGAATCGGGACACCAGATGTTTGTTTTCAGTGGCCTGCTGATCCCCT
>Ga0335075_10010523_pt1 | contig 14034 bp, 16 predicted proteins | sample Lox_Sample_24_FD_206723 | JGI IMG/M metagenome (GOLD analysis project Ga0335075, IMG submission 206723) | Soil microbial communities from Loxahatchee National Wildlife Refuge, Florida, United States - Lox_Sample_2.4 | ecosystem: Environmental > Terrestrial > Soil > Wetlands | place: USA...
TCTCGCTGGTCGTCACGCAGTTCCAGTCGCTCTCGACCTATGCCGCGGTCGCATCGCGGCTGGGTTCGCTGGTCGACGCGATCGAAACCAAACCTGCCCCCTCGGCGCCCGGAATCGGCGTCGTCGAAGCCGGGGAACGGCTGGCGTTCGAGAACCTGACCCTATGGGATTCTGATCCCGGCGCCCCTTTGCTGAAGGACTTGTCGGTCGAAGTTCCCAAGGGCAAGCGGACGCTGATCGCCGGATCGAACCCCGCCGCGGGCCGGGCGCTTTTCCGTGCGGCGGCGGGCGCGCAAGTTTCGGGAACCGGCCGGATCGTCCGGCCGCCGGCGGGCGAGATCGCCTTCCTGCCGCAGCGGCCATACACCCCGCCGGGAAGTCTTCGGCAGATTTTGCTCGACGGTCAGCCGAACCCTCCATCGGATGAGCGCATTGCCGAAGTTCTGCGCGCGCTCGGCCTCGAGGCGTTGCTTCCGCCGCATGGAGAAGTCGACCTCGAGCACGACTTCGGCGCGCGCGTCTCCTCGCGCGAGCAGCAACTGCTTGCCTTCGCCCGCATTATTTTGGCCAGGCCCCGGTTCGTGTTTCTCGATCGGAGCGCCGCTCTCCTGGGTCCCGAGCAGGCGAAGCGCGCGCTCGGCCTTCTCGCCGAGCAGTCGATCACCGTGCTCCATAACGGCGAGCCGGACGACCCGCGCGATCTCTACGACGCAATCCTTGACTGCCGCGAGGATGGAAGCTGGGCGTGGTCGGAAAGGAGCCGCGCGAATCCTCTCTGAGCTTGAGACGTCGGGCGGCTTTCTCGTCGCCAGGGTATCGCCTTGAAGCCGGACTTTTGGCTCTTATGGCTTATGGCGATTACCGTTGATGGACCGCCTCCGCCGTCATGGCCGTCCCCGGATCAAGTCCGGGGATTGTGCCGGCCATCCACGCCGCCCAGCTCCGCCATCGGTCATCGGTGCGGATAGACCTTTTGTATCAAACCCTTGAATGGAGGCGCCGGTGTTCTAGTGGATGGCCGCGTCAAGCGCGGCCATGACGGCGACGGCAAGGCCGGCAACAACTAACGCTATAAGAGCCCACTTTTTGCTTGACAAAATCAGAATTGTGCTTATAGTTTCTTCATATCAGGACACTCAGGCCCCGGGGAGCCCGCGGGCTGTGAGAGAGAGAAGGAGAGACATGCGCGGACGCAGCCCAGTCCACAACCTCGGACGCGAGTTTGGCGAGGCAGAAATTTTTTTGTTTCCTTCGGCCGTAACCCTTTGAAAAGTCCCGATTCGGGGAAATAAAAGGAAATAAAAGGAAATAAAGGGAAGCGCTTTTGCTTCCTTTTATTTCTGTTTGCTTCCGCTCAACTCGCCCCTGATTGTCCAAACCGTCGCCTGGGGAGGCGCCAAGGCGTTCAAGGGAGGGGAGTCCATGACATGAGCGCATGCCTTGCGCCGGAGGCCGGTTTTAGGCGCGCCGCCGGCGCGGCAGCATGCGCCTCAGCACATCGTCGCCGTCCACGAAATGATGCTTGAGCGCGCCCGCGACATGCAGCGCGACCAGGGCTGCGATCGCCCATGCGGAGAGCCGGTGCGCAAGCTCGGCGGCGGCGAACAGCGACGGGTCGGGCGGGGCGATGTTCGGAATGACGAATAGGTCGAAGAACCGGGTCGGAACCGGCAGCGGCGACGCCGAGACGACGAGCCAGCCGGAGAGGATCGCGCAGAGCGTGAGGAGATAGAGGGCGCCTTGGGTCGAGGCCGCGAGACGCCGCTCCCAGCGCGCGGAAGCCGGAGCTTGAGGCGAAGAACTCGCAAAGCGCGCCGCGAGCCGGCCGGCGGTCAGCGCGAGCGCGACGAAGCCCCAGGATTTGTGCCGCTGATAAAGATCGAACGTCGCCGCGGAATCGAGCCCGCCGTGGACCATGATCCAGCCCAGCGCGATCAAGCCAAGAATGACCGCCCCCGCCGCCCAGTGGAGCGCAACGATCGTTCCGCTCCACCGCTCGGGCCGAGCCTCCGGGCTCAAAGTTCCACGGCCGCGCTCGAAATCACCAGCTCGACGTCGCGCGAGACCAGCGGAAACCCCGTGTTCATGCCGAATTCCAGCCTGTCGATATCGGTTTTCGCCAGGAACGCCAGGCGCTGGCCCCCGCCTGCCTCGCGTTCGACCGCGACGTCGACGGTGAGCGGGCGGGTCACGCCGAGCAGGGTCAGTTGGCCATTCACCCGCACCGTGTGATCGTCGACCTTCGAGACCGAATTCGAGACGAAGTCGATCGACGGAAAGCGCTCGGAATTGAGGAAGGCGTCGGAGCGTAGGTAATCGTCGAACGGCGCCGAGCCGACGTCCACCGATCGCGATTGCACGTGGAACGAGACGCTGCTCCTGTCGGGATGGGCGAAATCGACCGAGATGCGCCCGACGAACTGCCGGAACTGTCCGTGCGTGCGAGGATAGCCGATCGCGTCGATGGCGAAGGCGATATGCGTCCGGGCGGGATCGATCCGCCAGTTCGTTGCGGCGACGGCGGGCGCGTGGGCTTGGGCGAGCATTCCGAGCGCGAGCGCCGAGCAGAACAGGCTCGGGCGCAAGGACACATGGCTTTGCCTTGTCATGAGGGGCCTCCACATTCATCGACCGTTCGAAGAACGCTGCAGCCTTGGCGTTTATTCGGCCGCCGCGTTCAAGGCTTCGTGACCGATGACCGCATTTCACACTCTCTTTTCCAGCATTTGCGCGAGCGCCATGGCCCGCTCCTCGGGCATGTGGCCGATAACCAGATGGCCGCGTCCGCCGCGCGACCACGAGGCGAGCGACAGATCGCCGCGGCGCTGCGAGCGAAGCGGGGCGTCCGGCGCATGATTGGCGTGGATGCAAAACAGGACCGGGGCGCCCGAAGGGTCGACATAGGCGATCACGCCGAGGGGATGGCCTGCGTGGGAGAGCATGAAGGCGGTGGTGAATCGCAAGCCCGGCAGGGCCACGTTTTCAGGCGTCAGGTCCGCGCCCACCTTGGCGCCGACGAAGCTCAATTCCGCCGCCGCGAGCGCATGGTCCGGCTTCAACGGCGCGAAGGTGTCGTTGCTGTAAAGGTCGGCGTATTCGGCAACCGCCGTGCGCCAATCCTCTTTTTCGCCAAACAATCCAAAGGCCCATGCGGCGAGGCCCGCGGCGAAAAGCCCGATGACAATTCCCGCCGCCAGCTCTCGCACGGCGACCCCGCCGAAGCGCCTCGGCGGCCGAACGAGTTCGCCGGCGGGAAGGGCGGCGCGGAGACGAGCGAGCGGAGCTTGCCGGAGCAACTCGTCGAGGGAGGCCGCGAGCGGCGCGCCGGCTTCGCGCAACGCGTCGTAGCGCTGGCGCAAGCGCTCATTCGCCGCCAGACGCGCCATGAGCGCGGTTCTGCGGCTTTCGTCGAGCTCGTTGTCGATCAGCGCGACAAGTTCGGCGTCATCATCGGACATGGATAAGCTTTTCCGGCCCTCCCTATTTCAGCTTCGCCAGCCCCGCTCGCGCGGCGGCCAGTCTGCTCATGATCGTGCCGATTGGCGCGCCGAGCGCCGCCGCCGCCTCGGCGTAACTCCAGCCTTCGCCATAGACCATGAGGACCGCCTCGCGCTGCGCTTCGGGGAGGCGATCAATCGCTCTTAACACTGCCGAAGCCGTTATATTCATCTCGATTTCACGCGCCCCGTCGGTCGTCAAGGCGTCCGCGGCGTCGACGAAACCGCCGCCTTCGCGAATGCGCCGCGATCGGATCTCATTGAGCCAGATCGAGCGCAGAATCGCGAACAGCCAGCGGTCGACTCTCGTGCCGGGGACGAATTGATCAGCGCGCTCGATCGCGCGCAAGCATGTCGCCTGAACGAGGTCGTCGGCGACGTCGCGCGCCCTCGACAGGACGAGCGCATATCGCCAAAGGCGCGCAAGCGCGGGCTCTAGCCCGGCCCGCACCTCTCGTCGGCTCGCTTCGCTCATGGCCCTGCCAGAGTTCGCTCGCGTTCTATTAAGCATGATCGCGCGACACGCGAAGAGTCTACCAAGGCCGCCGGACGGCCGCGCTCAACGAGCGCGTCTACAAGGGCGACTTTCGCAAACCGGCGACCCGGAATTGATTTCGGCCTTGCCCCTGCCCATATGGCGCCGACCGGGTCCGTACGGCCCCGACCTTCATCCTGTCCCAGACCGGCGGCCTTGCCGTCCTCTTGGCGCGCGGCCTATAGAGAATCGGTCGGGGCGCCGCTTCGCCCCACCTTCTGAAGGCCCTGACATGTCGACCGTCGACGTCAAGCCGACCAGCAACCGCAAGCCAGCCGCCAAGGCGGACGCGCCTAATGAGCCGTTCAAGCGGGCGCTTGCCTCGTGCACCCGGGCGCTGGCGCGTCACCCCGAGCTGGAGATCGCCTTCTCGGCCGACAAGCCGTCGCTCGTCTCCTCGCCGGAGGGCGCGAAGGCGCGGCTGCCCGAGCCGCCGCGCAAGCCCAATCCGCGCGAGGCGGCGATCGTCCGCGGCCTCGCCGATTCGTTCGCCCTCAGGCTCGCCTGCCACAACGATGCGCTCCATCGCCGCCTGGCGCCGCAGAGCCCGCCGGCCCGCGCTTTGTTTGACGCGGTCGAGCAGGCGCGGGTCGAAGCGATCGGCTCGCGCCGCATGCAGGGCGTAGCGTCGAACATCACCGCCATGCTCGACGACCGCTATCACCGCAGCCCCTTCGCCGAGGCGCGCACGCGCGAGGAGGCGCCGCTCGAGGACGCAGTCGCGATGCTCGCCCGCCAGCGCCTGACCGGGCTCGAGCCGCCGCGGGGCGCCGCGCGCATGGTCGAGCTTTGGCGCCCGGTCATCGAAGAGAAGGCCGGCGCCGACCTCGATCGGCTCGGCGAAGCGCTGCTCGATCAGCGCGCCTATGGGAGGCTGGTGCGCAAGGTCCTCTCGTCGTTGGGGCTTGCGAACGATTCCGACGCCGACGCCGAGGAATCGGACGAGGAGACGGAAGACAAGACGCCGCCGGACGAGTCCGAGGAGGCTCAAGGCGAGGGCGAAGACCAGTCGTCTCAGGATGCGATGCAGCAGGAAGCGGCCGACCAGACGGCCGATGACGCAGAGGAGGGCGCAATCGACACCGTCGAGGCGCCGTCGTCCGAGCTCGATGACGAAGGCGAAGCGGGCGAAGCGGAAGAGGCGGCCGAGAGCCGGCCGCCGCAGCCTCAATCCGCGGAGAAGCGCGGGCCCGACTACAAGGCCTTCACCACCCGCTTCGACGAGGTCGTCGACGCTGACGAATTGTGCGACCCCGACGAACTGCAGCGCCTGCGCGACTATCTCGACAAGCAGTTGCAGAATCTGCATTCGGTCGTGGCGCGCCTCGCCAACCGGCTGCAGCGGCGCCTGATGGCACAGCAGAGCCGCTCCTGGGAGTTCGACCTCGAAGAGGGCGTGCTCGACACCGCGCGCCTGCCGCGCGTGGTCATCGATCCGCAGCAGCCTTTGTCCTTCAAGCAGGAGAAGGACATGGCTTTCCGCGACACGGCGGTGACGCTGCTCATCGACAATTCCGGCTCGATGCGCGGCCGGCCGATCACGGTCGCGGCGACCTGCGCCGACATTCTCGCCCGCACGCTCGAGCGCTGCGGGGTGAAAGTGGAGATCCTCGGCTTCACCACCCGCGCCTGGAAGGGCGGGCAGTCGCGCGAGGCCTGGCTTCAGGCGGGCAAGCCGCCCAATCCGGGGCGCCTCAACGATCTGCGCCACCTCATCTACAAGGCCGCCGACGCGCCGTGGCGGCGCGCGCGCAAGAACCTCGGGCTCATGATGCGCGAGGGCCTTCTGAAAGAGAATATCGACGGCGAGGCGCTCGACTGGGCGCACCAGCGTCTGCTCGGCCGCTCCGAGCAGCGCAAGATCCTGATGATGATCTCCGACGGTGCGCCGGTCGACGATTCGACGCTCTCGGTCAATCCCGGCAACTATCTCGAGCGCCACCTGCGCTATGTGATCGAGGAGATCGAAACCCGCTCGCCGGTCGAGCTCATCGCCATCGGCATCGGCCACGACGTGACGCGCTACTATAAGCGCGCGGTGACGATCGTCGACGCCGAGGAGCTCGGTGGGGCGATGACGGAGAAGCTCGCCGAGCTGTTCGACGAGAACGCCGAGCCGCCGGAGCCGGCGAAGCCCGCGCGGGCGCCGAGGCGCGGCCGGAAGGCGGCGTAAGACGCCTCGGCGGTACGTGGCTTAGTTGCCTTTTAGTTTCGCGCCATCAATAATATCAGCGGGTTGCTCTGCCCTTTAGTTTCGCGTCGTTGACCGCCGTTCCAAGGAGGTTCCGGCGGCCAAGTGTGGCGGCGGGGACGACCCGGGCCGGAAGCGGCGATCCCTTGAGAAACCCATCGCGATAGGTTATGTACCTGAAGGTCACGATCCATCGCGCGCATGGGCTGCGCATCGTCATTTTCACCGACGATCATGAACCGGCCCATGTGCATGTGTTCGGCGGTGGTCACGCCAAGATCAATCTCATCGGCCCCGATGGCGGGCCGGAACTGGTCTGGGCGGAGGACATGAAGCGGAACGAGGTGCGCCGGGCGATGGATGTCGTGACCGAGCACGGGCAAGCGTTTCTGGCGCGATGGAGGGAGATACATGGCTGACCTGACGGACGCCGCGATCGACGCCGCCCTGGAGCGGGGCCGCGCCGCAAATGCTAACGAGCCGCGCGCTGCCGCTGCGCGCTACGATCGGGCCTCCGGCCGGGTGATCGTCGATCTGGAGAACGGCTGCGCCTTCGCCTTTCCGCCGCGTCTGGCGCAGGGGCTGGAAACGGCCTCGGACGACCAACTCGCCGCCGTCGAAATCCTCGGCAGGGGCTACGGCCTGCATTGGGAGGAACTGGACGTCGATCTTTCCCTGCCGAACCTGATGGCAGGCCTCTTCGGGACGAAGGCATGGATGGCCCGCCACGCCGGCCGGGCCACCTCGGCGGCCAAGGCCGCCGCATCCCGCGCCAACGGCGCCAAGGGCGGCCGTCCGCGCAAGACCGCAAATCGGTAGCCTTAAGCTTGGCGCGGATTGCAGCTACTCAATTGAAAGTCTCGGAAGGGGAATGCATGCTTAAATTATATTGATAGACCCTCGGCGAGGAGCAACAGGACCGTGTCTACGCCGTAAGAGAATACGGCAAGTCTAGGATTGCGCCATAGGTATCGTTACCCGGAACCGCGCGGCGCTTCGGACGACCGCAGGGATCGGCGATCATTGGATGGCCTTTGACGCTTCCTATCTATTCCGGATGAACCCTTCCAGCAGCCGTCGCATCCGGCCCTCCTTGCCCTCCGCTCAGGCCGATCTGTTCGTCGCGCCCACGGGGATGCCGGAGGGGTTCCGATATCATCCGGACCTTTTGTCCATCGAAGAGGAGGAGGCGCTCGCGCACGAGCTTGAGCGGCTGCCGTTCAAGCCGTTCGACTTTCAAGGTTTTCTGGCCAATCGGCGGGTCGTGAGCTTCGGCTACCGCTATGATTACGGCAGTCGCTCGGTGGTCGAGGCGGCGCCGTTTCCGGCGTTTCTCGTTTCCCTGCGAGGGAAGGTCGCTGCGATTTTCGGCCGGCCCGAGGAGGCGTTCCGCCAGGTCCTCGTCAATGAATATCGGCCCGGCGCCGGGATCGGCTGGCATCGCGACAAGGCGCAATTCGACGAGGTGGTCGGCGTGTCGCTGCTTCATGCCTGCAACTTGCGCTTCCGCCGCAAGTCGGGGGCGGGTTCGGGCCGACAGACTTGGGAGCGCGCGTCGCTGACGGTCGAGCCGCGCGCGGCTTATCTTCTGTCGGGGCCGGCGCGTACGGTCTGGGAGCACAGCATCCCCGTCCTCGACCGGCTTCGTTACTCAATCACCTTGCGCACGCTCGCCGCCTCTGATCAGGAGCGCGAATAATCCGCCTCCTCCTGAGCAGCGCCCAAGGCGCGTCTCGAAGGACGCTCCGGGAGGCGCTCACTGGAGCATCCTTCGAGACGCGAAGCTTCGCTTCGCTTCTTGAGGCATGAGGGCGGCCAATCGTTCATCGCGAAAAGAGCCACAGGAGAAGCGACAGGACGACGCTGATCACGATGCTGGTCGCGATCGGCGCGTAAAAGGTGAAGCCGCCGCGCTGAATGAAAATGTCGCCGGGAAGCCGGCCAAGCCCGAGCCGCGCGATCCATGGCCAGAGCAGGCCGACCGCGGCGATGGCGAGACCGATAATGACGAGCGTGCGGGACATGGGCTGTCCGGAAAAGTCCCCGCACGGGCGGGGGACCGTAATGCGCCAGAGCGTCAAGTCGCCGGGTCAGCGCCGTCGAGCGGGGTCGTCCGCACCACATCGAGCGGATGATCTATGAGCGGCTCGACCCGCTGCACGAACGCGCGAGTATGCGGCAGTTCGGCGTGGATGTCGAAGGCCGCTTCGTCGATCCAACGGGAGTGGATATAAAAGAGGCCTGGGTCGCGAAGCGAGCGGAAGGCGTCGATCGCGAGACATCCTGGCTCGGCGCGAGTGGGGGCGAGAATGGCGCGCAGCGCCGCGGCGAGAGCCGCTGCGTGGCCGTCCTCTGCGTGAAAGCGGGCGAAGATGTAAAGCTCCATCGGCGTCCGTCCCGTTCCCGCAAGGCCAACCCGAATTCTCGCGCGCCCCTCACTTCGGCCTGAGATTCAGCCCCACGCCCTTGTCGACGAACTGCAGCGTGTAGGGCTGCTTGTAGTCCGTGGTCGGCGCGACCATCCCGATCGCCACCATCTTGTCGAAAAAATCCTTCCAGCGCGCGTCGGTCATCGCGCCTATGCCAAGCTTGAGCGCGTCGCCGGAATCGACGACGCCGTAGCGTTTCATCGCCTCGATCGAAAAGGCGATCTCGTCGTCATTGATGTCGGGATTGTCCGCCTTGATGAGCGCGTTGGCCTTGGAATTGTCGCCGTAGAGATAGTGATACCAGCCGATCGTGGAAGCGTCGACGAAGCGCTGCACGAGATCGGGGTTCTTCTCCACGATCTGGGTGCGGGTCACGATCAAGGTCGCATAGGTGTCGTAGCCGTAATCGGAGAGGAGAAACACGTTCGGCTTGAAATGGCCCTGCCTTTCGATCTCGAACGGCTCGGCGGTGACGTACCCCTGCTGGATCGAATCCTTGTTCATGATGAAAGGGGCGGAGTTGAAACTGTATGGCCGGATGTTCTCGTCCTTGAAGCCGTACTTGAGTCTGAGCCAGGCGTAGAACGTGTTGATCGCGCCGGCGCCAAGGTAAGCGGGCTTGGCCTTGGGCAGGTCCTCCCACTTGTCCATGCCAACGCCCGGGTGCGACATGAGAATTTGCGGGCTCTTCTGGAAGTCGGCGGCAACGGCGATGAGGGGAAGCTTGGCTTCGGCCGACAGCAGATTGCCGATCATGTCGCCGCCCATGAAGAAATCGAGCTTGCCGAACAGAAGCATGAGACCGCCGTTCGCCTGCGGGCCGCCCGGAACGATCTTCACGTCGAGGCCGTATTTCGCGTAAGTGCCGTCGGCTACCGCCTCATAGAAGCCGCCCGCCTCCGGATCGGCCAGCCAGTTCGTGCCGAACCTCACCTTGTCGAGCGCCAAAGCCGGCCCGGCCAAGCCGACCCATCCCGCCAAGGCCGCAAGCATCGCCAATCGCATCCGATGCGCCTCGCAAGAATTAGCCGCTCGCAAAGCCGTGGCCTCATGGCCCGCGATCAGAAGCCGCCCGAGCCGGGATCGTCTTCATGGCCTCGCGGTTCATCCGCCATCCGCCACGCCGCGTCGCCGGCCTCGGAAATATAATAGGACGTCAGGTCATACACAAAAGCGGCGTCCCGGCCCGGCAAATAGGACGCCTCGATATGGTAGGAGAGAAATTCGAGCGCGTAAGCCGCGCCGATGTCATGCTCGTAGCGCCGCCGCGCGTCGCGCCTCATTTCCCTGACCGTGTGCTTTCTGATGCGAATCTCGCAGTCCTTGACCGGACCGAATCGTTCGACCCAATCGTTGAACAGATAGTTGAGCCCGCGGCCGAAGCGCTCGGCCTGCTCGTCGCCGAGATCGTGGACGTAAAGGGACGCGTTCTCGAATTGCCGGTTGAGCCGCGTTCCGCGCGCTTCGCGCCACCGGGTGATGAGACGTCCAAGCATGGCCTTGTTAGGGGTGCGTCGCGCCCGGCCTCACTTATAAGCGCGAGCGGCGGTCCGGGCGCCCAAATCCTAATCTAAGATCGCGCACGTGCTCCGCGTCTCTCGCCAGACCCTTTACGACATCCTCGATGAGAAGAAGCCTGTCACCGTCAGTATGGCGCTGAGGCTCGGCAAGCTCTGCGGGGATGGGCCGAGGATCTGGCTCGCGCTCCAGAGGCCTATGACATCAGAACGACGGAACCCTGGCTTGCCGCCGAAATCGCCACGATCCCAACCCTGACGGCAGACTGAGCCAAGCTTGGGAAGCCGCGGATTAGCCTGCGCCCTTCCGAGCCCTTTCCTTGGCAGTCGCCAATCCGGGCGCAATCCGAATTTCCCTCGCGCTCGTAGGGGGCTCCGCCGTCGGCGCAGCGGGTCACGCCCCGCCAATCAAAACCTCATATCAATTCTCAATTCCGTCTTGAAGTCGTAGACCGGATATTGATTGACGATCGGAACGCCGACCTCGAGCGAGACGGTCAGCGTCTTAGTGAACTTACGTCCGACGCGGCCGTCGAACGGCAGAAACAGGCGCCCGGTCTGACCGGTGGCGGGCGGGCCGAAATTCCAGCGGATGTCGGGCTCCGGATAGAGCGCGAAGAACCAGCCGTCGGGGAAGGAGAAGTTGACCTCGGGCGCAAACTGAAGGTTGTTGACGGATTTGCGCGACGGATCGCCGGCGAAGCTGACATCGTAGCGCAGCAGAGGTTCGAAATACATTCCGTAGCCGAGGTCGGGCGTCGAATAGCGCACGCCCACAATCGGCATGACCTGCCATTTGCCTGATCCGAGATTGTCGTCTCCGGTCGGCATGATGAGGCGGGCGCCGAAGCCCGCCTTCCAGCGCGCGTCGATGTCATGAATGAGCGCCGCCTGGAGGTCCGCGTCGCCGACGCCATAGAGGTAATCGGCGTTTGGATTGCTCGAGTTGAGCGGGTTCTTGGCGAGAAACGGCAAATCGCCTCTGAGCGCGAGTCGCCAGTCCGGGCTGAGGGCGATGGCCCTGTCAGCACGCAGCTTGAAAGTGTCGGTAGTGACCGTGCGGATCGAGCCGTTCGGGCCGCTGCCCGGCGCGGTTTTGACCCCGAAGAAGAGCTGAAAGAGACTTCTTACCGCAAGGATGTCGCCCTCCGGGGCCGGCTGATCTTGCGGGGCTGGAGGTTGACCTTGCGCGACTTGGCTAGCCGCGCCGTCAGCCGCTGTCGTTTGCGACTGCTGCGCAAGAGCGGCGCCCGGGATCGCCGCCAACGCGCAGCCGGCCAAAGGGCAGGCGAAGCGCAAGAGCGGACGGCGCCTCTTTCGGAACATCCCTTGCTCGCCCCCCGGCGACATCGGTTCTCGGCCCTCCTTGGCGTCGCCACGGACGACCCGCCGTCTTGCGGATGTCTACCATGGAAGCGACGCCGCCGGGACGGTCGCGAAAAACGCGGCCTGCAGGTCGAGGTCGGAGCCCATTGCCGCCCGCCGCGCAATGAGGATACGCTGCCAGTATGGGGGCGACTTCCACCCTCTCCTGCTCTTCGTCGGACGCCTCGGCCCATGCAGAAAGAAGAGGGAATCGTCAACATCGCGGGCCGCCGCTCCGTGGACGAGACGGTCGACAAGCTCAAGACCATTCTCAAGTCCAAAGGCGTGACGCTGTTCGCGCTCATCGACCACAGCGGCGAAGCCGAAAAGGTGGGAATGAAAATGCCTGCCACCAAGCTCTTGATCTTCGGCAATCCGAAGGGCGGCACGCCGCTTATGCTGGCTTCTCCGAGCGCGGCTCTCGACCTGCCGCTGAAAATTCTGGTCGCGGAAGATTCGCAAGGAAAGGTGTGGATCTCTTACAACAGCGGTGAGTACCTGAAAGAGCGGCACGGCTTGCCTGAGAATCTCATGCCGAATATCGCAGTCGTGCCGGCGCTGGCGGCGGCGGCCGCAGAGTAACGACGCCGGTCTTGGCGCCCTCCCGCGATCACCGTCAGCCCTTGCGAGAGCCACACCTGCTCGACCAGCCGCTACATCTCGATGCGCGTCGCCGCGTCGAGGGAGCTGGCGAGGGCGACCCGTCGCTTCTCCCGGCGGGCGCGCCTAGCGGCGCTGTTCGAACAGGCTTTGGCGGCGGAAATTGCGTTCCACGACGCCGCCTATGGCGCGTGAGCGAGGCCGTTGGAGAAGACTGTGTTTATAGGCGAAGACGGCCTTCGGGCGCGACTTGAAAATCCCGCTCGGCGCCAATGCGGCGCATCTTTGCGTCGATATGCAGGCCTGTTTTCGTCCGCGGCCCCTGGCTGCTGTGCTGGATGGAGCCCGTCCTTCCGAGAGTGGTCAAGCTCGTCGAGCGGGCGCCGAGCCGGACGATTTTCACTCGTTTTCGTTCATCAGCCCAATGAATTTCGGCGGATCGTGCTCGCGTTCATGGTAATGTCCGGCGGCCGGAGGCAATGCGATGAGCGAGACCCGAAAGCTCGCGGCGATCCTGGTCACGGATATTGTCGGCTATAGCCGCCTCGCCGGCGCCGATGAGGAGCGCACGCTCGCGCGCATCCGGGGCCTGCGCAGCGATCTCATCGAACCAACGATCGCGGCCCATCGCGGCCGGGTCGTCAAGCGCACCGGCGACGGCTCGATCGTCGAGTTCCGCAGCGTCGTCGACGCCGTGCGCTGCGCGATCGAAGTGCAGACTGGCCTGATCGAGCGCAACGCCGGCGTTCCCCCGGAGCGGCGCATCGAATGCCGCGTCGGCGTTCACCTCGGCGACGTCGTCGAGGAGAGCGACGGCGACCTCATGGGCGACGGCGTCAATATCGCCGCGCGGCTGGAGGGCGTCGCCAAGCCCGGCGCGATCTGTCTCTCCGAGCAAGCCTATTGGCAGGTGAAGGGGCGGCTAGACCTCAAGGTCACCGACCTCGGCGAAACCCAATTGAAGAACATCGCCGAGCCGATCCGGATCTACTCGCTCGAAGTTGGCCAGCAGGCGCGAACGGAGACCGCGCAGGCCGCCCCTTCGGCGGCGCCAAGCGATCAACAGGAAGCGATCAAGCGGATCCGGGCGAAGCGCGCCTTCGAGCGCCATGCGATGGTCTATGTCGCCGTCAATCTTCTCCTCATCGCCATCTGGGCGCTGACCGAGTCGGGACAGGCCTACCACCGGCATGGGGCCGATTTCTGGCCGATCTGGCCAATCCTTGGCTGGGGCTTTTGGCTCGCGGTGCACTATTGGACCGCCTTCCACCAGAAGCCGATTTCGGACGACGAGATTCGGCGTGAAATGGAGAAAGGTCGCTGACACCGGCCGGCGGACGATCCGAGAGGGCCGTCGGCGACAAAAGAATTCACCACGGCTCCGCAATGGGCCGCGGCTTGACGCGCGGCCCGATCCGGGTCAGGGAGGCCCGTGAACAGTGTAGACTCAGCGCGGCTTCGGCGCCGCTTAGCCACTCGGGCGTGAATTGCGCTCGAATTGCGAGGGAACAGAATGAAATTATTCATATCGGTTTGTACGATGGCGCTGCTTGGCGCGACCGCGGCGCAGGCTCAGGTCGAGCTCAACACCTACGCGGACTCCAAGGGCAACCTGGACGTTCAGAAGCTGACCTGCGCGCAGCTCGCCAACACTTTCCAGGAAGACGCCGACTTCATGACCGTTTGGTATAGCGGCTGGTACAATGGCCTCGCCGGCTACAGCAAGCTCAAGGTCGACCGCGCCAAGGAGCTCGAGCATCGGGTCATCGTCTATTGCAAGGCCAATCCGAAGACCAAGGTCATCACCGCGATGGACATTCAGATCAAGAAGATGCGCAAGGAACTCGGCATCAAGGTCGACGACGAGAAGTAATCCAGGCTTTTGCGTGGCAACCCGCGC
>Ga0335075_10010524_pt1 | contig 14033 bp, 8 predicted proteins | sample Lox_Sample_24_FD_206723 | JGI IMG/M metagenome (GOLD analysis project Ga0335075, IMG submission 206723) | Soil microbial communities from Loxahatchee National Wildlife Refuge, Florida, United States - Lox_Sample_2.4 | ecosystem: Environmental > Terrestrial > Soil > Wetlands | place: USA: Florida...
GCCATCGACCTGACCAATCTGGGCGACTATCAGGCGGCCCGCGACCTGGACGAAGACACCTTGGCCCGGCGCCGCCGGGTGCTCGGCGACGACCACCCCGACACCCTAACCTCGGCGAACAACCTCGCCATCGACCTGAGCAATCTGGGCGAGTATCAGGCGGCCCGTGATCTGGACGAGAACACCCTGGGGCGCCGCCGCCGGGTGCTCGGCGACGACCACCCGCACACCCTGGACTCGGCGGGTAACCTTGCTATCAACCTGCGGGCCCTGGACGAGTATCAGGCGGCCCGCGACCTGGACGAGGACACCCTGGCCCGCTCCCGCCGGGTGCTCGGCGACGACCACCCCGACACCCTGGCCTCGGCAAACAACCTCGCTGTCGACCTGAGCAATCTGGGCGAGTATGAGGCGGCCCGCGACCTGGACAAGGACACCCTGGCCCGCTCCCGCCGGGTGCTCGGCGACGACCACCCGCACACCCTGACCTGGGCGTGCAACCTCGCCACCGACCTGCGGGACCTGGGCGAGTATGAGGCGGCCCGCGACCTGGACGAGGACACACTAGCCCGCCGCCGCCGGGTGCTGGGTGATAACCATCCCGACACCCTGATCTCGGCGGCCAACCTCGCCACCGACCTCCATGCGCTGGACCAACCCGACAAATCCTGATCCAGCCACTTTGTTTACTTCCGGCAGTTGGATAGACGAGCCGCTCTGTAGGCAGGGCTCAAGGTAACCGCACGATAAGGCGACACGTCATCCGGTCAGCCCAGATATGGTCCAGTACGACCTTCGAGGAAATGACCAATACGCAGCCGCATCGACCGATCCATCGAGTAGCCACCGAGGTCAGTCTGCGCCACCCACCGCACCTCGCTGCTCTCATTGCTGGGTGTCAGCACTCCACCAGTAGCGCGCGCGGTCAGGAGAATAGAGAACTCCTGCCGCGCCTCGCTGTTGCTGGTGTACAAGATCACGTGTTTGGGGTCGGTATAGATCCCGACCAGACCCGTGATCAAGCAGTCAATGCCGGACTCTTCTTTGGTCTCTCGGACAGCGGCCTGCACCATCGATTCCCCAAGATCGATCGCGCCGCCAGGCACCGCCCAGTTCTGATTGTCCGTCCGACGGATAAGCAAGACCTCGCCGTCGCCATTGGTCACGACCACGTTGACAGACGGGACCATGCTGTTCGCCGCAGGCGCGGCAGGGTCGTCATAGAAGTCGATTCTGCGAGCCACGTCCCTAGCTCCCCTCCACCGGCGTCGCCGATTCCCAGACGCGCTCGAAGCTGTCGAGGTACAAGCTGGTCAGTTCGCCTCCGGCCAGCTTGTGCAGATGCCAGACAGGCGCCTGCGCCGCAGCAGTCCCGTAGACGTGAGTGTTGACGAGCACCTGGTCGTCAGCGACGTAGATCGAGTTGTACAGCACCGTCCGGTGAAAGCGGAACTCAACGCCCTCCACCGCGCGCAGCGGCCGGTACAGCGCGAGAACGTTACGGATCCTCCACGCCATGGCGTCTCCGACACCCTCATCTTCGCCGCGATCAGCCACGACCTGGCTATCCGGATCCCCGAGCAAAATCCGCACCCGGACGCCAGCCCCGGCCTTGGACTTGAAGATCCGCTGCACGCGCGTGTCCTCGGACAAGAACAAGCCGGAGTAAACCAAGACACCGATCTCTCGTTCGGCCGAAGAGAAAAGGTGCTCCCAGACGTCCCCTGGAACCTCCGAGCGGTGGGGGTACACGGCGACGATCTCACTCTCGGAGACCGCCGTGACCTGATCCCGGCCCAGTGCGTCGGGCCAGATGTAGGACTCGTCCACGCCGAAGAACGCGGCGACCGCGTATCTGTGCGCCCGGTACGGAGTGCGCCCCTTGGTGATCCACCGCTCGACCGTCTTGGGGTCCACACTCACGACTTCGGCGAGCTTAACGGGGGTTTCGCCGCGCTCTAGCAGGAGCGCTCGCAGCCTCTCGTTCGGCATTTCACCCGTGTCAGCAGGACGTGTAAGGACGGCTTCACCTTAGCGGGGGCGTCCCCCCGCGTCCAGCGCTGGTTCTTTCGCGTAGTAACCGCGTCCTAACGCTGCGACGCATCCTGCCATTCACGACAAAAGGCTCTCCGTCTTCGGAAGGACCGCCCGTGCAGCTCGCCGAGATCGGCAGGAGACAGCAACTGACCGACCGCGCCCTGGCACCCCGCCCTGCTCGGACTCCATTTATCCCGAACGGACCCGTTTCTTCGCCCCCAGCGAATCCGCAGAACGCCAGAGCAGGTCGACCGGTAGAGGCGGAACTCCCGCACGACCGGTCGGCCATCAGGATCGCAAGCAGGTGCGGCCAGCTACAGCTCTCGAGCCCATTGCGAGGGGCTGGCATCGGTGCTGCCGACCGGAGTTTTCGTGCTTGCTGATGTCGCCGGGTGTCGAGGCCAATCAACTCTCACGCGCATCGACATTAGCGACCAGCTTCTTGATCAGAGAAGAAAGCGATGGCACGGTCGGAAGCACATGACTGTTGAAACTGTACCCGCCGGCGAAGTAGACGTCGACACCCTTGAGCGCGAAAATCATGCTGTCGACTCCCAAATCATTCGTCTCAGTCTCGGAGAAAGCCTGAACTCCATTGATAGCGACAGGGCGCAGCACGTACTTGACGTCCTCGACGGCGGTGAAGCAACTGCTGTACAGGGAGCGTGCCGTGGCGAAGAAGGTCGAAGCCCCACCTTGGTTCCAGAATTCGAATATCCCCTGGTTGAACTGATTGGTATGCTTGTCATTATTGATCGTGGCCGACGCCTCTGCGGCCGAGCCGAGATCATAGGTGCCGATTTCTGAAAGCTCCGAGAAATCTTGGCATCCCAGAAGATACGGCACGTATTCAAGTGTCGGCCCTGAATCGCCGATCTCCTCGTTCTCGACTTCGTAGTCGGACGGGAATTGCGCGGCCGGCACGAGGAGCGATCGCAACTGCGGGCCTGTAAGCAGACCAGCGGACGGTGGAGGGCTCGGCGGGAGCGTTACCTGCGGCTGCGGCGGCGGCTGCGTATAGACGGCGACGGGAGTTGGCGCAACGCCTGGTATACGCTCGTACGCTAGGCCTGCCAGTGCCAGCACGGCTATAACTGCCAGGGCGACCCGACCTACCCGGACCTGACGGGTGCGCCGGTCCGCATCGCGGGCAGTCGCTGCCCAGGACACCTGCAGCGCCTCGGGAACGCGCCCTTGATCCAGCTCCCGGTTGGTCAGCGGCGCCACTAGCCGCCATCTGTTCGCCCTGGCAACGCGACTCTTGGCCACCAGCCCGGCTACGGCCCCGAGCCGGAGCGCCCGACTCGGGGCGCCTGGCTCCACGATGTCCGCCTCCGGCTGCTCCCAAACAAGCTCACCGGTAACCGCGCAGCCGGACCGAAGACGGGAAAAGAAGCCCGCCAGCCGGGTAAGCACTCGCGGGGCCGACGTGGGCCCGCGCCAGAGTGCCTGGTGCACTGCGATAGCGAACGCGGCCCCGAGCGTGGCGCCGTCGATCGTCCAGGCGCGCAGTTGAGGGGCCAGGGAGAGCCGCCACAGCACACAGCGTCCCTCAGCCCCTTTCCCGGCCGCGAACTGCCAGGCAAGGTCGAGAACGGGAGCGAGATCGCAGTCACTCGCCGGAACCGCAAGCAGCATGCTGGGGTCGGGAAACAGGCCTGTCGGCCCTCCGGGCACGGTTCGTACCTCAAGCCGCCCGCCCACCCCGATGACATCACCCGGACGCGTGCCGGTAAGGGCCACCGGTATGCGCACGGTGTGGCCTCGCGGCTCGGGACCCGCCAGCAGGAGAATGCTTATAGCGGACATCGCCTGGCCTAGGTCCTGGCTGGCGTCATCCAGTCCGGCCAGCAGCGCGGCGGCCCGGATGCGCAGCGTCGGGGCGACCCGGGCCAGGGCGCGGTCGATCGCGAGCGGCGGCTGGGTCCTAGGCATCACCGCGGCCGGGCGGGCGCTCCGCCACCCGTCCGCTGCCGCGTTCACGAGGTCCCTGGCAGCTTCCTCATCCAGTATGGTCAGCGCTTGGCTCAGAGACAGGGCTGCGGTCGCTGCGGCGGCCGTAGCGCCGTCGCTGCGGGCTAGGTCCTCGCCCCGGATGAGGGCTAGCAGTTGCTCCGCCTGACGGCTGCTCAGCCAAGTACTGGAAGAGCGGACAGCACTGCCGCAGCAGCGCCACCACAGCTGCTCGGGCCCGGTGAGGCGCTCGAACAACGCGTGCTTCCCGGACTGACGCCGCTGTACCGCGAGCAGCGCGTCGCTGACAACCACGGTCTCGTCAACGGTCTCCCGCCGCCTAGAACCCCGGAATGCCTTGGTCATCGCCGGTTCCGGACGGCATCCAGATTCCGTGCGACAACCGGCCCGGCATCCGGGCCAGCGCTCTGGGCGATACGGTGCCAGGCTTGCGCGGCGGAGGCAGTCACCACGGCCTTGACCGATCGCGCCAGCACCTCCTCCGGCCACGTCGTCAAGTCGGCCGGGCGAACCGGGAACGCCTGGCAAGACGCGCCAATCGCATAGTCCGGCAGTTCCGCGACCGAGCTGGGCAGGCCGGAGCCGTCGTCGTCTACCGGGACCAGCAGCTCCTGCTGGCGGCCATCGGCCGTCGCATACCGGAGGGCAACCACAGCGGGCGGGGCGATGGCCGGACCTAGCGACACCTCAATCCAGAATTCCCCCCGGCCGCGGTCGTGCAGCGTGAAGTCGGCCAGGCCGTCCGGAGAGGCGGTATCGAAAAGCACGACGGGACGGTCCCCGGGACGGCGAACCGTCTTCGGCAAGTCAAGAGCTCCGGCTCCGGCCCGCAAGTCGAAGACTCCCGGGGCATGCTCCGGCAGGTAGGTCGGCGCGTCTTGGTCCGGAGCCTCCTCGGCTGCCAGCTCTGGCGGGGACGTGACCTCTTCGAACACCTCGGCTAGGGGCATGGCGGACAGGGCGGCCGGGCGCAACGCCGAGCGGGCCGGATCGTACCGCCGCGATTCCGGCGGCAGGTCGGACAGATCGTGGGGCAGATCACCGGGCGCGTAGCGCCTTCCGGTGGGATCCACGAGCTGGTTTTCTTCCGCCAGCCAAGGCAGTAGCCAATGCCACAGCTCATGCCTGACTCGTACCGGCGGGCTGAAGACGGCGGTCGTGGGGTCACTGAATTCGAAGGACGAAAATCCGGCCGCAGGCTGGCCTGTGACGAGAGACCACTGGGCGCCGTCGAGTTCGGCAGCTTCCGCGATGGCCTGCCGATCGCCGGCCGCAACGAGCTCCAGGCTTGCCCCAGCGGCTAGCGATACAGCGCAGAATCCGCCCCGGGAACGCGTTCGCCCCATGACGACCTGCGCGTCGATGTCCCAGCGGCCCCGCACCAGCAGCATGCGAATGTCATCGAGCACGTCTTCCCGGTTGAGCACGCTTTTCTCAGTTGCATCAATGAGCTGCAGGATGCACGCGCCGGGCTCTTCGGCGATAACACGGACGGCGTGTTCCGAAACGTTGTGAAACTGGAGGCCGGCTTCCGAGCGGTAGAGCCCCGACCGGACCTGGCGTTCAGCAGAGACCTGTACCGCGACGCCGAAAGAACTGAGTTTCCCCCGTGGGTGGAAACTCAGTTCTGCATCAAAGGTGCCGATGTCACCGGGATTCAACATTTCACCCGGAGGCCAGGCTGCCCACTGCCCGCCGCTCGCGACGTTATACCAGGCCACATATGATTGCGAGGCTGCCTCGGTCACTCTGACCTCAACATTTTCAACAAATTTACCGATAACCAGCAAACCTTCAGTGAACTTCCCGGCAGTAAGCTAAGACATCCTTGTACTTGATGTCGTGGCTAGAGTACCCAATTCTTGAGTAAAACAGCGGATTCACGCAGGGGTGGGTTTTGGGCGGGTCACCACGCAGCTCATATCTGGGCTGGTATAACAGGCGGAGCGGCAACTGGGCCACCTGGGAGCCTGGCGCCTTGGTGGAACCAGGGTACGTTGGCCGTTTTGGGCGCGACGGCTGTTTCAGTCCCTCGGGGACGCTCGAGGATTACAAGATCCACTTCGAGAAGGCTGAAAGGAAGCGGTTCGGAGCGGTTCTCCTCAGCTCCGGCGAGGACGTCACAGTCAAGGGAAAGATCAGCGGAAGGCTGAGTGCGGCCTTCGCCTTCCTCGGGAAGGCCGAAGCCGGTCTGAAATTCACCGCGAAGCGCCAGTACGCCTGCGTCCTGCACATGCGCGGAATCAGCGAGGGCTGGATCGTCGATCCGGATCGCGCCTTCGAAGCCGTCAGACGTGCACTGCTGGAGAGGAAGTGGCCGGTCGACCGGGTAGTTGTCGTCCGGCGGTACAAGGTAGAACAGGGATTTGCTGCCATCTTCCATAAAGCGGGCCAGTCATTCGAGGTCAAGGCGGCCGCGGGGCTCAATGTCGTGGATCTTGCCGACCTGGAAGGCATCGACTTTGACTTCGACGCCACCCACCAGCAAGGTGGCGTGCAGTTCTACGAGTTTGTGTCTGGCGCCACCCCTACGTTTTCCGGGGCCCTCAGGGTGCGACGCGACCTGTGGGACAAGTTGCTCCCATGGCGCCGCGACCGGGGGGTGCTGATTGGTCCCGACGGCAGTCGCTACACCGGCCCGCCCGCCAACCTAAGCGAGTACCTGCCGGAAGACCTGCTCTACGATCCAGGGAGTTCGGCCATGTCTCCTGGTGAACTCGCCGCGATCTCTCTCGAGGACCTGTTCGAGGAAGTGCATACGCTTCCCCCGGAAATCGACCCCAACCTGGAGCAGGCCGCGGAACCCTCGGCCCGGAAGCTGAGCTTCCCGCAGCGCTTCTCACTGCGCATCCCACTGGCGCCCGCGCCGCTGGCTGCCGCCGATCCGGAGCGCGAGCCGGAGCCATTGCGTACGCCCTCACCGGACGGGCAGGCGAACTTTTTCCTCTACGCGAGAGACGGTAAGTACTGGCTAGAAGTGACGGTGGCACCAGGAACCGTAACCCCGGTGATCGTCTCGGTCCGCTACGCAACGTCGGCAAGCGGCCAGCAGGAACTGCTGGTCCCGGTCGAAGGTGAGGCCGCCCGGGTGGCCAGTTCAACGGTCGAGCTTCCGGGCTACGCGCGGGGGGCTGTGGAGGCGGCTGTACCAGTCCCGCCGGACGATATCGAAAGCTGGCCTCTCGAGGTGGTAACTGCTTCCCTGCGGGCCGCGGTTACCCCGCCCACCGTACGCGCCTGGAACGGCCTCGTCCCCGCCTTGCCCGCAGACGTCGGGGCGCTCGTACGCCGAGAAATCGCCGAGAAGCAATGAGGCTGATTCGGGGCCGGTGGGCAGGCTCTGGGAGACGCCCGGCCAGCCACGCACTGCCCGCCCGCGTCGAGTTGAGCAGTGCGCAGGCCGACTTCACGATCAGCCGCAAGCAGCTCGTCGACAAGCTCACCAGAACTGACAAAGCCGCGCCGCTGTGGTGGCGGTACTGCTGGCAGGCGGCCCAGTGGCATCGGGCGTGGCTCCAGCCCGCCAATCATCAGGCTGCGCTGGCGGACATGCGCGATGAGCCGAACGGCCAGTCGGCCATCCGGGCGGCTGAGGCGGTCAGTTACGTCAGCCAGGCCCTCGCCGGGAACGGACCGGCGCGGATTCCGCCGCGGACGGCCGAGCTACCTTACCTAACCGGGCAGGCCGCGGACTGCTGGACGGACGCTCTAGCGATAATTCCGGACCTTGTGACGGACGGCAGACACTCGCTGTTCTCGGTGCCGGAGGCATCCGCTACGGCGGCCAACCCGGAACTGATGCGCCAGCTTCGGGCGGTACTCGAGTGCCTGGACAACCCGTCCCGCGATGGGAGCCAGGCCATGGTAGCGATTACCAGCATGCTGCTCGCCGCTGGACGGGCAGACATCGGGGCCGAGCTCAACGTTCCGATCGTGCTCGGGAAGCTGCCGCCCCCGAGGCAAGCCGACGACGCCGTGGTCACCGGCGTTCCGGGGAAGCTGCGGCTGCGTCTCCTGCCGTCCGGCCCGCCTGGCCTGTTCCCGGACCCGGCCGCGCTGCGCATCCCCCGCGGCGACCAGCCGTTCAAGGACGCGCTCACCCTTGCCTGGCGATCCGCCGCTGGCTCAGGCCACCAGGACCGATGTGTCCTGTGGCGACTCGAACTGGGCGGGAACCTTGACCCGGCCTCAGTCGACGGGGGTTCGCTCGGGGCGGCGTTCGCTGTCGCGCTGCGCGAACTGTGGCGCCTGCCCACCTCGGGCTGGTCAGTACCAGCACGGGTTCGTTCCTTCTTCATCGGACCGGGCCCGAAGACAGCGATCACTGGGGCCCTGACCCGGGAGCCGCCGCCCTCCTACGGTCCCGTGGTACCGGGAGTCGGCGGCCTGTGGCTGGGCGAGGTCGGTCACATCGACGCCAAGCTTCAGGTGGCCTGGGCAAAGGGATGGCGCCTGGTGGCGCCGGCTGCGAATCGCGACCCTTATTCGTCGAGCACCCTCACGTCCGTGTACTGGGTCAAGACCATACGCCAGGCCGAATGGCGCGCCCGGCGGATACACGGGTGGCGGATTGCCTATACGACCGCCTCCCTCGCCTTGCTGGCCGCCCTCGTCCTAGTGGCCGTGCAGATCCTCACCCCGACGGCCGGACCGGTCACGCAGCAGGACATCTCGTCAAGCGCATCAAGCCCGCTCGACAACAACATCCCGCTGAGCATCGCAGTAGGCCTCGAGGAATACGAAAAGGGCAGCACGCCGACATCCGCCAGTGCAGTTGCCGCGGCCGCGGCCGAGCCGCTGACCGGCGTGATCTCGATGGGGGAAGGCGATACAGTCAACTCCCTTGCCTTCAGCCCGGACGGCAAGGAACTGCTTAGCAGTGACTCTGACAGCTTGCTCCTGCGCAATCTGGTCACCGGCGCGCCAGTAACGCTCGCCGGCACCGTTGTCGGTCCGATTGCGAGCGTCGCCTTCAGTCCCAACGGAAAGATGATTGCCGGCGGCGACGACGACATCGCCTTTCTCGCCAACCCCGCTGCCGGTTCCTACTCCACGGTGCCGACCATCGACGAGGGGGCACCGAGCGCGCCCACCAGCCTCACCTTCAGCCCGGACAGCGAAACCCTCGCCATCGGGACCTATGACGGTCAGATTGTGCTGCAGAACTTGGCCAACTCGACAAGCAGCCTACTGAGCTACGGGAGCGAGATCACCGATCTGGCCTACAGCCCGGACGGGAAGATGCTGGCGGTTGGGCAGAGCGACGGAAAGGTCACGCTCCACCGCTTCCATCACTTCTTCATCGGTGAGGACAGCACGCTGGACTTCGGCGGGCAGATCAGCAGCGTCGCCTTCAGCCCGAACGGGCAGCTCCTAGCAAGCGGGGACGACGACGGGATCGTCTTCCTCAGCGATCTGGTCACAGGAGCTACCACCAAGCTGGTGGTCGGCGGATCAGCCACCAGCGTCGCGTTCAGCCCGAACGGGCAGTTGCTGGTTGTCGGCAACAGCGACGACGACATAACGCTCTACGACACGACGTCGCACGCTTTCACCAGCCTGGGGGCCAACGGCGCAGTGGACGCCGTCGCGTTCAGCCCGGACGGAAAAACCCTGGCGACGGGCGACGGCAGCCAGGTCGACTTGTGGAGCGTAACCGGCATTGCCGCCGAGCTTGGCCTGGGAGGAGATGCCAACAGCGCTGACAGCGTCGCGTTCAGCCCGGACAGCCAAACGGTGGCCAGCGGATACGAAGACGGCCAGATCATCCTGGACAACATGAGCACCGGGGCCAGAAGAATTTTCGACGACGGCAGTCAGGTGAACAGCGTCGCGTTCAGCCCGAATGGGAAGCTCCTGGCCACCACGGACCAGTACGGCCTGGTCATGTACAACCTGGCCACTGGCGCCAGGACGACCTACTGGAACACCAATGATCACCAGGACGTGTCTCCGGACACGAGCGTCGAGTTCAGCCCCGCAGGCAAGCTGTTCGCGATCGGCGGCGCCTACGCGATCGTGTGGAACGCTTCCACAGGCGAACCGACCAACGACGGCTCGGGTGTTAACGCGGATATCAGCGCCGTCGCCTACGGCCCCGGCGGCAAGACGCTGGCGGTCGGCTCGGACGAAGGCGTTTACCTGCTCAACCCGCAGACCGGACTGCAGGATCCGGCGAACCGGGAGGGCGACGCCAATCTGACGCCCGACGCCGCGAGTGCGGTCGTCGGCTACGACAGCAGCGCCGTCAGCAGCGTCGCCTACAGCCCGGACGGCACGGTATTGGCCGTCGGCGACGCGGCCGGCAACGCGATCCTCTACCGCCTGACCACGGAAAAGCCAGTCGCCACCCTGGCCTACGGCAGTCCGGTGAAAAGCGTTGCCTACACGCCGAACGGTCAATGGCTGGCCGTGGGGACAGCCGACGGCCGTCTCATCCTGCGCAACGTAGATACCGGGCTGCAGATCACCAAGTACCTGGGAAGCGCCGTCGCGAGCCTTGCCTTCAGCCCCAACGGCCAGTGGTTGGCGAGCACCACTCAGGCCGCAGGTGGGATCAGCCAGCAAGTCACCCTGTACTCGGCGGCACTGTGGGACTGGGCAGCGGATATCCCCGATCTCCGCAGCAACCTGTGTCAGGAAACCGGCGGGATCAACCTGACGACGTCGCAGTGGGCGGCCTATTTCCCGGGCCAGCCGTACCAGCAAACGTGTCCGGCCGCTGCGTCGCTCAAGGTGAAGAAGACGCCAGCGCCGAATCCCTACGCGCTTTCGGACATCGATTACCACGCCGTCAGCTCAATCGCATTCAGTCCCAGCGGGGAAACTATTGCCGCGGGCGATACGGCTGGGGTTCTTTACCAGTACCGGTGGAACGGAACGTCGGCGGCTGAGAGTGAAATGGCCGGCGGCAACGAGGACAACGAGCCGATCACGGCGGCCGCGTTCAGCGCCAACGGGGCCTTTGTGGGATTCGCCGACACCGGCGGGCACGCCTACCTGGAAACAACGGCGGTCCCAGGGGAGATGGCCACCCTGGCGGTGCCCAGTAGTGCGGGAAGGATGACCGCGGTGGCCTTCAGCCCGGACAGCAAGACCTTCGCTGCGGCCGACAACACCGGCCATGTCTACCTGTGGAACACGCGCACCGGGCAGTTGACCGGCACCCTGGCCAATCCAGATAGCCGGGGTGCGAGTGGGCTCGCCTACAGTCCCGACGGAGAGACGATCGCGACCGGGGACGGCAACGGCCACACGTACCTGTGGAACGCTCGCACGGGGAACTTGACTGCCACCTTGACCGACCCAGGCAGCCTGGGGGCGCATGCGGTGGCCTACAGTCCCGACGGAGAGACGATCGCGACCGGGGACGGCAACGGCCACACGTACCTGTGGAACGCTCGCACCGGGAAGCTGACCGCCACCTTGACCGATCTGGGCGCCCCTCCGGTAAACGCGGTCGCGTTCCAGCCCGGGGGAACCACTGTCGCTACTGCCGACGCGAGCGGTCACACCTACCTGTGGAACGTGGCCACGCACAAGGTGACGGCAACGCTCACCGATCCGGACAGCCTGGGCGATGAGTCGCTCGCGTTCAGCCCGAACGGAAAGGTCATCGCTATCGCAGACGCCAACGGCAAGGCGTACTTGTGGACTCTGCACAGCTGACAACAGAGCAGCTTATTCAGCATTTCAGCACATTTGCCAAACATGTTACTGATGCGCAATCGACGTGGTCTTTATTGCCGCCCAAGTCGTACACTATGAAGGGTCGGTTTTTCACCGACTGGCGCTGATCGGCTTTGGGGTGCGACTATGCGGGATACCTGCGAGACGTGTGGGCGGAAGCCGGTTCAGATGGTCAAGAGCACGCGGCATCTGGGCTTGATTTGGACCGGCAGATCTTGGCAAACCACGCGTTTGCTTTGCCGGGAACACGGCAAGAAGCAGCTGAAAGGCGATCTTGCCTTCAGTCTGTTCCTAGGCTGGTGGGGGATCCTCGACATCATCATCAACATCAGAGTTGTCTCGGGACAACTCGCGGCGGTGAAGAAACTGTCTCAGTTGGCGCCGCCTGACGTCGTGGCCGTAACCGAGGGCTCGGTTGCGAGTTCTCCTGCTGTGCCGGATGCGGAGGCATGAGTTGGGATACTCGATCCTGAAGATCGTTACGGGAGACTGGTCCGACGGTCGGCTCTATCCCGTTATGGCTGACCCTGCCTTGGGTGGCGGCATGCTTGTCGAGCGAGAAGACCTGGACGGCACGTCGGTAGTGCCCATTCCGGTCAGCACGATCAGGGTCGATGAGGTGACCGCGGGCGGAACCGTGCGGCTGCTGGAGTGCAAAAAGGTAAAGGCATCGCTATACGTGACCGACTCAAGGGTTGTTCTCGCCTGTGAGAACTATGACAAGGGAAGCATGTACCTAGGCATCGGCGACATTGGTGCCACCGTCGCGGTAGCCGCGACCGCCGTGAGCAGGCTGCGGGCGAGAGCCCGCAGAAAGGGGAAGATGCTAACCGGACAGGTCCGATACCAATGGCTGAGCGAGGTCCGGGCCGCGCCGAAAAACGGTCTGCTCTACCCAGCCCGCTTGCGGCTAGTTTGCTCGACCTACGATGACAAAGAGGGGCGGCGGCCTTACTTGCTGGACGTGACGCTTGCGGACCCGAATCCAGGCTCCCTGGAAGTGGCCTTGGAAATCATCCACCGTGCGGCCGCGTTCAAGCTCCGCTGGTACGACGGGATCTCCGAGGAAACGCGAACGGAACTTGCCAAACTCGCCGTCGCGCCGCCACTGGAGCGGCCAGAAAAAGGCAAGGTCACCGGTCATTCCCTTCCTTACTATCTGTATGTGCGAGCGTCGACGGCGGTTCCGGCCAAGTTTGCTAAGCAGACCTAGCAGTCTTATCCAGCCGAATCGGCAAGCAGCCAAACCGGGAGTAACGCCGGTCGGCGGTCAGTCACTCTTCGTAGTGCCGTCATTTGGCTGGACGGCAGCGCGGCTCGAGGTCCGTGCCCGCCCTGCGTGCTCCGCTATCCGTCAGATGGCTTACCGTAGGGGCGGTCGCGCATCGCCATGTCGCTGTAGTCGCTGGCCAAATCGCGTCGCCGGCCTGATTTCACCGAGGACGCTGCGGACGGTTCGCCATTACCGGAGACGTCTTGGGGCGTCCGGCACTGGTCCTTTCGCGTAGTAACCGCGTCCTAACACTGCGGCGCTCCGTACACGTCCGACCAGCTCAACTGGCGGTTCAGCAAGATGATCAGCGAGCGGACATCGGCCGCTGGCACGCCCACGGAGGACGGCACACCGCCGCGTCGATCATGAGCAGCAACGGCGTCCCCATCCAGGACATCAGCGCTACTCTAGGCCACAAATCCACCCGTCACCGAAACGTCTACGCCACGTGATCGTGCCCGAGATCCGCGGGGGAGCAACCGTGATGGACGGCGTCTTCGACGATGAGGAAGACGACACAGATGAGGCCAACGAAGAAGCGGAGACCAGTTAGGGTCTTGAGTATCGAATGCGGGTCCAGAAAAATCGGTGGAGCTAAGGGGATTCGAACCCCTGACCTTCTGCATGCCATGCAGACGCGCTACCAGCTGCGCCATAGCCCCGCAGCCCACCCGAAGGCCGCGATCCCGCGTCCCGTAGGTGGAACGCAGCTAGCATACCGGTTCTTCGCGCCTGTGTCGTACTCGGCGAAGTCGCCGCACGAACACGACTGCCACGGCCTCGCCGGGCCCGCCCGTTACCCTGGTCCGGTGAGCACCGACCCCCACCTGGCCACGCCCACGGGCAAGTCGCGCGCTCGCTCCCTAGGCCTAACCTTCCGAGGCACCCCAGGACCGTGGAACGCGATCACCGACGTCCCCGGGGTCGAGGTCGGCTACCAGACGCTCATCGACGGCGACAGCGTACGGACAGGCGTCACCGCCATCCACCCTCGCGGCAAGGCGAACCCCGGCGACCCGGTGGCTGCCGGGTTCCACTCGCAGAACGGCAACGGCGAGAT
>Ga0335075_10010526_pt1 | contig 14032 bp, 11 predicted proteins | sample Lox_Sample_24_FD_206723 | JGI IMG/M metagenome (GOLD analysis project Ga0335075, IMG submission 206723) | Soil microbial communities from Loxahatchee National Wildlife Refuge, Florida, United States - Lox_Sample_2.4 | ecosystem: Environmental > Terrestrial > Soil > Wetlands | place: USA...
TCCTCGAAATCCGTCGATACGATGATGATCGCCGCCCCTGCCTGCAGCGCGACGTCGAACAGGCGATAGATTTCGGCCTTGGCGCCGACGTCGACGCCCGCGGTTGGGTCCTCGAACACGTAGATCTTCGCGTTAAGGTGCAACCAGCGCCCCACCACCACCTTCTGCTGGTTGCCGCCCGACAGGAACTCGATCGGCAGCGTCGGATCGTTCGGCCGCAATCCGACCTGGGCGCCGCGCTCCTTCGCCAGGCGGTTCTCGCGACCGGGCGAGATGAATGAAAAGAGGCTCAAACCGGCCGCGACCGGATTGAGGAACAGGTTCTCGCGCACCGACAAGTTCGGCATGATGGACTCGCCGACGCGGTCGGCGCAGACCAGATTGATCCCGCGCGCCATCGCCTCGCGCGGCGACGAAACAGCGACTTGGCCTCCGTCGAGCAGGATCCGCCCGCCTGTCGCCGGCGAGACCCCAAACAGAGCGCGCCCGATGCTTTCCTGCCCCGCGCCCCTCAAGCCCACCAGGCCGACGATCTCGCCGGAGTGAATCTGGCACTCGATCGGTCCGACCTCGTCCACCATCACCGATTGCAGGGCGAGCCGCGGCGAGCCGTGGCGAGCCGGCGGCCGGCGGAACACCTGCGACGGCTCGCGCCCGACGATCAGGAGAATCGTCTCGTCCGGCGTCGTCCTGGCGACGTCCCGCTCCCCCGCAACGCGCCCGTCGCGCAGCACGATCATGCGATCGGCGATCTCGAACACCTCGTCCAGACGGTGCGAGACGTAGATCATCGAAACGCCGCGAGCGCGCAGCCGGCGCAACGCCGAGAACAGCCGCGCCACCTCGTCGGCCGGCAAGCTCGCGGTCGGCTCGTCGAGGACCAGGATCTCGGGCTCGGCCGCAAGCGCCCTGGCGATCGCCACCAGCGACTTTTCGGTGCGGCTCAGGTTCTGGATGCGGGTGTCGGGATCGATGTCGGCGCCGAGCGCGTCGAGCGCGACCGCGGCGCGGCGGCGCGCCGCCTCCTGGTCGATCATGCCGAGGCGGCGCGGAAAGCCGAGCGTCATGCAGATGTTTTCGGCGACCGTCATCCAGTCGATGAGGCCAAGGTCCTGATGGATGAAGGCGATCGGCAGGCGGCGCAGGCCATAAGTGACGTCGGCGCCGCGAAAGCTCACTTGGCCGGCGTCGAGCGTATAGACGCCGGCCAGAATCTTGATCAGCGTCGATTTTCCCGCGCCGTTCTCGCCCAGGAGCGCAAGAATTTCGCCGCGCCTAAGCGTCATGCCGACATCCGCCAGCGCTTCGGTGGCGCCGAAGCTCTTGAAGACGCCGCTGACCCGCAACAATTCGCTCGCGTCCGAGGCCTGCGGCGTCTCGTTCACGCCGACGGCGCGCTCGACAGCCTCCATCGACCTGCTCCTCCCCGCGAAAGCGCTCCGCCTCGGCCGCGGAGAGCCGGTGGAAGTTCGCTCCGTCTTGCTAGCTAATGCGTTGAGCTAAGGGCAATTCAGTAAGGCTGTCAATCTGGCTTGCGGGCGCTGCGGGCGCTCAAGCGCGCCGTCCGGCTTTGGGCGCCGAGCCGCGGATCGCACGAACGTGCGACCGGCTGAACAACGGCGGCGTCTTCCGGCCGCCGCGCCCGCCTGAACTCAATGAACGGGGTCCAGCACGACCACCGGTATCTCGCGCTCGGTCTTGAGCGCGTAATCGGCGTAGGGAGGCCAGAATTCGACCGCCTTTTTCCAAAGTCGAGCGCGTTCGTCGCCCGTCGCGGTCCTGGCCCGCGCCTTCAGCTTCCTGGTCCCGACCTGCACCTCGACCTCCGAATTGGCGAGCAGATTGCGATACCACCCGGGGTGTTTGGGCGCGCCGCCCTTCGAGGCGACGACGAAGTAACGGTCGGCATCCGTTCCGTAAAACAGCGGGAAGATGAACTTCTCGCCGGACTTGCGGCCGGTCGTGGTCAAGAGCAGCGCCGGCGCGGTGATCTCGCCGCGCCCCGGCACATTGATCTTGTACATGTGCCCTTCGGTTCCGCCGCTCGCGATATAGCGGTTGGCGTGCTTGAGCATCCAGTCCGGCAGATTCGGAGCGAGTTTCGCTTCAGCCATCATGTCCTCCTTCATAAGCTTGAACGAATATAGCGCCGCGCCCGTCTCGTTGCCATGTCGGGTTGCGACGACTAGGTTGGCGTTTCCCCGACGAGCGGCGTTCCGGCGGAACGCGGCGCGAGACGTTCACGCGACGAGGAGGCCATCATGGCGGCGATACCCGCGGACTATCTGGATTTGCTGCAGCGGAAAAAAGCGTTCGCGGATCTCGCGACGATCATGTCGGACGGGACGCCGCAGGTGACGCCGGTATGGTTCGACTACACGAACGGAAAGATCAGGGTGAATTCAGCGAAGGGCAGGGTCAAGGTCCGCAACATGCAGGAAGGCGCGCCGGTCGCGCTTTCGATCCTCGACCCCGACGATCCCTATCGCTACATCCAGATCCGCGGCCGGGTCACGCGCGTGACCGAGGAGGGCGCGCGGGCGCACATCGACTCCCTCTCCAACAAATACCTCGGCAAGGACTATCCCTGGGCCCAGCCTGGCCAGGTCAGGATCACGTTCGAGATCGAGCCCACCGCGGTTCAGACGCACGACGGCTGACCGGCGATCCCAACCCATTCAGAGCGGGAGGCGATGCGGCTCGAGGCCAGGCCCCGCGGCAGCGGAGGGCGGACATGCTCAAGCTAGGATACAAGGCGTCGGCGGAGCAATTCGGTCCGACCGACTTGCTCCAATTTTCTCGCCTCGCCGAGCAGTTGGGCTTCGACTCGGTCTTCATCAGCGACCATTTCCAGCCGTGGAAGCATCACGGCGGCCACGCTCCGTTCTCGCTCGCATGGCTCGGCGCGCTTGGCGCGACGACCTCGCGCATCATCATGGGCACGAGCGTGATGACGCCCACCTTTCGCTATCACCCTTCCGTCGTGGCGCAAGCCTTCGCCACCCTCGGGGTGATGTTTCCCGGGCGAATCGTGCTCGGAATCGGCACCGGGGAATCCTTGAACGAGGTTCCGTCTACCGGCATGGAATGGCCCGAGTTCAAGGAGCGGTTCGCGCGCCTGCGCGAGGCCGTGACCCTGATGCGCAAGCTCTGGACCGAGGAGCGTGTGACCTTCGAAGGCCAATATTATCGCACAAAAGACGCGACGATCTATGACCGGCCCGCCACGCCCGTTCCGATCTATGTCGCAGCGGCCGGCGCGCTGATCGCGAAATACGCCGGGCGGGCGGGCGATGGGCTTATCTGCACCAGCGGCAAGGCGCGCGAGCTCTACACCGAAACGATCCTGCCGAAGGTCGTCGAGGGGCGAAGCGAAGCGGGCTCGCGCGCGCCCGATTACGCCCGGATGATCGAGGTCAAGGTCTCGTTCGACACGGACTTGAAACGCGCCAAGGAGGACACCCGCCACTGGGCCGTCCTCGCTCTGACGCCGGAGGAGAAGGTTTCCGTCCACAGTCCCGAAGAGATGGAGCGCCTCGCCGACGGCCTTTCCGCCGAGCGCGCCGCGAGCCGCTGGATCGTCTCGACCAATCCGGACGAGCACGTCGAGCGCGTGGGCTTCTACGTCGATCTCGGCTTCGACCATCTCGTCTTTCATGCGCCCGGTCCCGATCAGGAGCGGTTCATCCGGCTCTACGCCGAGCACGTTCTGCCGCGCCTGCGCCGCCGGTACGGCGCGCCAGACGAAACGCTGAAGAGCGCATGACCTTGCTCGAGGTCATCGCCTTGCAGGGCCTGCCCATGGTCAAGGCGGGCGACGACCTGGCCGAACTCATTGCGTCAGCGCTTGAGCTGAACGGCGTCGCGCCGCGCGGCAGGGACGTGCTTGTGGTCGCGCAGAAAATCATCTCGAAGGCCGAGGGTCGCGTCGTCGACCTCGCGACGGTAAAACCTTCCGCCAAGGCCCGCACGCTCGCGGCGGAAGTCGACAAGGACCCGCGGCTCGTGGAGGTCATCCTGTCGGAATCGGTTCGCGTCGTGCGCGCGCGCCGCGGCCTCATCATCGCTGAACACAAGCTCGGCTTCATCATGGCGAACGGCGGGGTGGACCAGTCGAACGTCGCGTCCGCGGACGGCTCTACCCATGTGCTTCTGCTGCCGGAGAATCCCGACGCGAGCGCCGAGGCGCTGCGCCGCGGCCTTAAAGCGCGGACCGGGGTCGATCTCGCAATCGTCATCAACGACAGTTTCGGCCGTCCCTGGCGCCAGGGAACCGTCGGCGTCGCGATCGGCGCCTCCGGTCTGCCCGCGCTCATCGATCTGCGCGGCCGACCCGACCTGTTCGGCCGGAAGCTCGAGGTCAGCGTGATCGGCTTCGCCGACGAGGTCGCGGCCGCCGCCTCGCTCGTGATGGGTCAGGCGGACGAGGCCTTGCCTGCGGTCCTGATCCGGGGTCTGAGCTGGTCTGCGCCTCACTCGACGGCGGCGAGTCTCGTTCGCCCGCCAAATGAGGATCTTTTTCGATGAGCCGGAATCTGGTGATTGCTCTCTCCGGAGGCATCGGCGGCGCCAAGCTCGCGTTGGGCCTGAGCCGGATCGTGAAGCCGGACGATCTCATCGTCGTCGCCAATGTCGGCGATGATTTCGACCATCTCGGTCTCCACATCTCCCCGGACGCCGACACCCTCATGTACACGCTCGCCGGCCTCGACAATACCAAGCTCGGATGGGGCCGGCGCGACGAGACCTGGTCGTTCATGGAGACGCTTGCGGCGCTCGGCGGCGAGGACTGGTTCCGCCTCGGCGATCGCGACCTCGCGGTTCATGTCGAGCGCACGCGCCGGCTTCATGCGGGCGAGACTCTCTCCGCCATCACCGCCGACTTCTGTCGCCGCCTCGGCGTCGGCCCCCGCCTCCTGCCGGCGACGGATGACCGGCTGCGCACGCGATTGCGAACCGATGAGGGATGGCTCGACTTCCAGGATTATTTCGTGCGCCTCCAATGCCGTCCGGTCGTGCGGGAGCTCGCCTTTGCCGGCGCGGAGAATGCGCGCGTTCATCCCGTCCTCCTCGCGGCCCTGCGTGACGAACACTTACGCGCGGTCGTCATCTGCCCGTCCAATCCTTTCATCAGCGTCGAGCCGATCCTGTCGGTGTCGGGAATGCGTCAGGCGCTTGCCGCTTGCCCGGCGCCTGTGGTCGCCGTTTCTCCCATCATTGGCGGGCGCGCGGTCAAGGGACCGACAGCCAAAATGATGGCGGAGCTAGGCGTGACGCCAAGCGCCGCCGCGGTGGCCGAGCGCTACGGCGATCTCATTGACGGTTATGTGATCGATGTCGCAGACGCGGCGGAGGCGGCGCACGTGGCGCCGAGGGTGACGCTCGCTCCTACGCTCATGACCAATCTTAAGGAGCGGGAGCAACTGGCTCGCGTCGTGCTCGAGGCCGTCGACGCGCTTGCCGCTTCGAAACGTGGCCGGGATCTCGTCGCGTGACCGGCACCTGGGCCGTCGTGCCCGTCAAGGAATTCGCGGGCGCAAAGCAGCGGCTGTCGTCATGCATGAGCCCCGAGGAGCGTCGCACGCTCGCGACGGTGATGCTCGAGGATGTGCTCGATGCCTTGAGCGCGACCCATGAGCTTGCCGGCCTCATTGTCGTCACGGTCGATCCGGTGGCCGCGCCGCTCGCGGCGCGCTACGGCGCGCGCGTCGTCACTGAGGGCGCGCGCGAAGGCCATACCGGCGCCGTTACGGCCGCCGCGCGCCTGCTTGTCCGCGAGGGCCGGGCGGGCATGATGACAATGCCCGGCGACATTCCGCGCGTGAGGTCAGCCGAGATCGCGGCGGCGCTGGCGGCGCATGGGGCCGCGCCGGCCTTTACCATCGTACCCGCGCATGACGATCTCGGATCGAACACGATCATCTGCTCCCCGCCGGACGCCGTTCCGCTGCGCTTCGGCGACAACAGCTTCTATCCGCATCTCGACGCGGCGCGAGCCCAGGGGATCGACCCGCTCGTCGTCCGTCAAGGGGGAATAGGCATGGACATCGACAATCCCGCCGATCTCGCCATGTTCCTGAAGATGTCTCCGCCCGCGCCGACCCGGACGCTCGCCTTCCTCGAGCAATCGGGCGTCGCCGCCCGCCTCCTAGATCAACAGAAGAGAAGCAGCTAATCGCCTTAATAACACATACATCACGTTAAATGGCGCCGCAACCCATTGGAATGGCTCAAAACGGACTCGGCGGGCCTATTCCGCCGCAACCAGTTTCCGCGGCGCTGTCAGGACGACGGGAGCGAGAGCCGGGGCGTTGAGCGACGCGGCCCGCCGCTCCGCCGGAACCGGCCCATAGAGCGTGGTCCGCTGCTCGGGCGTCCGCCCGATCGACCGGATCAGCTCCTCCATGGCCTCGGGCGGAAACTCCTGCCCGTGCTCGGTGCCCGCGGCGCGGGAGATGCTCTCATTCATCAGCGTGCCACCGAGATCGTTGGCGCCGGCGTTGAGACACGCCGCCGCTCCTTCAGGCCCCATCTTCACCCAGGAGGTCTGGATGTTCGTAATGTGAGGGTTGAGCGCGAGCCGCGCGACCGCGTGCATCAGCACCGCTTCGCGGAAAGTCGGCCCGCGCCGAGCCAGGCCTTTAAGATACATCGGCGCTTCCATATGCACGAACGGCAAGGGCACGAACTCGCTGAAGCCGCCCGTCTCCGCCTGCAAGTCGCGCACCGTCAAAAGATGCCGCGCCCAGGAGAGCGGATGCTCGACATGGCCGTACATGATCGTCGACGTGGTGCGCAGGCCGAGGCCATGCGCATTCCTTACGACATCGAGCCATTGCGCCGTGTTCAGCTTGTCCGGGCAGATGATTGCGCGCACCTCGTCGTCCAGGATCTCGGCGGCGGTGCCCGGCAAGGTGCTGAGGCCCGCAACCTTGAGCTCAGCCAGAAACGCCCGGACAGAGGCGCCGAGGGTCGCCGCGCCCTGCGTGACCTCCAAGGGCGAAAAGGCGTGAATGTGCATGTCCGGAACCGCCGCCTTGATGGCGCGACAGATGGAAAGATAGGTCTCGCCGGTGTAATCCGGGTGGATGCCGCCCTGGAGGCAGACTTCGGTCGCGCCGCGCTCCCACGCCTCGACCGCGCGGCGCACGATTTCGTCGAGAGCAAGGTCGTAAGGAGCGCCGCGCAAAGCCTCATGCGTCTTGCCCTTGGAGAAGGCGCAGAACGTGCAGCGGTAGGAGCAGATATTGGTGTAGTTGATGTTGCGGTTGACGACGTAGCGGACGATGTCGCCGCTCGTCGCCCGGCGAAGCCCGTCCGCCGCCGTGATGACCTGACGGTAGTCGGCGTCGCGCGCGGCGAACAGCCGCACGATCTCCGGCGCCTCCAGACGAACGCCGCCTTGAGCGCGTTCGATGATCCGCTCGATCGCCGGATCGACGAAACGCGCGTGGATCGCCGGCGCGCGCGGAGCGACCTTCGTGCCCGGCGCCCAATTGTCGTCGCGCGCGAAGCCCGCGGCGTCGCTCAAGCGGCGAACCTGCGTGGCGATCTCCGGCGCGGCCCAGGTCGCGAGATCGCGCAAGTAGGAGGGATAGATCGGCAGCCGGTGAACCAGGAGCTTACCCGCGGCGGCGGTGCGCTCGGCGAGCTCCTTAATCGCCGGCCACGGCGCCTCCGGATTGACGTGATCCGGGGTGACTGGAGAGACCCCGCCCCAATCGTTGATTCCCGCCGCAATCAGCCGCGGATAGACGCCCGGCGACAAATTGGGCGGGGCCTGGATATTCATCTCAGCGCCCAGGATGAGACGCGTTGAGGCGATGGTCCAGAGGAGGTCGTCGAGATCGGGCTCCGCGGCTTGGGCGAGCTTCGTGCCGGGCTTGGCGCGGAAGTTCTGAACGATGACCTCCTGAACATGCCCGAAACGGCGGTTGAGATCGCGGATGGCGATGAGCGCCTCGAGCCGCTCGGCCCGGGTCTCGCCGATGCCGATCAGAACGCCGGTCGTGAACGGCACGCTGAGTTCGCCCGCCAGCTTGAGCGTCTCGAGACGAACCTCGGGCCGCTTGTCGGGCGAGCCGTAGTGAACGCCGCCCGGTTCGCAAAGCCGCGCGCTCAGCGATTCCAGCATGATTCCCTGGCTGGCGGAGACTTCCCGCAGCCTCGCCATCTCGGACCGGTTCATGACTCCAGGATTGGCGTGCGGCAAAAGGCCGGTCTCGCGCATAACCAGCGCGCACATCGCTTGGAGATAGTCAATGGTGGTTTCGAATCCGAGCGCGTCCAGCGCCTCCCGGGCGGCGCGGTAGCGCAGCTCCGGCTTATCGCCGAGCGTGAAAAGCGCTTCCGTGCAGCCGGCCGCGGCTCCGGCTCGGGCGATCGCGAGCACCTCGTCCGGGGAGAGATAGGCCGACCGCCCCGCGCGAGGGCGCTTAGCGAAAGTGCAATAGTGGCAAACGTCCCGGCAAAGATGGGTGAGGGGGATGAATACCTTGCGCGAATAGGAGACGTGGCGGCCGCACCCCTCGTCGCGCAGACGTCCCGCGGCGTCGATCAGCTCCGCGAGCGGGGCCTGTTCGAGGCGGATCAAAAGCGCGTCATCGCTCGCTTCACCCATCGCAATCACCTTATCAGGCTGTCCGGCATGATCCCCATCACGTTGAAGGCGGACCGAGGATGACGTCGTATCTCTATGATGTTGCATCTTAGCGGCGGATGCAATCCAGTGGGGAACACGATGCCGCGAGTCTAAGCGGCGCATTAGCGGGGTTTTCGTGATGAGGCAGTTGGGAAGGCTGGGCGTCTGGTATGCGGTCGACCGGTTGGACGGAGCCGGGATCAAGCGCTTGCTGGGAACGGTCGAAGATCTCGGCTATTCGACGCTCTGGTATCCGGAAGCGCTCGGCTATGAATCCTTCTCCATCGGCAGTTTCATGCTCTCCAACTCGACCCGGCTCATGATCGGCAGCTCGATCGCGAACATCTACGCGCGCGACCCCTTCGCCGCCAGACGCGGCCTCCGCACCTTGTCGAGCCTCTATGATGACCGCTTCATCCTCGGCCTCGGGGTCAGCCACGCGCCTATGGTCGAGAAGTTGCGGGGTCACGTCTATGACAAGCCCGTGCCGACGATGCGCCGTTATCTCGACGGCCTTTATGAGAAGCCGTCGAACGTAGCGGAATGGCCCGTCGTGATTGCGGCGCTGGGGCCGTTGATGCTGAAACTCGCGGCGGAGCGCGCGGCGGGCGCCGTCCCCTATAACGTCACGCCCGAGCACACCCGCGAGGCGAGGGCGGCCCTGGGTCCTCACAAGCTGCTGGCGGTCGAGCAAAAGGTTTGCCTCGAGACGGACCCCGCCGCGGCGCGCGGCCTCGCTCGCCGAGAACTCCATCGGTACATGACTTTAGCCAACTACCGCAACAACTGGCTGCGTCTCGGCTTCACCGAGGCCGACCTTGCCGACGGCGGCTCGGACAGGTTCCTCGATGCGATGGTGCTTTGGGGGGATGCGGCGACGATCGCCCGGGGCTTGAGAACCCATCTGGAGGCGGGCGCCGATCAGGTCTGCATCCAGCCGGTCCACCCCGAGGGCGACATGGACGCCCGCGATCGAACCCTGAAGGCGCTCGCGGATGTCTGAGGACCTACAGAGCTGCATCGCGGCGGAAGTGGCCCGGAGGCATTCGATGGAGCATCTCTGAGCCCTCGCCGCGCGCCGGCGGGACGCGGGTCACTCCGCCTCCGCCAGCCGCGCTGACTCGGCGCGGCGCGAGGCGCGGGAGCTTATCTCCCGATACCGGCTCAGAGAGTTCGACAGATGGCGCCGCGCCGCGTTGCGCGCGGCTATAGTGTTCTGGGCGCGAATGGCTTCGAAAATCGCGACATGCTCAGCCTGGATCTTGCGCAGGTATCGAACACGTTCGTTGTTGGCGCCCGTTTCGACATTGATGATCTGGCGGGGAATGATGAAATTGCCCAGAAACTCGAGAAGCTGCGGAAAATAGCGGTTGTGGACGCAGCGAAAGATGGTCAGATGGAACCGGAAGTCGGCGTCCACAGCATTGCCGCCGCCTTCAATCTCAGCCTCGACCGACTTGAGCGCAGCCTCGATCTGCCTGAGGTCCTGACTGGACCGGCGCTCGGCTGCGAGCCCCGAGGCTTCGATCTCGAGCCCCATGCGCAGTTCAAGGATCTGCAACACGTCTTTGGCGGATTTGACTTCGTCCGGATCGATCCGGAACGGCCGCCGCTGCACGTCCGCGGGCACGAAAGCGCCCAGGCCCTGGCGGGTGATGACCAGGCCATCGGCTCTGAGCGCCGCCACGGCCTCGCGCACCACAGTGCGGCTGACGCCGGTCGATAGCGACAGCTCCTGCTCGGTCGGCAGGCGCGCGCCCGGCTGCAGACGTCCGCTGAGGATCTCGGCGGCAAGCCGCTGAGTCAGCTCCTGAGTCCGATTGATCGCTGGCCCGAGCGCAAGCGAAATGGTCTTGCCCTTCTTCACGACTTTCGCCGATCGATTCCTGCCTCACCAATTATTACACTCACCGCGCTCGCCACAAGGCCAAAGACTCAGATGCTGCGGCCCGCCAACGACTTGGAAGCGCCCTCGAGCAGGCTTTTTCGCCAACTCCCCGCCGAGTCGACTGCGCGCCCGGGCGCGGGCCGATTCGCTCGCCCTGCTGACGGCCCATATCAGATATAAGGTCATCATACGAATCTGCTTGTCGGTTCACGGCTTGCCAGATATGCTGTTGCAGGGCGGTCCTTTGTCCGCCCAATTGAATCGGTCAGGGGAGCGAAAACATGTCCTGGACGACGCCCGTCATCGTGGAAGCGTGCATCGGCATGGAGGTCACCAGCTCCCTTTCGGCCGAAATCTGATCGTAGTGTCGACGATTAGGCGTGCGTTTGTCATAGCGCCGGCGGCGATTTCGCTGAAAGGAAATCGCCGTTGACTGGCTCCGAGGGAAGGATTGGCGGCCCGGCTGCGCCGCTCAAATCCCTGATCGAAGGCAGTCGCTTCATGGCGCGTTCCCCCGAGCGGTTGAAGGCGGCCATTGCTTCAGGATTGCTGTCGTTTCCGGTTACGCATTTCACCGGCGACGGCGCGTTTGCGCCGGCTCCGTACCAGGAGCACATCGACTATCTCGCCGGTCACCGGCCCGCAGCCCTGTTCGCCGCGGGAGGAACGGGAGAATTCTTTTCGCTGCAACCGGCGGAATACGAAAACGTTATCGACGCCGCCGTCGAGTCGGCCGGAGGCAGGCTGCCCGTCGTGGCTGGCGTCGGATATGGGACGGCTTTGGCGATCGAATTCGCTAGGCGCGCGGAGAAGGCCGGCGCGGACGGCCTTCTGGTGCTGCCGCAATACTTGATTCAAGCCGAGCAGGAAGGGCTTTACCGCCATGTCGCAGCGATCTGCCGCGCCGTCGGCGTCGGCGTCGTCGTCTACCACCGCGACAATTGTCTGTTCGAACTCGACACCATGCGAAGGCTCGCGGATCAGTGCCCGAACCTGATCGGCTTCAAGGACGGCCACGGCAATATCGAGCTCATCACATGCCTTCGCGAGACCCTTGGAGACCGGCTGGTCTATGTCGGCGGGATGCCCACAGCCGAGGTTTTCGCGGCCGCCAATCTGGCGATCGGGGTCTCGACCTATTCGTCCGCGATCTTCAATTTTCTTCCAGAATATGCGCAGCGTTTCTTCGCGTCGCTGCATTCGGGCGACGATGCGTTCACGCACGAGGCGATCCGTAGTTTCTTCATTCCCTATCTCGCGCTGAGAAACCAGCGTCGCGGCTATGCCGTGAGCATCGTCAAGGCGGGCTTAAGAGTCGTCGGCCGGTCCGCCGGTCCAGTCCGCGCGCCTCTCATCGATCTCACCGAGGATGAAGAAGCGACGCTGGCCGGGCTCGTGGCGCGCGCCACGACCGCGATGAAAGCTTACGGGCGCCCGCCGATCCGGGCGCAGGAGGAGGCGTGAGGCGGAACTTGCGTCATCGGCAAAGAGGCGCTCGGCTCGGGCCGGGCTGAAACCAACTTCGTGGGCGGCCAAGCCGTGGCCGAAATCGCAGTCAACCGACGCCTTGGCGCGCACTCGCCGCCAGGTGTAGAGTCGACGGAGATGAGCGCCTCGCAGCCTCGCGCGTTGCGCTGACAAGGGAGGACGGAATGGTCGACATCACCAGGCGGCGGGTCTTGCAATCCGGCGGCGTGGCGGGACTTTCGCTGCTCGGCGGCGTTGCGCGCGCGGACACGACCTGGAAGGGGCCGCCGCCCGAAAAGGGCGCATCGATCCGCGTTCTGCGGTGGAAGCAGTTCATTCAGGCCGAGTACGACGCCTTTATCGCCAACACCAAGAAGTTCAGCGATGAGACCGGCGTCAAGGTGCGCGTCGAGGCGGAGAGCTGGGACGACATCCGACCGAAATCGGCGGTCGCCGCCGATGTCGGCGCCGGACCCGACATCATCATGGGCACGCTCGACGACCCGTTCAAGTTTCCCGAGAAGCTCATCGATCTCACCGACCTCGCCGAATATCTCGGCGCCAAATACGGCGGCTGGTATCCGATCGCGCGTAAATATGGGATGCACGGCAAGCGCTGGATCGCGCTCCCGCAGGGCGCGACCGGCGGCTGCATGAACTATCGCATCAGCACGATGCGCGCCGCCGGCTTCGATGAGTTTCCCAAGGATACGGCCGGTTTCCTCAAATTGTGCCAGGCCTACAAGAAGGCCGGCAAGCCTCCCGGCTTTGCGCTGGGCCACGCCACCGGCGACGCCAACGGCTGGACTCAATGGTGTTTGTGGGCCTTCGGCGGGAAGACGGTCGACGACAATAACAACGTCGCGATCAATTCGCCCGAGACGGTCGCCGCCCTCGAATACGCCAAGCAGCTCTACGCAACCTTCATCGATGGCGTGTTGTCCTGGCTCGATCCCAGCAACAACAAGGCCTTCCTCGCCGACCAGATTGGCCTCACGCTCAATGGCATATCGATCTACACCGTCGCCAAGAACTCGCCCGATCCGGCGCTCAAGGCGATCGCCGCCGACATGAACCACGCCAACATGCCGATCGGGCCGATCGGGCGGCCGACCGAGCAGCAGAATATCCTCAACACCTACGCCTACACCTACACCAAATACCCGAACGCGGTGCGCGAATATCTGCGCTTCATGTGGGAAAAGCCGCAGGTCGACTATTGGATAACCCAGTCGAACGGATATGTCGCGCAACCGCTGCCGGCGACTGACAATAATCCGACCTGGACGGCCGATCCGAAGGTGACCCCGTTCCGCGATGTCCTGAAATACGCGCTGGATGACGGCTATTCAGGCTCGCTGGGGACCGCATCGGCCGCGACGATGGGCGATTTCGTCGTGGTTGACATGTTCGCGGAGGCGTGCACCGGCAACAAGTCGCCCAAGGCCGCTGCGCGGGCCGCGGCCGAGCAGGTGAAGCGGTATTACAGCGCCTGAGCCCAAGGACGGGTTGGCGACGACAGGCTGATGGCTTCGCTCACGCCGGTCCAGCGAGCGGCGCGCCCGGTTCCGGCGCGCCGGCGGTTCGCCCTTCGCCTGCTCGACGATCGCAACGTTCTCGGCCTCGTCATGATCGCGCCCGCGGCGGCGTTCCTGCTCATCTTTCTCGCCTATCCGCTGGGCCTCGGATTCTGGCTTGGGCTGACCGACGCCAAGATCGGCGGGGCGGGGCGCTTCATTGGCCTGGGCAACTTCATTTCCCTCGCCCATGACGACGTGTTCCGGCTCGTGGTGTTCAACACCCTGTTGTACACGGCCGTCGCCAGCGTGCTGAAATTCGCCCTCGGCCTCTATCTGGCGCTTCTGCTCAATCGGCGCATCCCTATGAAGTCGCTCATCCGCGCCGTCGTGCTGTTGCCCTTCGTCACGCCGACTGTCTTGTCGGCGATCGCTTTCTGGTGGATCTACGATCCGCAGTTCTCGATCATCTCTTGGTCGCTCATCAAGCTCGGCCTCATCCATCAATATATCGATTTC
>Ga0335075_10010527_pt1 | contig 14032 bp, 25 predicted proteins | sample Lox_Sample_24_FD_206723 | JGI IMG/M metagenome (GOLD analysis project Ga0335075, IMG submission 206723) | Soil microbial communities from Loxahatchee National Wildlife Refuge, Florida, United States - Lox_Sample_2.4 | ecosystem: Environmental > Terrestrial > Soil > Wetlands | place: USA...
CCGCGGGAGCTCGGCAAGGAGCTCGGTGCGCTGGGTCTGCTCGGCATGCATTTGCGAGGATACGGTTGTGCCGGCGCGAGTGCGGTCGCTTACGGGTTGGCGTGCATGGAGCTGGAAGCCGGCGACGCCGGCGTTCGGAGCTTTGCGTCGGTGCAAGGGTCGCTCGCCATGTACGCGATCTACCGGTGGGGAAGCGACGAACAGCGCAACGAGTGGTTGCCGCGCATGGCTCGTGGCGAAGCGATCGGGTGTTTCGGTTTGACCGAGCCGGATTTCGGCAGCAATCCGGGCGGAATGCGGACCTACGCGCGCCGCGTCGGCGACGATTGGGCGATCGACGGCACCAAGATGTGGATCACCAACGGCTCGATCGCCGACGTCGCGATCGTATGGGCGCAAACCGGCGACGGAATTCGGGGATTCGTCGTGCCGACGGGGTCTCCAGGTTTCACCGCCAACGACATCCATCGGAAACTATCGTTGCGCGCCTCGATGACCAGCGAGCTGGTCTTGCAGGATTGCCGCGTCCCCGCCGGCGGGCTGCTTCCCGGCGCGCGCGGGCTGGCCGGACCGCTCGCGTGTCTCAACGAGGCGCGGTTCGGCATCGTATGGGGCGCGATGGGTGCCGCCCGCGCGTGCTACCAGACCGCGCTCGAATACGCCAAGACGCGGGTCCAATTCGACCGCGCCATCGGCGGTTACCAGTTGACGCAAGAGAAGCTCGTCAACATGCTCCTCGAGCTCAACAAGGGTCAGCTGCTCGCGCTTCATTTGGGCCGCATGAAGGACGAAGGCCGCCTGCATCCGGCGCAGGTCAGCTTTGGAAAGCTCAACAACGTGCGCGAAGCGCTGGCGATCGCTCGCGAAGCGCGAACGGTCCTTGGAGCCAATGGCGTGACGCTCGAATATCCGGTGATCCGCCACATGAACAACCTCGAATCGGTCTTGACGTACGAAGGGACTAGCGAGATGCACGCGCTGATCGTCGGAAAGGCCATCACGGGTCTGGACGCCTTCACCTAATCGTTCGCAATACGCGGGCATCCGGAGGAAGCAGGTGTCCGAAATAGCCGGCGCTCAATTGCTTGTTCGCGGCGGTCCTAGGGCCGGCTTGACGGGGTCGGAGGCGTTTGATAAACTGCCCAGGTTGTGGTCCAGACGGCCGCGGCTTCGTTCCGCGTGCCGACAAACAATAAGACCAATACGCCTGGACCCGTGTACTTATCTAGGACGAGGATACCATGAAGAACATCCTTGGCCGCAAGGTAGGGATGACGAGCGTTTTCACCGAGGACGGCCGGTACGTGCCGGTCACGGTGATCGAAGCCGGTCCCTGCACGGTCGTGGAGCGCCGGACGAAGGAGAAGCACGGCTACGAAGCCGTCGCCTTGGGCTTCGGTTCGGTCAAACGCAACCACGTCACCCGTGCCCTTGCCGGACACTTCAAAAAGCAGGGCGTCGAAGCGGCACGTTTCGTTCGCGAGTTCCGTACTGATATCGACGGCGCCGAAGTCGGTCAGACCGTTACCGTCGCGGAGTTTTCGCCGGGCGATCGCGTGGACGTCGTCGGCATCTCGAAAGGCCACGGATTTTCGGGCGGCATCAAGCGCCACAACTTCAGCGGGGGCGGCGCCAGCCACGGCTCGATGATCCATCGGCAGCCCGCTTCGAACGGCGACACCAACGCGGGCCGTACGCTGCGGGGCAGCCGGCGGCCGGGACACTTCGGCGTCGACCGCACGACGTTACAGAACCTCGAAGTCGTTCGAGCCGACGCCGAGCGCAATCTGCTGCTCGTCCGCGGGCCGGTTCCCGGCGCGAAGAACGCGCTGGTCGTCGTGAGCAAGAGCGTCAAGGCTGCCAAGCAGCCGGCGGGAGCATAAGCCATGCCGAACGTGATCGACGCGACCGGCAAGGTCGTCCGCGAAGTCCAGACGCCGACGATTCTCGATCGCGACTTCAACGACAAGCTGCACGTGGTGTATCGCGCGGTGCACCGCGAGTTCGCCAACCCGCGCGCCGGTACGGCCTCGACGAAGAAGCGCGACGAGGTCGCGGGCGGCGGCCGGAAGCCGTGGCGCCAAAAGGGAACAGGCCGCGCGCGGCAGGGCTCGATTCGCTCGCCGCAGTGGCGCCACGGCGGCGTCGTCTTCGGGCCGCAGCCTCGCAGCTACGTCGAATCGCTCAATAAGAAGGAACGCCGGCTGGCGTTCGTCGCCGCCCTTTCGGATCGGTTTCGCAACGGCGCGGTCACGCTGCTCGACCCGGGCGATTTCGCGATCACCAAGACGGCGCAATTCGCCAAGCTGATCTTCGGCGGGGCCAAGGCGCAGAGCGGGCCGACGACCTTGATCGTGTGCGACCGCAACGAACAGCACGGCGACGCTATCGAGCGCGTCAGCCGAAACTTGCAGCGAGTCGCCGTCACCAACGACGGCGCTCTCGACGTCAAGGACGTGTTGCGGTTCGAGCGCCTCGTCTTCACCACCGCCGCGTACGAAGCGCTGACCAAGTCGCTGGAGGAGAAGTAAGTGGACGCTCGCGACGTCATCATCGCGCCTCGCATCACGGAAAAGTCGATGGCCGACGCGCTCGCTCAACAGTACACGTTTTCCGTGCACCCGCACGCGACCAAGACCCAAATACGGCACGCCGTCGAGGAGATCTTCAAGGTCGACGTGCTCAAGGTCAACACGGTCAACGTGCGCGGCAAGTCGCGCAACTTCGCACGCCGCGGCGTTCGCACCAGCGGCAAGCAGAGCGACTTCAAGAAGGCCGTCGTCACCATCAAAGCGGGCCAGAAAATCGAGCTCGGCGGGGTCAACTACTTTGAACAGTAACTCGCACGCGCGTCGCGCGCGAATCGGGGTTTCATAGCCATGCCGGTGAAAAAGTACAGGCCGACGTCGCCGGGGCGGCGCTTCGTGACGACGATGGATTTCTCCGAGCTTTCAAAGGTGGATCCGGAGAAGTCGCTGGTCGAGGTGCGCAAGAAGCACTCGGGGCGCAACAACAACGGGCACATTACCGTGCGCCACAAGGGCGGCGGTACGCGCAAGCAATACCGCATCGTCGACTTCAAGCGCGGAAAAGACGGGATTCCGGCCAAGGTTGCGACGATCGAGTACGATCCCAACCGCTCCTGCCGCATCGCGCTGCTGCACTACAAGGACGGCGAGAAGCGTTACATCCTCGCGCCGCTCGGCCTCAAGGTCGGCGACGTCGTGGAGTCGGGTGCTTCGGCCGACATCAAGATCGGCAACGCGCTGCCGATCAAGAACATTCCTGTCGGTACGGTAATTCACAACGTCGAGCTGCGGCCTGGGCAAGGCGGCAAGCTGGTCCGCTCGGCCGGCGTTTCGGCGCAGCTGATGGCCAAAGAAGACGAGTACTCGCAGGTGCGCATGCCGTCCGGCGAGGTGCGCAAGATTCACGTCAACTGCCGTGCCACCATCGGTCAGCTCGGCAACATCGAGCACGAAAACCAGGTCATCGGCAAAGCCGGTCGCATGCGTCACATGGGTAAGCGGCCGGCGGTGCGCGGCGTCGCCATGAACCCGGTCGACCACCCGCACGGCGGCGGCGAGGCGCGCTCGACCTCGGGCCGTCCGCCGACGACGCCGTGGGGACAAATGACGATGGGCAAAAAGACGCGCCGCAACAAGCGTACCGCCAAGATGATCGTTCGCAAGCGAGGCTCGAAGTGATCGCCGTTCGGAACGGAAAGGGAGCGTAAAACGTGGGACGTTCGCTTAAGAAAGGGCCGTTCGTAGCGGATCACCTTATTAAAAAGGTCGAGAAGCTCAACGAGACGCGCGAGAAGCGCGTGGTCAAGACGTGGAGCCGCGCTTCGACGATCGTCCCGGCGATGGTCGGGCACACCATCGGCGTTCACAACGGCAAGGCTCACGTGCCGGTTTACGTGACCGAGAACATGGTCGGGCACAAGCTCGGTGAGTTCGCCCCGACCCGTCACTTCCGCGGGCACGGCGGCGACAAGGCGACGGTGAAATCGTGACCGCACAACCCTCGGCCGCCCAACAGCACGCGGTCGCGCACTTGCGTTTCGTTCGCACGGCGCCGCGCAAGCTGCGGCGCGTCGCCGACGCAATTCGCGGCAAGAGCGTCCGCGAGGCGTTGGTGCTTTTGAAGTTTGCCGACGTCTACGCCGCCGAGCCGATCGAAAAGCTTCTGCGCAGCGCGGTCGCCAACGCCGGCAACAATCACGACATGAACACCGACGAGCTGTACGTTTCGCGGATTACGGTCGACGGCGGCCCGGGCGGCCGCTTTACGAAGCGCCTCGACCCGCGTGCCCAAGGCCGCGCCTACTTCAAACGCAAGCGTTTGTCGCACGTGACCGTCATGGTCAGCGAAGGGCCCCCGGTCAAGACGCCGCGCAAGCGTGCCGGCGCCTCGATCGCACTTGCGAAGACCACGCGACGGGCGCCCGGACGCGCCGCGTCGGCATCCAAGAAAACTACCGCGCGCAAGCGCACCGCCAAGGCCGCGAGCTCCGCCAAGGCGACGGAGGCTGCGAGTTAACCAATGGGACAAAAGATTCATCCGGTCGGCCTGCGTTTGGGCATCACGCGCACCTGGGACAGCCGCTGGTTCGAGAAGAAGCAATACATCGACTGGCTTCACGAAGACGTGGCCATCCGCAACTTTTTCAACAAGTGGATGCGCTCGGCGGCGATCAGCAAGATCGAGATCGAACGTAAGGTCAATCAAGCGCGCGTCATCGTGAATACCGCCAAGCCAGGCATCATCATCGGCAAGCGCGGCGTCGGCATCGAAGAGATCCGCAAGAATCTCGAAAAATTGACCGGCAAGAACGTCGCCGTCAACGTGATGGAAATAAAGCATCCCGAGCTCGACGCGCGGCTGGTCGCGCAGAACATCGTCGATCAGCTCGAGAAGCGGATCGCGTTCCGCCGTGCGATGAAGCAGGCGATCATGCGCACGATGAAGGCCGGCGCGCGCGGCGTGAAGGTGCAGGTTTCGGGCCGTTTGGGCGGTGCCGAAATCGCGCGCACCGAGCGTAACGCCGACGGCAAGGTGCCGCTGCACACGCTGCGCGCCGACATCGACTACGCGCACGTGGAAGCGTTCACCACGTTTGGCCGCATCGGCGTCAAGGTTTGGATCTACCGCGGCGAAGTGCTGCCCGACCAGCCGCGCGGCGACGGGAACGTGCGCGACCGCGGCGAGCGCAGCGGATTCCGCGATCGCCGCGAACGCGGCGGGCGCGGGCGCGGGCGGGGCCCGGCGCCGGCGACGGATCGGCCGCGGCCGGCAATGCCGGCTGCCGAGGTGGCGACGGTCGCTCCCGAAGCTCCCGCGGCCGAACCGGCGTTTGCGCCGGCGGAGCCGGTCGTGTTGCCGGCGGATCCGGTTGCGGCGCAGGCGGAGCCGGTCGCGGCGCAGGCCGAGCCCGCGGTATCGCCGGTGCCGGTGCTGCCCGACGAGTCGCCCGCCGAGGCGGCGCTGGTGCGGATGCCGGAGCACGTGAGCGAGGCCGAGGCGGTCACGCAGGCTTCCGAGCCCGACGAGCAATCGCCGTCGGCCACCTTGCAGGATGCCGCGGCGGCCACCGAAGTCGCGCGCGAAGAGTCGGAGGCTGCCGAGTAATGCTGACCCCCAAACGCGTCAAATGGCGCAAAGTCCAGCGCGGGCGGATGACCGGCCGCGCGATTCGCGGCAGCACGCTGACGTTCGGCGATTACGGATTGCAGGCGGTCGAGCCGTGCTGGATGACCAATCGCCAAATCGAAGCGGCGCGTATCGCGATGACCCGTCACATCAAGCGCGGCGGCAAGGTTTGGATCAAGGTCTTCCCCGACAAACCGGTGACGAAGAAGCCGGCCGAAGTTCGCATGGGCGCCGGCAAGGGGAATCCCGAGTTTTGGGTAGCCGTCGTGCGGCCGGGCCGCGTGCTCTTCGAACTCTCCGGCGTCGCGCCCGACGTCGCTCGCGAAGCGCTTCGCCGCGCCGCCGCCAAGCTGCCGATCGGCACGAAGATCGTTTCCCGCGAGGAGGCTTCATGAGCAAAGGCGATTTGAACGAGCTTCGTCAGCTGACCGTCGAGGAACTTCAGAAGAAGGCTCGCGACACCAAGTCGGAGCTTTTCAACCTGCGTTTCGCGCTGCGCACCGGGCACCTCACGGATTTCAGCAAGATCCGGGCGATGCGCCGTACGTACGCGCAGATTCAAACCGTCATATCCGAGAAGCGCATGGCGAAGGAACAACATGGAGCAGCGTAATGAGCGATCGGTGCGTCGCGTGAAGCAAGGCCGCGTCGCGTCGAACAAGATGGATAAGACGATCGTGGTGGTCGCGGAGACGCGCGTTCCGCACCCGACGTACGGCAAGATCATTCGCAAGTCCACCCGCTTCAAAGCCCACGACGAGCGAAACGAGGCTAACGTCGGCGACGTCGTTCGCATCATGGAGTGCCGCCCGCTGTCGCGCGAGAAGCGTTGGCGGCTGGTCGAGATCGTGGAGCGTGCGAAGTGATCCAGCAAGAGACGCGGCTCAAGGTTGCCGATAACTCCGGGGCGCGCGAGCTGCTGGTGATTCACGTTTCCGGCGGCAGCCGCCACGCCTACGCGCACGTCGGCGACGTCGTGGTCGGGACGGTCAAGAGCGCCATTCCCGGAGCGGCGGTCAAGAAGGGCCAGGTCGTCAAAGCGGTGATCGTGCGCACCAGCGCCCCGATCCGCCGCACCGACGGCTCGGTCGTGCGCTGCGACGACAACGCCTGCGTCATCATCAAAGGCGAAAAAGATAATCTGGATCCGCGCGGGACGCGGGTCTTCGGCCCGGTCATGCGCGAGTTGCGCGATCGCGGGTTCCTGAAGATCGCCTCGCTCGCGCCCGAGGTACTCTAACGATGTCCGGCAAGGCAAACATTCTGAAAGGCGATCCGGTGATGATCCGCCGCGGCAAGGAGAAGGGCAAGCGCGGCACCGTGAAATCGGTGCGGCCCGAAGCCGGGACGGCCACGGTCGAAGGCATCAACGTCGTCAAACGCCACACCAAGCAAGGCTCCCAATCGGGCAACATGGGCGGGGCGATGCAGACCGGCGGGATCATCGAAAAGGAAGCGCCGCTGCCGCTGTCCGTGCTGCAATACGTCTGCGAGAAGTGCAAGTCCCCGACGCGACTGCGTCACGCTAGGTCGACGGACGGACTGGTGCATCGCGTCTGCGCGCGCTGCGGCGAGCCGGCCCGCGAGTCGGCGAAGGGAGCGTAACCGGTGGCCGAACGTTTGAAGGATAGGTACGACGGCCGGGTCCGCAAGCAGCTGCAGGACCGGTTCGGCTATCGGAACGCCAATCAGATTCCCAAGCTCGAGAAGGTCGTCGTCAACATGAGCGTTGGCGACGCGATCGCGAACCCCAAGGCGCTCGACGCGGCCGTTTCGGAGCTGTCGGCCATCACCGGGCAAAAACCGGTGATTACCAAGGCGAAGAAATCGATTGCGGCGTTCAAGCTGCGCGAAGGTATGAACATCGGCGCCAAGGTCACGCTGCGCGGCAACCGCATGTACGTGTTCCTGGACAAGCTTTTCAATATCGTGCTGCCGCGCATCCGCGACTTTCGCGGGCTGCCGGCCAAGTCGTTCGACGGTCGCGGGAACTACAATCTCGGCCTGCGCGAGCAGCTGGTCTTTCCGGAGATCAACTACGACAAGGTCGACAAGACGCGCGGCATGGACATCACCATCGTAACCTCGGCGAAGTCCGACGAGGAAGCGTCGGAGTTTTTGGTCGCGATGGGACTGCCGCTCCAGAAAGGTCGCAACTAATGGCCAAGACGAGCATGATCGTCAAATCCCAGCGCAAGCCGAAGTTCGAGGTTCGCGCGCACAATCGCTGTAAGGTCTGCGGACGGCCGCGGGGCTACCTGCGGAAGTTCGCGATGTGCCGGATTTGCTTCCGCGAGAACGCGCACAAAGGCGTCGTTCCCGGCGTGACCAAGGCCAGCTGGTAGAGGGAGCTAAGATGGCAGCAGTAACCGATCCCATCGCCGACATGCTCACGCGTATCCGCAACGCCAATACGGCCAATCACAAAACCGTGGACGTGCCGGCCTCGCGGACGAAGCAGGCGATCGCTCAGATTCTCAAAGACGAGGGTTTCATCGAAAGCTTCGAGCGCGTGAGCGAGGGTCCGCAGGGGACGATTCGTATCGCGTTGCGCTACGGTCCGGAGAAAGAGAAGATCATCACCGGCTTGCGCCGCATCTCCCGTCCCGGCTTGCGCGTCTACACGGGCAAGACGGAGATCCCTCGCGTTTTGGGCGGCTTGGGGCTGGTCATCATGTCGACGCCGCAGGGCATCATGTCGGGCAAGCGCGCGAAAAAGGTCGGCATCGGCGGCGAAGTCCTGGCGTACGTCTGGTAAGGAAAAGTTGAAACGATGTCTCGCATAGGAAAGATGCCGGTCAACGTCCCCTCGGGCGTCAACGTGACGCTCGACGGCGGCGTCGTTCGCGTCAAGGGCCCCAAAGGCGAACTGCATCAGTCGATTCTGGCGCAAGCCGTCGACGTGAAGCTCGAGGACGGCAAGGTCGTAGTCGAGCGGCGGGGCGACGCCAAGACGCAACGCTCGGCGCACGGCCTCACTCGAACCTTGATCGCCAACATGATCGAAGGCGTCAGCAAGGGCTTTCGCAAGAGCCTGGAGATTCAGGGCGTCGGCTTCCGCGCGTCCAAGGCCGGCGAAAGGCTCAATTTGACGTTGGGCTTCTCGCATCCGGTGGTGTTCGACCCGCCGGCCGGCATCGCAATCACGGTCGAGGGTCAAAATCGCATTCACGTCGAGGGCATCGACAAACAGGCCGTCGGACAAGTAGCGGCCGAGATTCGCGGCCTGCGCCCGCCCGAGCCGTATAAAGGCAAAGGCATTCGCTACGCCGGCGAGATGGTTCGCAAGAAACTCGGCAAGGCCGGAAAGGCTGGCAAGAAGTAATGGCGCGCAGCTCTAAATCGGAGGCGCGGCGTACGCGGCACCAGCGGCTGCGGCGCAAGCTCGCCGGAACCGCCGAGTCGCCGCGGTTGCTGGTGCGGCGCACGCTGCACCATATCTACGCGACCATCGTCGACGATTCCAAAGGCCACACGCTGGCGGCGGCGTCGACCCTGGACAAATCGGTCGCGGAGTCGCTCGGATCGAAAACCAACGTGGACGCCGCCAAGGCGGTCGGCGCCGCGATTGCGGCCAAGGCCAAGGCTGCCGGCATCTCCGACGTGGTCTTCGACCGCGGCGGTTTCAAATATCACGGACGCGTCGCGGCATTGGCCGATGCGGCGCGCGAAGCGGGGCTGAACTTCTGATGCAGTATCGTGGCGGTCGCGAACGCGACAACAGTGGATTCGAAGAAACCGTCGTGCGCGTGAACCGCGTGGCGAAGGTCGTCAAGGGCGGTAAGCGCTTCAGCTTCAGCGCCTTGGTCGTCGTCGGCGACCGTAAAGGGCGCGTCGGCTTCGCGATCGGCAAGGCCGGCGAAGTTCCCGAGGCGATCCGTAAGGCGGTCGAGGCGGCCAAGAAGAATCTCATCACGGTTCCGATGGTCGAAAAGACCATTCCGCACGAGGTCCGTTTCGAGATCGGTGCCGCAACCGTGCTGCTCAAGCCCGCGGCTCCCGGGACGGGCGTCATCGCGGGCGGCTCGATGCGCGCCGTGCTCGAGCTCGCCGGAATACACGACATCCTCACCAAGTGCCTTGGAACCACGAACCCGATCAACGTGGTCATGGCGACGGTCGAGGCGCTGCGCTCGCTCAAAACCGCCGAAAAAGTGGCGGCCCTGCGCGGCAAGACCGTCAAAGACATCTTCGCGGCATAAGAGAGAACGATGGCAGAGAACGAGATCGTCAAGCTGGGCGCGCTCAAGCCCGCCAAAGGAAGCCGTCCGAAGCGGCAGCGCATTGGTCGCGGCCACGGTTCGGGCATGGTTAAAACCGGAGGCGAAGGCGGCAAGGGGCAGACCGTGCGTTCGGGCGGCGGCAAGGGGCCGTCCTTCGAAGGCGGTCAGACGCCCTGGTCGCGCCGCCTCCCGCACAAGCGCGGCTATTCGCAAAAGGCGCGCGACATCGGGCACTTCCGCGCGCGTTTGACCGTGGTAAATCTGCACCAGCTCGCCGAATGGGATAGCGGCGTCGAAATCACGCCCGAATCGCTGCGCGACAAGGGCGTCGTGAAAGACACGCGCGACGGCGTGAAGATTTTGGGCACCAGCCGGGGCGGAAAAACGCTCCCCAGCGGGCTGCGGTTCCGCGACGTGCTCTTTTCGGCGTCGGCGCGCGAAGCGTTGACGGCGGTCGGTGCGGTGATCGCCGAGAACCAGGGCGGCTAGCCGGTGTTCAACAACCTGCGCGCGGCCCTGCTCGTTCCGGAGATCCGGCAGCGGGTGCTGTTCGTACTCTTCGCGTTCGCGTGGTTCGTGTTCATGATCCACGTGCAGCTGCCCAACGTCAACGAAGCGGCTTGGCAGCAAGCCCTCCAGCGCGGCACCTTCTACAACCTGCTCGGCTTCTTGTCGGGCGGCGCGCTGCAGAAGCTGTCGATCATCGCGATGGGCATCACGCCCTACATCAACGCGTCGATCATCATGCAGCTGATGACCGTGGTGTTGCCGCAGCTCGAAGAGATGGCCAAGAAAGGCGGCGAGGAAGGCCGCAAGAAGATCAGCCAGTACACGCGCTGGCTGACGATCGTGCTCGCGACCATGCAGGCCACCTTCATGGCGATCAGCATGCAGCGCAGCAACGTCTTTTACGACACGAGCGTCTGGTATCTGCTTTACGCCATCATCGCGATGGTGGCCGGCACGCTGTTCCTGATGTGGCTGGGCGAGCAGATCAGCGACAAGGGCATAGGGAACGGCGTCTCGCTGATCATCTTCATCGGCATCGTTTTGCGCTTTCCGCAGTACGTCAGCCAGACGCTCTCGTCGACGACTCAGGGCGCCGAGTCGGTGCTCAATATCGTGCTCTATATCGTCGTGGCTCTGGTCATCATCGTCTCGATCATCTTCCTCTATCAAGGGCAGCGCCGAGTGCCGGTGCAGCAAGCCCGCCGCGTGGTCGGGCGCAAGATGTTCGCCGGCCGGTCGACTTACATTCCGTTGCGCCTCAACAACGCCGGCGTGATCTCGATCATCTTCGCAATTTCGATTCTATTACTGCCGCAGCAGGCGCTGTCGTGGTTCGGTCACGGCGGCCCGGCGGCGACCTACTTCCACCTCTTCGGTCCGTTCGAGTTCCCCGCCAACGCGGCCGCCCTGTCGGAAGTGTTCAACGTGTGGTTCTCGCCCAACGGGCTGCTCTACAACATCGTCTATTTCATCTTGGTCGTCATCTTTACGTTCTTCTACAGCTCGATCGTGCTCAATACGCGCGACGTCGCGGACAACCTGAAGAAGACGGGGGCGTTCATCCCCGGAATTCGTCCGGGTCAGCCGACGGTCGACTACCTGAACAAGATCCTGTTCCGCATCACCACTGCGGCGGCGATCTATCTCGGCCTGCTCGCCGTCCTGCCCGGCGCGCTGCAGCGCGGCCTGTCCGTCACGACGTTCTATCTAGGGTCGACGTCGCTGCTCATCGTGGTCGGCGTCGCACTGGATACCATCACGCAAATCGAAGCGCGTCTGGCGATGCGCGACTACCGCGGCTTCATCAAGCGGTGAGGCTCGTCTTCCTCGGACCGCCCGGGGCGGGCAAAGGAACGCAGGCGCGGATGCTGGAGGCGCGGTTCGGCGTCGCCCAGATTTCGACCGGCGATATTCTTCGGGCCAACCGCAGCGCCGGCACCGAGCTCGGCAAGCAAGCCGAAGCGTACATGCAGCGCGGCGAACTCGTGCCCGACGCGCTGGTGATCGACATGATCGAGCGCGAGCTGGAGCAGCATTCGTCCGGATTCGTGATGGACGGTTTTCCTCGCAACGTGGCGCAGGCCACGGCGTTCGACGAGCTGCTGGCGCGCAAGTCCTGGCCGCTCGATGCGGCCGTGCTCTTCGAAGCCGATCGCGCGACGCTGATCTCGCGGCTGAGCGCGCGCTGGACGAACCCCCGCAGCGGACGTACGTATAACGCGCTCACCAATCCGCCGCGCGTGCCCGGCGTCGACGACGACGACGGCGGTCCGCTCGTCCAGCGCGAGGACGACCGGCCGGAGACGGTTGCCAAACGGCTCGACGTCTACGAACGCGAGACCAAACCGCTGGTCGATTACTATCGCGCGCGGGGGAAGCTCGTCGAGGTCGACGCGCTCGCTCCCGTCGGCGAAGTCTCGAACGAGTTGATCGAAGCGCTCGGCGTGGAGCACGCGCACTGATGGTTTCGCTCAAGAGCGCGCGCGAAATCGAAATCATGCGGCGCAGCGGAAAAATCACGTCGCGCGTGTTGACCGAGCTCATGAAAACCGCCCGCGCCGGCATGTCGACGGCCGAGCTCGACGCGATGGCCGAACGCGGTATTCGCGAGCGAGGCGGCATTCCGACCTTCAAGGGTTATCATGGGTTCACCGGATCGATCTGCGCGTCGATCAACGACGAAGTCGTTCACGGAATCCCGGGCCCGCGAACCTTGTGCGACGGCGACTTGCTCTCGATCGACATCGGTACGACCTTCGAAGGATACGTGAGCGACAGCGCCGCGACCGTCGCGATCGGCAACGTTTCCGCCGCCGCGCGGCGTTTGATGGACGTCACGCAAGAGTCGCTCATGGCCGGCATCGCCCAAATGCAGACCGGCAACCACGTCGGGGACATCGGGGCCGCGGTTCAGGCGTATGCCGAAAAGCACGGCTACGGCGTGGTGCGCGAGCTGGTCGGCCACGGGGTCGGCCGGGCGATGCACGAAGAGCCGCAGGTTCCCAATTACGGCAAAGCCGGAACCGGGATGGAGCTGCGCCCGGGGCTGGTGCTGGCCATCGAGCCGATGATCACCGAGGGAAAGCACCAGGTGAAGATCCTCAAAGACGGCTGGACAGTCGTCACGGCAGATGGTAAACTCGCAGCGCACTTCGAGCACACGATCGCCGTCACGGCGGATGGCCCGAAGATCCTGACGCTGCGCGACTTCGCGGAGCATCCGGACGCCGAGCGCTATCGACCCCCGCAGGAGGCGATCGCGTGAGAGGGGTGCGATAGATGGCGCGAAAGCGCGGAGGCCGGCGCCCGTCTCGGGCAAAGGCAGGCGCCGATAAGGCCGCCAAGACGGCGACGCCCAAAGAAGAGGCGATCGAAGTCGAAGGCACGATCGTGGAACCGCTGCCGAATGCGATGTTCCGCGTCGAGCTGGCCAACGGACACCGCGTCCTCGCCCACGTTTCGGGCAAGATCCGAATGAACTACATTCGCATCCTTCCCGGCGACCGCGTCCTCGTGGAGCTTTCGCCCTACGATCTGACGCACGGCAGAATCACGTACCGTTATAAATAGTAGAAGAAGCAACATGAAAGTTAGACCCAGCGTCAAGAAAATCTGTGAAAAGTGCAAGATCATCCGCCGCGAAGGCAAGGTGCGGGTGATTTGTGACGTCAATCCCAAACACAAGCAGGTGCAAGGTTAATGGCTCGTATCGCTGGTATCGATCTGCCGCGCGAGAAGCGCATCGAGGTCGCACTCACCTATATCTTCGGCATCGGTCCGACGACGGCGCGTAAGCTGCTGTCGCATACCGGAATCAATCCGGACACGCGTGTCAAAGCGATGACCGAAGACGACGAGAAGCGTCTGCGCGACGCCATCGAGCAGCTGCAGCTGCGCGTCGAGGGCGACCTGCGCCGCGAGGTCCAGGGCAACATCAAACGCCTGATGGACATCGGCTGCTATCGCGGGCTGCGCCACCGCCGCGGTCTTCCGGTTCGCGGCCAGCGCACGAAAACCAACGCGCGTACGCGCAAGGGGCCGAAGAGGACGGTGGCCGGCAAGAAGAAAGTCGCCACCAAGAAATAGCCGTCTTTTCGTCCCCGTTGTCGTCGGCGCGGTCCTCGATTACCTTCAGAGTAAACTTC
>Ga0335075_10010529_pt1 | contig 14031 bp, 11 predicted proteins | sample Lox_Sample_24_FD_206723 | JGI IMG/M metagenome (GOLD analysis project Ga0335075, IMG submission 206723) | Soil microbial communities from Loxahatchee National Wildlife Refuge, Florida, United States - Lox_Sample_2.4 | ecosystem: Environmental > Terrestrial > Soil > Wetlands | place: USA...
GGCGAAGGGCGAGGGGTCAATCAAAGCCGGTTCGATTTCGACGACCTGTTCTCCCCCGGCAATCCGGGCTCGCAGGGTCTCGTTCTCACGCTCGATGTCGGAAAAAGTCTCCTTCATTGACCGCACTGCGCCAGCCGCCACCCGGCGTGGCTCCGGCGCGTTGTTGTCAGCAGACAACGCGGGGGAGGGGGGCTGGGTGAACAACGAGCGGATCGTGTCAGTGCGTTTGCTCATCGCAGCCACACCTTCTTAAGCAGACCAAGTATCTCGCTATTTGCGCCGTTGACGGATTCGAGTGCACGCTCATAAGCGGCTCGGCCGACCGAACCCTTCTCCAGTTCATAGAGCGACTGCTTCGTGAGACCCGCGTTGGCTATGGCGGTTGATTTCCAAACGGTCGCGCCAAGTACGTCTTCGCCGAAAAGGTTCCGGAGCAAGGCGACAATCTGAGTCTCCGGCACATCGTTTGGGTCGTGCCGGGTCACGACATACCGGATGAAATCGTAGTCGAGCCGACCGCCGCTCTCTTCGATGACCGCCATCACGTCGGAGGTCATGAGTAGGAATTGGCTCATCGAGGCCACGTCCACCATTTGCGGGTGAATGGTCACTAGCATGGCGGACGCCGCGTTCAGCGCCCCCATGGTGAGGTAGCCGAGTTGCGGCGGGCAATCGATCACCACAATGTCGAAATCGCCCGCGACCTCCGCAATCGCGCTTCCGACGCGTCGGAAGAACAGGTCGCTGCCGCGCAAGGAACGCTCGACCATGGCGCGGGGCGTGTGGTGCTCGAACTCCATAAGTTCGAGGTTGCCGGGAATAAGCGAAACGCCAGTGAAATACGTCGGTCGCACGACCTCGCGCATCGGCCGCCGCGCGTCGTCATAGCGGATTGCGCCATAAAGCGTCGCACCCTCGCCAATGTCGAATTCCGGCTGGTAGCCAAACATGGCCGAAAGCGACGCCTGCGGGTCGAGATCAATCGCGAGAACCCGATAGCCTTCGAGCGCGAGAAACTGCGTCAAATAAAGCGCCGTCGTTGTCTTGGCCGACCCGCCTTTGAAATTGGCGACTGCCACGATCTGCAATTTGTCGCCAGGCCGGCGCGTTGGCAAAAAGGACAGCGCCTCTTTAGGACGCGCACCCGCCAGATAAGCCCGAAGCTCGCCGATCTGCGCCGGCGTATAGGAGCGCCGGCCGCCGCCGGAAAGGGCAGGGGAGGGGCCAAGCCGGTCGAGCGACAGCTGCCGAAGGTACCCGTCAGACACCCCAAGGAACCGCGCGACCTCGCCGGACGAAAAAGAGCGCAAGGTCTTCTTGGAGGAAGGCGGGAACAGCGTCGCACTCAGCGCCTGCATCTGCCCCGACAGCACACTGGCGTGCCGAGTGATGCGCGCGAGCGCATTCTCGGCAGACGAGGAAGGTAAGGCGTTCAGCGCAGCAACCACGCGAGACGGTTCCTAGGCGTTAGACGGTATATTTCCGTCTGCAAGTAGAGTCCGATTCTCGATTCTTTGCAAGGAATAAAGTGTTAATGAATTCTTAATTGCGAAGCAAAGCCGTAAAGCACCATCCACACCCCAAACAGGAGTGCCACAAACCTTTGATTTTCTTCTCGAATTTGCTCGGGGCGGGGGTCCAAATCGGCACCGATGGGGAGCGGGCAGGGACGATATCGCGCCTGGGGCATATTGTGGAGGGCTCTCCGGCGCCCCTGCAAAACCGACAACTAGACGCAGAATAATTCGAAAGGTCGCCTATCGCCTGTCTCCAATTCGTCGGTTGTATCGAAGCGACATTCAGCCCAAATCGGTGAGCTGGCGAGCCGTCCCCCATCAACCTCGATTTCCAAATAACCATATCACTCGCGATATATATAACTAACTGAGAATGCAACCTTATCGGACATCGATTTCAGTCGACGCCTGGGGCGCTTTCGGCGCCATGCGATGGCCACAAGCGCCGCCGCCGGGTACGATTCCCACGATGATTCGAGTCGAACCCGTCGCCTTGGAACCGCGCCGCGCCCCGTCCTGGGCGCGGCCAAGCGAGTCGTTTCGCGAGATTTCGGAAGGAGACGCCCTGTTTTTCGCCGGCGCGACGCTCGCCGCCCTCGATTCCGTCGCCAGATCCGACCCGCCGTGGGCCGGCGTCTTTCGCCGCCGCCTCGCCCTGAAGAGCGCCGTCGCCGTGGCGCAAAACCTGCTCAAACGCCACGAGGACGAGGCGGCGCAGCGCGACGCGGTCGCCCTCGCCAAGCCCGGGCAGGAGCTCGGCCCAGCGGGACGGGTCTACTCGGCGTTCCGGACGCTCAGCGGTCCGGGCGACCTTTTTCGCCCCAAGCGCCTCGCGGTGGTAGCGGCCGACCTGCAGTCACCGCTCGATCCGGGAAACGCGGCGGACCTCGCCGCTGCGCTGGGGGAGGCGGTTCCGCGCGGTCGCCCCGCCCCGGTCGTCGCGGCCGCGGCCGCAGCGGCGGTTGTGGCGCTGCGCGCAGACGCCGAACCGCTGGCGCTTCTTTGCGCCGACGCTGCGCTGGCCAAAACCCTGGCTGGCCGACGCCCCTGCCGCTCCTCGCCAGCGAGTTGTTCGCCCGCCGCGCCACAGGCGAGGGACGGCGGCCGCGCCCGGGCGAGGCAGGCTGGGGCAAACTGGTCGCGCTCGCTTACGCACGCGCGGCGCTGGGCGCCCTCGAGTGCGCCCTCGACCTTTTGCTCGACGACCTGCGCGAGGATCTTCGCGCGCGGCCAATAGAACTCGTCAGGGCAGGGGAGAGCTTTGCCCTTCACACCAACCCCGCCTTCGGCCCGGCCGTGCGCGCCGCCTTCGACATCCCAGCCGACGCGAAGCAGCTCACGAAACTCGAGGCGGGCGTGTTGATGGCGGTGGCGATGTTCCAGCCGGTCACCAGGGGTGAGATTACCGAAATGTTCGGGCGGGAGATCTCGCGCGACCTGATTGCGTCTTTACGCGATGAGGGCCTGATCGCCGCCGGGCCGCGCAGCCCGAAGATCGGGGCGCCCTACACCTACGTCACGACCGAGAAGTTTTTGTTCGAGTTCGGGTTCGAGTCACTGCGTGAGGTGCCGGACCTTGAGGCGCTGAAGGACGCGGGGCTCCTCCCAGCTTCAACGATCGAAGTCGAATGTGAAGCTGTCCACATGTAAACGGTGCGCGGCGCCGCGATTCGCAACGGCCGCTCTCGGTAAATGCGCCGGACAAAGCCATTCAGACCACGACAGCATGCACCACCGAAAGACAAAGGCCCACCAATCCGATCAAAGAAGAAGCCTCACGGCCGCAATCGGTCAACCCAGGTCAGGACGGGCTTAATCTTAAGATCCTCGGCTTAGCACTCGAAGCGGTGAAGAACATCGCGTGATAGGGCTCAAGCGCCTTCAGGCGGTCAGTGGTGCGCTGCTGTTCGGCCGTGGCCCCGGTATTGCGCGCGAGGGTTCGCGCATCAGCTTCGGTAACCCGCAGGACGAGATAGCTCGCGACGGCTTCGAACATCGCGCCGTCAAAATCCCGGACGCCCTGTGACGCGAGTGCAAGCGCCAGACCGAATTTGCGGCATTCTTTCGCAAAGCGGGGAATAAGTTTGAGCTTCGCGGCACGATGCGCTTCGTCGAAAATGATCGCGTGGGTGAGGCTATCCTGAACACCACGACGAAACATATCTTTGTAGATGCTGTAGAGCACGAAAGCTGAGAATGCCCGCTGAACGATTTCGTTTGTGCTCAAATGCACTCTCACTAGCGTCGGACTGTGATCCAAGAGGATGCTTGCAGCACCGTCCTCCCCGTCAAAGAAACCATAGTCGGTCAGTTCCTGGAGTCTGGCCAGAAGGTTCTGATTCGGCTTCGGCCGCGACTTCAAAATTTCGACGAATGTCCTGAACCGAGGCGGATCAGGACGATCGCGGCCTCGATCGTTCCAACCGAGGTCGTCATAACTCTGCTTGATCGCGCCACGCAGCTCCTCGAGCTGGATTTCACCAAGATCGGGAAAGATTGACGCGAAGATATCGCGCAGCGTTCCCGCAACGTCGATATAAGCTGTGGGCCCGGGCGCATCGACGCGCAAAGGATTGAAGCCCAACCCATCGAAGTCGATCGTGCGCAAAGGGCCGAGTACATTGGTGAGCTTCTCGTCGATGTCGTCGTGGTAGGAGAAAATAACGGGCGCGATGCCGACTGCCTCCAATTGCGTAGCGATGTTGATGAGAGCGGTCGTCTTCCCCATGCCAGGCAACCCCACCATCATCAGGTGCGGGTTGGTACGGATCGAGACATGCCAGTCGACCGGGACATGGGTCAGTGTCTCACCAAGGAATATCTCGACCGGATCACCGACAGGTGATGATGCCCCAGATGAAGATACTGGCGGCCGCTCGGACGACCCGATCATAGGCCGCGTGGTTCCTTCGATGTCGGATCGGCTCCCGACGACAGGGACCACGCGCGTCTCGGCGTTGGGAAGCGTACTCGCGTCTGAAACCTCCGGGGCTATGGGCAGGTCATGTGACGCGGCGTTTTGTGCGATCGAGTCAGGCAACTCGGTGGTCACCACAGCATCCGTGGTCCAGGCGGTCATCGGCGAAGCAGATCCAGCGGGTACCTCGTCGTATCCGGCCGCCGCCGGATCGTCGGCCTCCGGCACCAGCGGTAACATCATGCTCCCGGCGGAATGGCCAGTCTCGTCCGGCAGCATTGTCGGCCCAAAGAGCCACAGCGATGCGTCGCTGTGCTCGGAATAGATGCGTTCGACCTGACCCGTGCGATGTTCCGGGCAGAAGACATAGCCGAAGCAAAAGCGACGTGAAACTCGACGCGTGGCTCGAAGATGCCCATCGATCCGACCTCTACGCGATGCAATGCTTCGTTCGAACGCTGCGGCAGGATATTGACGCGGTCAGGAACGCGCTGACCGAATGTTGGAGCAACGGCCAGACCGAGGGGCAAATCAATCGTTTGAAAACCCTCAAGCGCGCGATGTACGGACGCGCGGGCGCAGAACTCATACGCGCCCGGATGTTGCCGGCACCGCTGCATTTCCAGCACGCGCTTTGAGGCAGAGCCTGCCAAAACGGCTCCCGACACCGGCAGGTCTCGATCGCCGACATCACCTTCAACTGAGCGAGGCTCACGTGACCGGCGTTGGCCTTGCGCCACGCCGCCCCATGGGCGCGAAAGATGTCGGCGACCTCGAGGGGAGGCCGCGGCACGCGGGCCTGTCAGGCAGGCGGCGATCGGCTCGCGAGGTTGACCCCCAGCCGCTCCAGCGGGCTCTTGATGTCGCGGACGGTGTTGACGGCGACGCGGGTGTAGAGCGCCGTCGTCCCCAACTTCGCGTGTCCGAGCAGGACTTGGATCACGCGAATATCGACGCCCTGCTCGAGCAGATGGGTGGCGAAGCTGTGGCGCAAAGTGTGGGGCGACACGCGCTTGGCGATGCCTGCCAGATCCTTGGCGGCGGTGACCGCCCGGTTGAGCTGACGGGGTGTCATGGGGTTGATCGGGTTCTGGCCGGGAAACAGCCAGACGTGAGGTCGTGACGCCCGCCACCAGTCGCGCAAGAGCTCCAGCAGTTGCGGCGAGAGCATCACATAGCGATCCCGCTGCCCCTTGCCCTGCTCGACCCTGAGCGTCATGCGCTCACTGTCGATGTCGGACACCTTGAGGTTCGCGACCTCGGACACCCGCAGGCCCGCGCCGTAGGCGACGCTGAGCGCGGCCTTATACTTGAGGCCCGGCGCGGCTTCGAGGAGCCGCGCCACCTCCTCCTGGCTCAGCACGACCGGCGCTTTGCGTGGCTCGTTCACGATCCTCAGAGGGCGAACGAGGTCAGGCCGTTCGAGCGTCACGGTGAAAAAGAACCGCAGCGCGGCGATGGCGGCGTTGATCGACCAGGGGCTGACCTGCTGCTGCGCCATATGCAGTTGAAAGCGGCGAAGATCATCGCTCGTCGCTGTATCAGGCGACCGGCCGAGGAAGGCCGTGAAGTTCCTTACGTTGCGAACGTAGTCCTTCTGGGTGGCTTCACTAAGCCGCCGCGCCGTCATGTCGTCGATCATGCGCTGGCGCAATGGGCTGATGGGCTTGTCGAACATCGCGAAAGCTTCTGTCTCGCACGGGGTTGAACCCCGCGATCTTGCGACAGGTCCGAGCCTTCGCTTTCGTCCTTACTCTCTCACACCGGCCGCCCCTTGCCGCCCCTACCGCGCGAGCGGTTTCGTTCTTGGGCGGATGGCGTACCTATAGCGGTCGCCGCGGGAAGGACCGGAGTCCGCGCGAGAGCCGTCATTCTCTATCGAGCGCGAAATAGGGTTCACCGCCGCAGCGGAAGCTCCAACTTCCTCGGCCGATGCCTGTGACGCCAGCCTTGGGCACGAAATACCTTCCGATGCATCCTTCGCGTTGAGTTCGGACCGTGCCGGCCCGTGCCAGCCGATTGCCAGCGCCGGCGCTTGACGTTTTGGCGACACATGTTGGTTTCTTATCAGACGCCGTGGCCCTGGAGCCGGACGCCGCCGCACCATTAACGAGGACGGTATTGCAGCCATTGACCCGCTCCCTTTCATAGCGAGCCCCAGGCCGCGCTGAGCTTATCGCGCAGCGCTTCGAAGACTAGGCGCCGCGCTGTCAAGATCCTGGATAACTTTCGCTCGGGTTCGATGTGCCTAGCGATTCGGGTCATTGAGGCGACCGCCGCGTCTAGATCGGGGTGGAGCCCAGTTCCCACGGCGGCGATGATGGCTGCGCCCAGAGCGCCCAGCTCATTGGCGTCCGACAATTCGAGAGGGAGCTCGATCGCCGAGGCGAAGATGTCCAGCCATGGCCGGCTCCGGGCTGCCCCGCCAGCGAAGCGCGCGGCCCGCGGCCACTTGCGCCCCGTCAGCAGATGATCAATATGGCCGCGATGCTCGAAGGCCACCCCCTCGTAGACAGCGCGGATCATTTCGGGCAGCCGGTGCCATGAGGCGAGCCCGATGAAGCAGGCCCGCGCTTCTGGCTGCTCGAGCCGGCCGTTCAGATAAGGAAGGAAATAGGGGATGTCGGTGTCCACTTGCGTCCGCGACACCTCTTCATTGCAGAGGTCGAACAACGCTTCGCGACCCCTGCGGCTCAAGTCGGCCGGGCCGACGAGCGAATCGACGAACCATTCGAAGGCGCTGGCCGAGGTCGGGCCGGCGTCGGTGACGATGAACGCACCGGGCTTCGGCCCGGCGATGACAGAAGAGACCGTTCCGTCCGTTGCCGGCGCGCTTGTGGCGAGCTGGTTGAGGCCCCACGTGCCCGCGATCACGCTGATCAGGCTTTCGTCTGTGGCGCCGAGTCCAAGCGCCATCGCAGGACCGTCCGCATAGCCGGCCGAGACCGGCGTCCCGACGGCGAGCCCTGTTTCGGCCGAGGCCTTTTTGGTGACGGCGCCCGTGACGGTCAGCGGCTCGACGCCGTCGCCGAACAGCCTCGCGTAGCGGGAAAGCCCGAAGGGTTCGAGCGCTTCGGGCGTCCAGCGGCGAAGCCGCTGATCGGCGAGACTCGCCGACGACATGTCGCTGATCTCGAGCCCCATCTCGGCGGTCAAGCGAAAGCGCAGATAGTCCTTGCAGAAGAGCGCTCGGTCGGCGCGCTCAAGCGACTCGGGCTCGTGCGTGGCGAGCCAAGCGATGAGCGGCAGCGGCTTGCCGGGAAACTGCGAATTATAGGTCAGCTGCGCCGAGCGGGCCTCGGCCCCCTCGGCGCGCCAGCGCGCCACGATCGCTCGCGCACGAAGATCCGGCGAGAGGATCGCGTTTCGGACCGGCCGTCCGTCGCGGTCGACGAGAAAGAGGCCGTTGCCATAGCCGGTCAGGCCGACCGCGGCGATCGAGGAGGGGGCGACACCCGAAGTCGAAAGAACCCTGCGCGTCACATCGCAGACTGCCGCCCACATGGCGTCGGGGTCGCGTTCAAGGCAGCCAGGAGCAGGATGCAGGGGCGCCATCCCCACCGCGGCTACCGCGCGTTCGACGCCGCGGACGTCGTAGAGCGCCGCCTTGATCGCGCTGCCCCCTGCGTCGAAAGCGATGATATGTTGCTCCGGCATTCGCGGCCCTCAGAATCCTCCGCCTCGGCAAAAGCCGCGGGCTGCCGCAACCAGCCACGCGACGTCGGGCCGGCAGACGTTTTCGAGCGCCGATGAGAAGGGGACGGGATCGTCCGCGGAAGCGGTCCGCGCCACGCGCAAGCAGGGAGGGCGCTCGCGTAAGGACACCGCGATTTCCGCGCCGACCCCGCCGCTCTTCTGGCCCTGCTCGACGATCACGACGCCTCCAGCGTCGACGAGTCGCGCGGCACACGCGCATGAGAACCGATCGCGTAGCCGCCGGGCTTGCGCCTTTCGTATCATCGCTGGAACGGATTCGAGCGGCATAGAAGAACGCTTCAGCTCGCGCTCGCGCCTACTGGCTGATCCCAAGCAGTGATTGTTCAGTCTTTCGATCGAACAAATAAACGCGATCGGCGGGGAATAGCGCGTGTACGGCCTGACCCTCGCGGAGCCGAACCTTGCCCTCCAGGAGCACGTTCAGCACCCGTTGCGACGGCATTTTCGCCCTGACGAGCGTCGTGTGGCCAAGGGGCTCGACGGTGTCGACGGCGCCGGCGATGCTGAACGCGTCGGGCCCCGCCGGCTTCTCGGAGAAGACAATGTGCTCTGGCCTGATCCCTAGCGAAATCTCCGGAGCCGGGGCGCGGGCGAGCGCCTGCCGAATTGCGCTATTTTCCGCAAGCGTCGTCTCTTCGCTGAGCAAGAGGATGCGGTCGCCGTCGATGCGCGCTTCCAGAAAATTCATCGGGGGACTGCCTATGAAGCTCGCAACATAGGTGTTCTTGGGCTGCTCGTAGAGTTCGGTTGGGCTTCCGACCTGTTGGATTCTGCCGTTGCGCATGACGACAATGCGGTCTCCCATGCTCAGGGCCTCGATCTGATCGTGGGTGACATAAAAGGTCGTCACTCCGAGCCGTTCTTGCAGTTTGATGATTTCCGCACGCATCTCCATGCGCAGCGCGGCGTCGAGATTGGACAGCGGCTCGTCCATCAGGAAGACGCGCGGCTCGCGCACGATGGCGCGGCCCAAAGCGACGCGCTGGCGCTGACCGCCTGATAGCTCTTTCGGCAGTCGCTCGAGCACGCTCTCGATGCCGAGCAGACTGGCCGTCTTGCGTACGCGATCCTCGATTTGCGACTTCGGAACCTTTCGCAGTCGCATCCCGAAAGCGATGTTCGAATACACGTTGAGATGCGGAAAAAGTGCGTAGTTCTGGAAGACCATCGCTATGTCGCGGTCGTGCGGCAGCTCGTCGCTCACGTTCTTGCCGTCGAACAGGACCTCTCCTTCGGAAGCGACCTCGAGCCCGGCGATGATGCGCATGGTCGTGGTCTTGCCGCAGCCGGACGGCCCGACGAACACGATGAACTCGCCCTCGGCCGCGTCGAGCGAGAAGTCCTCGACCGCGACGACATCGCCGAAGTGCTTCCAAACGCGACGGAGCTCAACTCTCGCCATTCGAACTCTCCTTGCAGGGCGCTTAAACCCGCGCCGACTGCCGTCGGCGACCGCCCCGTCCTCCCCGCCGATTGATGCACGGCCCCGCGCCCGCTGTCCACGCGGGCCGAAGACGATCGTCCGCGTCGGGCGCTGCGCATTGACCGGCTGCTATAGGCACGTATAGGCTGACATGCTAGCACGATGTGCTGAAAGGGGGGCGGCGACGCCTTCACTCTCTCGGACAATTCACCGTCCGGGCCGACCGAAGGCGGGAAGAGCGCGCGGCAGTCGCCCCGAGGATCGCGTTCAAAAAGACGGCGGTCGGCAGCGCGGGTCAAACCCGCCGCCGTATGCAGAGGAGGAAAGAAATGGCCAATCGTTACGATGACAAGAAGTTCGACGAGGTCGTACGCGACTATGTGCGCGGCGACATCAGCCGGCGCCAGTTCATTGTTCGTGGGGCCCAACTCGGCTTATCCGCCGCGGTTCTGGCGAAGCTGACTCGGCCCTCCCGGGCTGCCGCCAATCTGATCGATTCCGATCCCGTGTCGCCCCACGAATCGCCGATCACGCCTGAGCGGGTGGCGTTCCTCAAGACCAAGCCTTACAAGGGCACGACCATCAACGTGATGGCTCTCAAGGCGACGGTCGGCGACGGCCTGAAGCACCATGTGCCGCACTGGCAAGAGGCGACCGGCGGCAAGGTGAACGTCGCCGAGGTGCCGATCGAGACCCTGCATCAGCAGATCTTCTCCGACCTCGCAAGCGGACTGGGCCGGTACGACGCCTACATGACCGGCGCCTGGTACTATGGCGATTTCTTCGTTCCGAAGGATCCCTACATCGTTCCGGTCGAGAAGTTTATCGGCAATGCAAAGGCTCCTTACTGGGATCCTGATCAATGGATTCCTGCGATGCGCAAGCTCTATTCCTGGGACGAGAAGGTCTACGGCGTCCTGTTCGACGGCGATGCCCAGGCGCTCTATTACCGCAAGGATGCGTTCTCTAAGAAGGAGAACCAGGACAAGTTCAAGGCCAAGTACAAGTACGACCTGCCTATGCCGCCGAAGACGACCAAGGAATATCATGACGTCGCGGATTTCTTCACCGGCTGGGACTGGAACGGCGACGGTCAGAACGACTGGGGCATTTCGCTGCACGCAAAAGTCAACGAGCAGGGTTTCTTCCACTTCCTAACGCTCTCGGCGCCGTTCGTGGTCTCGAAAGACAACAAGTACTATTTCTTCAATCCCGACACGATGAAGCCGCTCATCAACTCGGATGGCCACGTCAAGGCGCTCGAGGACTATGTGAAGTTCCTCGCCAACGGCCCGAGGGAGGAGATCAGCTGGACGCTTGGCCAGGGCTGGAACCTGTTCCTCGCCGGACATTCCGCGACCGAGCCGACCTGGGGCGACCTGCCGACGCTGGCCCAGGACCCGAAGAACTCGAAAGTGCAGGGCAAGATGGGTGCGGCGCCTTTGCCCGGCACGACCGAGGCGTTCAACCCGATCACCGGCCAGTGGAAGAAATACGACTTGAACCAGGTCGGCAACACCAACGGCGGCTCCTGGCACTGCGTGATCTCGCGCCTGTCCAAGAAGCAGGAGGCGACCTACGACTTTCTCGCCTTCATGGCCAACAAGAAGAACGCCTTGTTCAACTGCACGACCGGCTGGACCGGGGTGCAGCCGGGCATGAAGTTCGAGTACATCCCGCCGATGGGGACGGGCAAAGTCAGCGATTGGACGGGCGCCAATCCGCCGTGGAACGAAGCCGACGTCGTCGAATATCTCAAGGCCTACTTCGCCGTGCTCGCCGCGCCGCTTCAGCAGGAATATCTGCGCATCCCCGGCGCGGCCGACTATTGGCATGAGCTCGACGTCAACGTTTCGGCTGTGCTCGGCGGCCAGATGAAGCCGAAGGACGCCCTCGACGCGACCGCGGCGGCGTGGGAGAAGATCACCGAGCGCTACGGTCGCGACAAGCAGAAGGCGCTGTACAAGGCCTCGTTCAGCTGAGCGATCGCAGAGAAACGCGTCCGCGGCGCCGCGCCGCGGACTGTCGTCGTCGTTGCGAGCAGCCGTAAGGGTGGGCGGACGCCCGTCGGTCGACGGGCGATCAGGCGATCCAAGGACCGCAGGCGCCAGCTGTTTGACTGGATTCCTTCGCTTCGCTCACAACGATGGGCCTGAATCGGGGAACAAGGGGATGGAGGAGCCAGGGGGATATGGCGACAGCGGCTCGAGTTCGGCGTCTGGAGACTGGCGGCGCGTTCAAATATGCACTGCTTCTGCCCGCGGTGCTTTGGGTTGTCGCGTTCACCTTCTTCCCGCTGATATCGGTGATCCGCTACAGCTTCGCCAACTATGTGCTTGGCGAAGGGATTACCGGCTATGTCGGTTTCGCCAATTACATCGACGTTCTCACCTCCTATCGCTTCTGGCACGCCATTTTCGTCACCGTTATCTTTGTGGTGGTGGCCGTCCCGATCGAACTTGTGCTCGGCTTTCTTGCCGCGTGGCTGGTCAATCTCCACGCGCCCGGCGCCCGGACGTTCCGCACCATCATTGGCTCGCCGCTGTTCACCCTCGAAGTGGCGATCGGCTACCTCGGGGTGACCTTCTTCACCGACCAGGGCGGGCTCATCGCCGTGCCGCTGGCGGCGATGGGCGTCCACATCCCCTGGATGTCGACCGCCTACGGCGGGATCGCCGGCGCGATCCTGCTCGACGTCTGGCGCTGGACGTCGTTCATTTTCATCATCGTGCTCGCGGGTCTGTCGGGCATCCCGAGCGACCTCTACGACGCTGCGGTTCTCGATGCGAAAAACCATTGGCAGGTGATGTGGCATCTGGCCATTCCGCTCGCCTGGCCGGTGATTACGATCGCCGTTCTCCTGCGTACCATCGAGTGCCTTAAGGTTTTCGCCATCCCCTTCGCGCTGACGTCGGGTGGACCGGGCACCAGCACCGAACCGTTCAGCGCCATGGACTACCTGACCACGATCCAGTTCTTCGACTTCGGCAAGGGGTCGGCGATGGGGATCGTGTTCCTGATCATGGTCTCCGCGGTGATTACGATGTTCTTCAAGCAGATGCGCAAGAGTCTCGCGTAAGAATCGGGGGAGCCGAAGCGATGGTCAACATCCTCTGGACGCGAGCCGGAACCGGGTCCCGCCTCCTCATTTATGCGTTGTTGATCGCCGCCTCCGTCTTCACCCTCGTGCCGTTCCTCTGGGCGGCCGTCAATTCGGTCAAGACGCTGACCGAGACGTTCCAGCTCAATGCCTTCATTCCATTTCTGCAGTTCGAGCCTAGTCTTGGAGCGTGGCGGGAGGTTCTCGCCGACCCGCAGACCGGCAGCGCCTTCATCAGCAGTTGCGTGGTCAGCGCCGGCACGACCGTCTTTTCGCTGATCCTCGGCGTGCCCGCGGCTTACGCTCTGGCGCGTTACGAGTTCCCCATCAAGTCGAACGACATCGCGCTCTGGTTCCTGTCGCAGCGCGTTCTGCCGCCGGCGGTCGTGCTCGTGCCCTTCTACCTCCTGCTTGTCTATCTGCGCCTGATCGACACCTGGACGGGTCTCATTATCTGCTACTCGGCCTTCAACCTCGCCTTCGTCGTCCTGATCATGCGCGACATTTTCCGCGACGTGAGCACCGAGATCGAGGACGCGGCCAAAGTCGAGGGCGCGACGCCCTGGCAGATCTTTTGGATGATCGCCCTGCCGCTGTCGCTCGACGGCCTTGTGGTCTCATCCGTCCTGGTGTTCGCCTTCAGCTGGAACGAAGCCTTGTTCGCCTCGGCCCTGACCTCGCAGCAGGCGTCGACGTTTTCCGCTCTCATCCTGGCTTCCCGCTCGACGCGCGGCGTCGATTTCAACACCGCCGCTGTCAACACGCTGATCGGCATCATTCCGCCGGTGATCTTCTATTTCTTCGTCCAGCGCTACCTTGCGCGCGGTTTGTCATTCGGCGCGGTCAAAGGTTAGCGGTGCGCGGATCGTGTGGGTGCCGCCGGCGCCGAGACCGACCTTAGGGTGTCGCATGTAACGGTCGCGGTGAATTGATCCTCCTCCCACAATTCAACCGGCAGCAGTCTGCCGCGCAGTGCCTTCGCCGACGCCCGCTTATGGCATCTTGTCCTAGCGCCTACGGCCGCTTTCTCGCCATTTCCGTCCGCTCTAGGGGCCATCTTGAACGCGTGCTTCGGGTCGAAACCGGACCAACTGATTGGTTTTGACCTAGACCTTCTGGTCACAGATCGAGACGCCACGACCTCCCCGCCAATCCCGAGCTAGTGATAAACGAACTATCCTGCATCCCGGCCCACGACCTGGACCCGAAACGCGAGCGCCTCCGTTCGCTTTTGGCAATGGCGAACCCCTGATCCGCGTCGCGATCAACAACGAAATCGACCACGACACTGTCCGAAGCCTCCTTGCACGCGCTTTCGACGACCTCGAGCGGGAGCGGGCGTTGCGGCTCTTCCGCG